>ERZ761609.1216-NODE-1216-length-24153-cov-10.330484_pt1 | contig 24153 bp, 24 predicted proteins | sample MGYA00511163_ERZ761609 | MGnify/ENA primary metagenome ERZ761609 (study PRJEB28899, sample SAMN02445070) | bioreactor sludge metagenome | biome: EBPR sludge | place: Australia: Brisbane, Thorneside Wastewater Treatment Plant | collected 2011-12-16 ... | reverse complement strand
ATGCCGAGCGGCTGCTGGGACGCGAGCCGATGACCCTGCTGCTCAAAGCTCAGGCGGCGCAGCTGGCCGGTGACCGGCCAGCGGCGGAACAGGCATTCAGCCGCATGCTTGAAACGGATGAGACGCGCCTGCTGGGCCTGCGCGGGCTGTTCGTCGAGGCACGGCGCACCGGGAACGATGCGGCGCGGAGCTTCGCCGAGCAAGCGTACAGGCTGGCGCCGGCCACTCCTTGGGCAGCGGAGGCGCTGCTCGATTACCGTTCCGGCGAGAAGGACTGGAGCGGGGCGCGGGCCATCGTCGATGATTCCGCCAGCCGGCGGCTGGTCGATCGCGAGGTATCGAAACGCCAGAAGGCGGCGCTGCTGACCGCCGAAGCGATTGACCTTAAGGAGCAATCGCCGGATCAGGCCTTCCAGCGGGCAACCGAGGCCCTGAAGCTCAACCCTGCGCTGGTCCCGGCGGCCGCGCTGGTGGCGCAGCGGCTGATCGCGCGCGGGGAGACGACCAAGGCGGCGCGCGTGTTGGAATCGGCCTGGAAACAGGAGCCGCATCCCGATCTCGCCGAGGCCTATCTCGGCGTCCGGTATGGGGATTCAGCGCATGACAAGCTCAAGCGCGCGCGGCATTTGGCCAAGCTGACGCCCGGCGCGCGCGAGGCACGCCTGACATTGGCCGCTGCGCTGCTCGATGCACGGGAATTCGACGAGGCGCGGAAGGAGCTTGAGGCACTGGTTCTGGATCAGCCGAGCGTGCGTGTGTGCCACCTGATGGCCGAACTCGAGGACAAGGAGAGCGGGCATATCGGCATGGTCCGCAAGTGGCTGGCGCGGGCGGCGCAGGCGCCGCGTGATCCTGCCTGGGTGGCGGATGGCTTTGTATCGGAAAGTTGGCAGCCGGTCAGTCCGGTCACCGGCCGCCTCGATGCGTTCCGCTGGACGACGCCGCCCCAATCCATCGAATCCAAGCTGCGCGCCAGTATCGACGCCGATCGGCTTATCGCGTCGGCTCGCTCTCGGGATGATCATGCCAAGCCAACCGCTCCTGCGGCGCTCCAGGCGCCCGGGCCGGTTCCTGCCGCACCTCAGCCTGCCGCAGCGGAGCCGGTGATTCTGCCTGATGCCGTTGCCGCCGAGGCCGAAGCTCTGGCGCTTGAACCACCCGAGCAGCGCCCGCCGGACGATCCGGGGCCGCGCAAGCCGGAGCCCAAGGCGCGCAAGGGCTGGCGGCTGTTCAGCTGAACCGGTGCGCAGCAGGAACAGGCCTGTTGCACTCGGAGCCGACTAGGGCTATGGCAGCAACCGATGCCGCAATAGCTCAGCTGGTAGAGCACGTCATTCGTAATGATGGGGTCGGGGGTTCGATTCCCTCTTGCGGCACCACTTTCCCCTTCAAGATCTATCAAAAGCTCCACCGACCGTTGCGTTTTCGACGCGTTTTTCTTTGCGCGAACCGGACTCCGCTTCGCTTGAAATTGCTCTGGACGGTGTGGCCTTTTCAGGCGGCGGCGGGCCAGGAATGCGCAGCCAGAGCCGCAACGATCTGCTCACGGCTCCACAGACACATCTCGCGGCGGGCCGAGGTCGGATCATCGAAGCGGAACAGCACGTCGCGGGGCAGAGAATAGGGCGCAGAAAACAGGTCCATGCTGCGGTAGTCACCGGTAGAAATGTCGCGGTTGACAAACTGCCCGTCATTCAGGTGCGTCGTCATCAGCACATAGGGAATCGAGGAGCGCGCAAAGCCCTCCAATGCGCGGCGCGCGTCGGCATAAGAGAGATGAAACAGGCAATCGCGGCACAGCCAGAGATCGACATCAGGAAAATCGCTGCGTGTAATGTCGAAATGCACGAAACGGGTGCGTGCATCGGCATGGGTCTGTGACAGGTGTTCGATCATCGGTCTGACGATGTCGCCGCCGGTATAGTCGACATCAAGCGAGGGACGCAGCAACTGCATCCAGTTGAAATCGCCACATGGCGCATCGAAAAGGCGCCGCACACCAAATTGTTTGATGACCTCTGGCAGCATCCGGCGGATTTGTTGTGTGGCCTCGGCTGTTGATCCGCTGCCGCTACGGCTTTCCACGGATCCCCAGTAGTTTAGATGATAGGTCTTGGTAAACCGTGCCTCGATATCCTGTTCGTTCAGAATGGATCGGCGCTGCAAGCGGTTTCTCGCATTGAGAAAACGTTGATGCAACCAGCTGTGTGACTGTTCCGCACTGTCGGCCATGAAACACCCTGTTCGCTTTTCTGTTAAGACATGTGACGTTTCATTTAAAATACCGCACTCCATCAAACTAAACAAATGAACATGGGGACCAGCCGCCGGCTTCTTGTTGTAAAGGTTACCCGAGGTCCGGCCCCGGTTCGATCCGGTCGGAAGGGGAACCCCTGGGGCGCGCTCTCTTTTTGATTGAATCATCAAAACGGGAGATAACGCGGTCGTCATCAATAGTTTGGAGCATGCTTGGCTCGACTGGAGCGCTTTCAGTGAACTCCAATTCACTGAAAGCGCTTCAGCGGATGAACTGATCGATGAAGCCTTCGCCAAGCCCGTTGGCGATGTAGTGCCTGCGGCAGCGGTCGATGCGGGTGAACACGTCATCGAAGCCGGTGCAGGTGCCGTCCGGGTCGCAGTAGATCATCGCGCCGTTGACCTGGAACAGCGTGATCATCTCGCCGGCATGGGGATCGACGACGAGGGTGTGGGTCTCGCCCGGCGCCTCGTAGACATAGCCGCCCTCGCGCGCCACCCAATCGTGTTCGAGATAGCGCCATTCGCCCTTCAGCACATAGCCATGCACCGGTTGCGGATGGCGATGGCGTGAGACGACACCTGCACGGCGCACCCTGAGCAGATTGACCCAATAGCCACGCGAAGCCACCATGCACAGCGGCCGGAACCAGACATTGTCATCGGTCGGCACCCAGACGCGCTCATCCTGCGGAATGACGTTCGGCACCACCAGTTCGGGCGGGCTCTCCTTCGGCATCGGATGGCGATAGGGCAGCCATTTGTCGGAGCTCGGCGGCACGGGGCTGGTCATGGCATTCTCCTTCAAATCAGACAGCGAGGTAACCGCCATCGACCGGGACGATCGCCCCGGTGACGAAACGGGCGGCATCAGAGGCAAGGAACACCACAACCCCGCCGATATCGGCGGGCGTGCCCCAACGGTTCATCGGCGTGCGAGCGAGGATGGGTGCCGAGCGGGCGGCATCCTCGACCAGCGGACGGGTCAGTGGTGTGTCGATCCAGCCCGGCGCGATCGCGTTGACGCGGATCCCCTCCGCTGCCCAGGCGGCTGCAAGACTCTTGGTCAGCTGGCCAACGCCGCCCTTGGAGGCCGAGTAGCCGGGCACGAAGGGCGAACCCTGGAAAGTCAGCATCGAGGCCATGTTGACGATGGATCCGCCTGACGTCTTGAGGAGTTCCTTGGCCGTCACGCACATGCGCATCGTGCCGGTGAGGTTGACCGCGATGGTTTTCTCGAATGCAGCCAGATCGAACTCGACGCCGCCACGCTGGATGATGCCGGCGCAGTTGACGAGAACATCGAGCCGGTCCATCCCCCGAAGCGCGTCGGCGACCGACGCATCGCTGGTCACGTCGAGCACTGTGGTCCTGATCCCGGGGCGGGGCGTCATCGCCGCGCATTCGGCCTCGGTCAGGCCGCAGGCCAGCACCTGAAACCCTGCTTCTGCCAGCGCCCGTGCAATCCCCTCGCCGATGCCGCGCGTTCCACCGGTGACAAGCGCCTGCTTCATGTCACCCGTCGGTCCTTGCCAGGGCGGCCCGCACCTTGGCCGCATCCGGGATAGGCTCCACCGCTCCGAAACCTTCAGTGGAAAGCGCTGCCGCAGCATTGGCATAGCGGGCCGCATCGAAAAGATCATCGCCGGCCACCAACCGTGCCACGAACGCGCCGCCGAACGTGTCGCCGGCCCCGGTGGCATCAACCGGCTTGCAGGGCACCGGGGCAATGCCGAGCCGCCGTCCCTTCTCGGCCACCAGAACGCCTTCCGAGCCGCGCTTCAGCGCGACCTGCCGTGCGCCCCTCTCCAGGCAGAAATCGACGATCGCATCGGCATCGCTGAGGCCGGTGATCGCAACAACATCATCGTAGCTGGGCAGACAGATGTCGGACAGGCCAATGACATCGGTGATGATGGCGCGGGCGCGTTCCTTGCTCCACAGGCGCAGGCGAAGGTTGGTGTCGAAACTGACCTTCACTCCCGCGCCCCGGGCGATTTCGACCGCCCGGTAGCAGGCATCGCAGGCAGAACTGGAAATGGCCAGCGAAATGCCGGAAAAATGCATCACCTTGGCCCTGCGGATGGCATCAACCGGCAAATCGTCCGGATGCATGCGGCTCGCGGCCGAACCGGACCGGAAGAAGGAAAACTGGTGCCCGCTGGCGTCATGGGTGACAAAGTAGATCGCGGTAAACGCCGCCGGATCGGTGGTGACAAAGCGGTGATCGACCCGTTCGGCCTCCCACAGATCGCGCAGCATCCGGCCATAGGGATCGTCTCCCAGCCGGCTGACATAGCCGACGCGGGCGCCCTGGCGCGCTGCCGCGATGGCGAAATTGGAGGTGTCGCCGCCGAAGCCCTGAAGATAGGTCCGGGTCCCTGAACCGCCCGTCTGGTTGAACTCGACCATCGGCTCGCCGATGGCCAGAATGTCGGGATATTCCTGCATCATTGCCTCTCGGGCGGATCAGATCCGGCCATATTTTGCCAGCCCCTTTCGCAGGGACTTTTCAGCAATGATCAGTTTTGCCTGTTCGAGTTCGCGCACGTCAATCTCTTCTGCCATGGCAAGGACAGCTTCGGCCCTGGCACGGGGGACCACGACAACGCCGTCAATGTCGCCGACGACAATATCGCCGGGGCTGATCGCCACTCCGCCGATGAATATCTCGATATTGGCGGCCAGGGTCTTGTAGCGCCCCAGTGTGGTGCCGGGAGAAACGGCACGCGCAAAGACGGGGAAATCGTAATCGCGGCGGATCTCGACGATGTCGCGCACCCCGCCGTCCAGAACGGCCGCCTCATGCCTGTTGGCGATCGCGCCTGCGGTCATCAGGCCGCCCCATACCGCCATCTCGGCTTCGCCGCCGGTCGCAATGCAGATCACCGAGCCGGCTTCCGCTTCGTCGATCAGATCGAGCGCATGCTGTGGCGGAACGAATTCCGTCGTCGGCCCTTCCAGGATCGTGGCTGCCGGGCCGCAAATCTTCTTTTCATTGATGCGGGGCTTGACCGCGCTGTCGAGATAGCCGCGGCGCCCGCAGATCTTGTCCACGGCATCGGCGACAGAGGCCGTTGCGACCCGGCGGAAACGCGCGATCAGTTCGTCTGTGGTCATGAGATGCTCCAGCAGTTACCAGGGATTGATCCAATGTCGGGGAGGTTTGCCAGACAGAATCCTGGCGACCTCCTCGGCTGCTTTCTTCTGCAGATCGGCAACGCTTTCCTCGGAATACCAACCGGCATGATCGGCGAGGACGACGTTCGTCATCGTCAGCAGGGGATTGTTCCGAGTCGGCGGTTCGCATTCAAAGACGTCGAGCCCGGCGCCGAAAATCCTCCCCGCTGAAAGGGCCTCGACCAGCGCCACCTCATCGATCAGCGGCCCGCGCGAGGTGTTGACGATGATCGCGGTCGGCTTGAGCAGGGCGATCCGGGCGGCATTCAGGATATGGCGGGTGGCTGGTGTCAGCGGTGCATGCAGCGAAACATAGTCGCTTTCAGCGCACAGCCTTTCCATCGTCACCGCTTCGGCCGATGCCGGCAGATCGGCGAAGGGGTCGTGAACCAGCACGCGGCCAACACCGAGCGCACGCATCCTGCGCTCGAAGGCCCGGGCAATCCGGCCGTAGCCGACAAGACCGAGGGTGCGACCAAAAGGTCGGTACATCTTTTCCGACGAACCGGTGAACCAGCCGCCGGCCCGTACCGCGCGATCCCGCGTCACAATACGGCGCGCCACCGCCATCAGCAGCGCGAGCGCATGATCCGAGACATCCTCAGTGCCGTAATCGGGCACGTTGGCCACATAGATCCGGCGTTCCGACGCGGCGTTCCGGTCGACGTTATCGACGCCTATGCCGTAGCGAACGATTGCGCGCAGGCGCGGCGCCGCAGCGATCGCCGCCGCAGAGACCGGCGATTCGCGCACCAGGATCGCATCGGCATCGGCGATGGCCATCACAACGCGCTCGGCCTGACCGCGGCAGGGGCGAAGCTCCAGAGTCGCTCCGGCCGCAGCCAGAACAGCGCGTTCGGTGTCATAGCTGTCGTAACCGTCGTCGACGACGACAACACGCAACGGATGCAGTTCATGCACCATCGGAGGCATTCCATTCGGTCAGGGTTGGCCGGAGCGCTAGAGCACTTTCAGTGAATTCCAATTCACAAAAATGCTCTATCTTGCTGTTTTTTCGCATTTTCTTGAAGCGAACCGGAATCCACTTCGCTTGAAAATGCGCTAAGCTCTCCGGCCGTTATATCCGGCGCTCAGGACTTGGGACGGTTGGCGTCGACAGCCTTCAGCAATGCGTCGACATGCTCCTTGCCGATTTCCTTGTTGGCCCATTCCACCACCGGCGGCTGGGCCAGCTTGCGGAATTCAGCGATCTGGGCCGCCGACAGCTCGGTCACCGTCAAACCCTTTTCCGTCAGGATGCGCTTGGCATCCTTGTCCTGATCGCTGGTCATCTTGCGATGGATGTCCCGCGCAAGGACTGCGCCTTCGCGCACGGCCTTCTGCTGATCCGCCGTCAGTTTGGAAAAGAAGGCATCATTCACCAGGTAAGCATGGCTGGAATAGACATGGCCGGTGAGCGAGACGAATTTCTGATACTGGAACAGCGAGGCCGCCAGAATATTGGAAACACCGTTCTCCTGCCCGTCAACGACCTTCGACTGCAGGGCGGTGGGCAGTTCTGCCCACGGAATCGCCGAGGCCGAGGCACCGAGGCTTTCCACCAATGCGCGGAACACCGGCGAAGGCTGAATGCGCATCTTCATGCCCTTCATGTCGGCCGGAGAGCTGATTGCCGCCTTCGAATTGGTGAAATGGCGAATGCCGTTATCGGCAAATTCAAGCAGCCGGATGCCGGTGGCCTTGGTCATGCCGGCGCCGAATTCATCGCGCCAGGCGCTGTCATAGACCGCCCAGGCATGGGCATGGCTCTCGAACATGAACGGAATGCCGAGGATTCCTACCGGGCGATAGACTGTCGAAATCGCGCCGTCATGGGCGACCGCCATTTCGAGCGTCCCAAGCTTGAGGCCTTCCATCGTTGCGGCATCGTTGCCGAACTGGCCTGCCGGAAAGATCTGGACGCTCACCGAGCCCTTGGTGGCCTTTTCAACATGCTCCTTGAAGGCCAGGGCCGCCTTGTGTTTCGGCTGATCATCCCGCGCCGGCTGGAAATGCGCGTATTTCAGCGTCACCTGCTGGGCAAGGGCCGGCAGGGAAAACAGTGCGGCGATGGCAACCGAGCCTGCCAGCAGCATTCGGCGATGGATTGTCATGGTCATTTCCTCCGTGTTGATTGGTTAGCGGCTGTAGCCCAGCCAGGCCGGGACGGTGAGCGAGAGAGCCGGGAACAGGATCAGCAGCACCAAGACCGCGATCTCGGCAAAGACCATCGGCATGATGGCGCGGGCGATCCGTTCAAAACGCAGCTTCGAGACCGAGGTGATGATGAACAGCACACCACCGACCGGCGGAGTGATCAGTCCGATCGTCAGGTTGAGCACGATCGTCATGGCAAAATGCAGCGGGTTGATGCCGAAGATGTCGGTCAGCGGCGCCAGCACCGGCACCAGAATGATGACGGCGGGAAGCGTATCGATGAAAAAGCCGCAGATCAGAACGAAGATCGCGACCAGAAACATCACGATCAGCGGATCGTTGGTCAGTGTCGCGATCCAGCTGGCAACCGCCTGCGGAACACCCAGAATCGTCAGGAGCCAGGCAAACAGCGAGGCTGTCGAAACAATGATCAGCGCTGCGGAGGAAACCAGCGCCGTTTGCAGGACTGCCCGGACAATCAACTCCGCAGTCAGCTTGCGGGTGACGAAAAGGCCGACAAACAGCGCATAGGCGACCGCAACGGCAGCCGATTCGGTGGAGGTGAAGATACCGGAGACAATGCCGCCGATGATGATGACCGGCATCAGCAGCGCCCAGAGCGCCCCGCCGAGCGCCCGCAACCGCTCGCTCCAGCCCTTGCGCTCATGCGCCCCGCCATAGCCACGGCGCACCGAGATGATGTGGTTGGTGATAGCAAGCGCGATGCCCAGCATGATGCCGGGGACGATGCCGGCGGCGAACAGGCCTGCTACAGTCACGCGGCTGTCGGCCAAAGCGTAGATCACCATGATGATCGAGGGCGGAATGATCGGCCCGATCGTGGCCGTCGCCCCGGAGAGGGCGGCGGCATAGTGCGGCTCGTAGCCGGAGCGCTGCATCATCCGCATCATCACCGCGCCAGGTCCAGCCGCATCGGCAAGGGCCGACCCTGAAATGCCGGCAAAAATCATGTTGGTGAGAACGTTGACATGGCCAAGTCCGCCGCGACGGTGACCGATCAGGCTGTTGGTGAAGGCGAGAATGCGGCTCGTGATCGCCGATGCTGACATCAGGTCGGCAGCCAGGATGAAAAACGGCACTGCCAGCAACGGAAAGGAATTGATGCCGTTAAAGAAGCGCTGCGGGGCAGAGATGAGCGCAAAGCGGCCATCGACAATCAGAGCGGCTACACCCGAAACGCCCATCAGGATGGCAATGGGCAAGCCAATAAGCATGCCGAGAACAAAGACGAGGCCCAGTGTGGCACCCATGGCTCAGCTCTCCTCGCCCTGTTCAAGGCTGCCCATTTCCTCGTAGCGCTTCTCGACAAATGCCGGGGCTGCCATGACGAGATGGAACAGGAACAGCGCAGCGCCGAAGGGAACCGCCGAGTAGGGAACGGCAGCGGAGATCTGCAATGCAGGGGTCTGCTGCTCCGCTGCGAACAGAGCATATCGCGTGCCCAGGACCACCAGCAGCGCCAGGAACACGGCTGAGATCACCAGAACAACCCAGCGGAGCATGCGCCCGGTCGGGCCGGGCAGCGCATCCTGGAGCATCTCGACAGCAACGTGCCGCCCCTGGCGGAAGGCCAGACCGGCGCCGAGAAACACCATCCAGACCATCAGATACTGGGACAGTTCCTCCGCCCAGATCAGGGATGCGTTGAGCACGTAGCGGAAAAAGACATTGCCGACGACCAGCACCACCATGAGCGCGGTTATCGCAAGAACCAGAGCAGCGTTCAGCCAGACAACCTGCCACTCAAGGCGGCGGAGACCCGACGGCGGGCATGGAGGAAAGCTCATAGCGGAAGAAAGCAGGTCGGGCTTGCAGTCCGTCATCGTCGGCCTCCCTGCCGCCAAACAGAACTTTGATATCTGATATATGAGATATATTGGCTCGACAACCCCAATCTTCATGCTAACGTCGCATCAGACATGCGAGGTTCTTTTTTCATGCTGACAGTCGTTCCGGGACCGGTGGAGCGCCCAAAGACGTTGACCGATATTGCTGCCGCAGCGATCCGCGAGGCGATCATCACCGGGCGCATCGCTCAGGGGGAACAGGTTTCCGAAGCCCAGCTCGCCGGCTCACTGGGCTTGAGCAAGACGCCGGTTCGCGAAGCCCTGCTGCGGCTTCAGACCGAGGGGCTGGTTGCCGTGTCACCGCATCGGGGGACGTTCGTGTTCTCGCTGAGTGACGGGGAGCTGACTCATATCTGCGAGTTGCGCCTGGCGCTCGAGACCGGCGCTGTCATTCTCGCGCTGGAGCGCAACCGGGAGCGGCTCGTCTCCGGCTGGCTTGCCATTCTTGACCGAATGGGAGCGGCGCTGAACCTGCCGGACCCCGCGGCCTATCTGGTCAGCGACAGCGAGTTTCACGAACATCTCATCCATTGTTCGGGGAACCGCTATTTTCAGGACGCTTATTCGCTGATCGCCGCCAAGGTCACGACCCTAAGACTCAAGCTCGGGCGCGATTCGTTCCATATGGAGAAGTCGTTTCTCGAGCACAGGCTGCTGGTCGATCATGTCCGCACGGGGGCGGTGGAGCAGGCGCAGCAGGTTTTGCGGCGCCATATCGCCCGCAAGGAAGGCTCCTACTGGGAGCAGCTGAGGCCGGTCAAATCCTCCTACCTGGACGCATCGTAACCGAGCGATCAGCGGATCGCCGGGGGTGGCCTTCGATCAATCGACGCTGACGGCGCTCGCAAGGCCCTTGATAGTGTTCGACCAAGGGCGCTGGGCACTGATACGATGCGGCAGGCTCGGCATGTCTTGGACGGGCAGGGTGGGAACAGGATGAGCAAGCCGGCGCTGATTGGGGTTGATTGGGGCACCAGTTCCCTGCGCCTCTGGCGTTTTCGGGCGGACGGATCCGTGAGCGATACCAAGCGATCGGACCAGGGCATCATGAATGTTGGCGAAGGCCGGTTTCGCCCGGTCTTCGAGGCAGCTGCCGGCGCGTGGCTGGAACCAGGGGTGCCCATTCTTATGTGTGGCATGGTCGGCTCGCGCCAGGGGTGGGCAGAGGCCAGTTATGCGTTCTGCCCGGCTGAGGTCGCAACCCTGGCCGATCATCTCAAGCCGGTGCCAGGCTATCCCAATGCCTTCATTGTCCCCGGCGTTGCGGTGCGGGCAGCCGATGGCCGGCGCGACGTGATGCGCGGCGAGGAAACCCAGATCCTGGGCGCTGCCAGTGGCCCAGGCCGGCATCTGATCGTATTGCCCGGCACCCACAGCAAATGGGTGATCGTCGAGAATGGCTGCATCCGGACGTTTCATACCTTCATGACAGGAGAGCTCTACAGCCTGTTGCGGCACCATTCCATTCTGGCCCGGCTGATGCCCCAGAGCGATGCGGAGGTCGATGAGGCCGCCTTCGAGACGGCCGTGCGCGGCGCGCTCGATGGTGCGGCCGCAGTGATGCAGTCACTGTTTGCCATCAGGGCGCGCGGGCTTTTTGCCGAATTGGCGCCGGAGCAGGCGGCCTCATCGCTGTCAGGATTGCTGATCGGGGCCGAATTGCGCGAGGGGCTTGCTTTGGCTCGCCCGCTCGGGGTGGATCATGTGGCGCCATGGGTCATCGGAAGCTCGGCGCTTGCGCAGCGCTACGCCCAGGCGTTTGCCGTTGCGGGCTTCAGGGTCCGAACGGAGGATGAAGGCGCCAGCATGCGCGGCCTTTGGGCGATCGCACGGCAGAGGGGGCTGGTCTGATTCTCTCAGCGAGCAAGACTTCCGGAGGGCCTGATGCTGGATTTTGATGGTGCGATGGCGTCTCTGCCATTGATCGCGGTGTTGCGGGGCCTGCCGCCGGATGATGCGGTCGGTGTCGGTGAGGTTCTGGTTGAGACGGGCTTCCGGCTGATCGAGGTTCCGCTCAATTCACCTGAGCCGCTGGTATCGATCGGACGGCTGGTCAAGGAATTCGGCTCGATGGCGGTGATCGGGGCGGGAACGGTGACTTCGCAAACCGATGCCAAGGCGGTTCTCGGCGTTGGCGGCCGGCTGATCGTGATGCCGCATTCCGATCCTGCTGTCATCCAATCCGCCAAGGCAGGAGGCGGGATCGTCGCAGCCGGTGTTGCCACTCCGACCGAAGCCTTTGCCGCGCTTGCTGCCGGGGCGGATGCGCTGAAGCTGTTCCCGGCGGAGATGATCTCGCCGGCTGCGGTAGCCGCGATGCGTGCCGTGCTTGCCCGATCGGTTCGACTTCTTCCGGTCGGCGGCATCACGCCGGCGCTCATGCCTGCCTATCACGCTGTTGGCGTGAACGGCTTTGGCCTTGGTTCGGCGCTGTACAAGCCGGGCCTGGCGCGCGAGGCCGTTGCCGCTCGGGCGCAGCAGTTCGTGTCTGCCTGGCAGGCGTTGACGTCTCGATCGAGCGGATAGGCAAGCGCCCGGCGCAGCCTCAATCGGCCGCAAGCCTTTTTGTCTTCGCATAATCTTAACGCGAAGCGGAACCCATTTCGCTTGAAAATGCTCTAATACCAGTGGCCCTCACAAATGACCTGCCGGTCATTTTCCGGGCCGTCCCTCGCAACCGGGCCTTCGGCCCTGCTCGGCGTCGCATTCGCTCCTAACCAGCCGCCTGCCAATTGCCCCTAACGGTCAATTGTCAGGGCCGCTGGTATAATGGTATTGGCGCTGTTGTTCAGGCGACGCATGCCGTTGATGAAGTCAGCCGGAAGCTCCAGTGAATTGGGTGATTGCAGCCCCATGAAGCCCGCGACATCGGCGACGAATGCATTGCAGTTGTACCAGACGGCATGCCACATCGGTGAGCTTGCCTGAAGTTGGCGGATCTTGGCCGAGACCTTGTCGTATTGCGCGGCCGTCAAATAGATGCGGTACCGGGCCGAAATATACTGGTCCTCGGTGTCGCCATCGCTCGCCCCCGTCTCCGAGGCAACCGGAATGAAATGACCAAGCACCCAAACCGACGGGTCATCGCCCCGCGGATGGAGGCCGGCGACTTCGCCTGTCGCAATCCGCTTGCCGTTCAGCCTGCCATGGACAAGAAACGTATGCCCGTAACTATGGGCATAGCGCGAACGGAACTCGACGTAATGCGTAAGCTTGGCCTGATTGATGCTTGAGGTTTCCAGACTGTCATCCGGCTGGCCGGGTGCGGTGGCCGCATTGGCATTCGCATAGGCCTGGACGCGCGCCTGCTGGTTGGCGGGGGTGGCACAGGCCGCAATCCCGAAGCCCAATCCGGCAAAGATCGCAATCCGTTTCAGCGTCTGGAATCTGGTGGCATCAACCATGATGGGGAGCAGCCTTCAAGTGAGTCTGCAACTCGACGCAAAACAGAACGAGCCGATCAAAAAAACATGGCTTCGGAATACGCCCCGAAGGGATACTTCTGCCCAGGCAGAGGAAGCGGGCAGCGAAGGGACGGCTGCGCAGGATGCGCCGCCGTCCCGCCGGGGATCAGCCCTTGGTGACAATCGGGGCAGCCGGAGCCTTGCCCTTGCCCTTGCCAACCGTGCCGCAAGCGCTGACCGACATGGCCACCAGAATCGCGACCGCAACCATCGAAAGCTTCTTCATCGCATTACCCTCGTCGTTGAACTTCGCGCCGCTCTCGCAAGCGCGATCTGTGCCACCCAGATGAAGCACAGAATCACTATAAATCTGAATTGAGCTACAACGAAGTGCAAAAAAGACACAGTTTGTCGACGTTCTTTGGTATTTAAGGCGAAAAATCACAAGGTCCTGTAGCATTATAAAAATTATATTCTATAATATTAATTGTATTAAATATTATCATTTGATTAACAATAAAGATAATATAAATTAATTGCCAATGCTATTTATGAATATTGATGTATATGAGAACCATTTTATGAGTTTTTGTGTTTTTTGGTCTGTTCCCTTTGCCAGAATCGGGAACGTATCTATTCTCTTTCAGAGTATAAAAATCGCTCGCGTTGGCCGAACGGCCTCGCCAGCAAAAACAAGATGGAAACAACAGACGCGCTCTGCCACAGCGGGATGATGCTGTCAGCGCGTCTGGAACGTAACGGAGTCATACCAGTGGCCCTTACAAATGACCTGCCGGTCATTTTCCCGGGCCCTCCCTCGCAACCGGGCCTTCGGCCCTGCTCGGCGTCGCATTCGCTCCTAACCTGCGGCCCTGACAATTGCCCCTAACGGTCAATTGTCAGGGCCGCTGGTATCAGCTCCGTGCGGCACCCTTGATGCCCTTGTCGGCCAGCATGGCCTGAAGTTCACCAGCCTGGAACATCTCGCGAGTGATGTCGCAACCGCCGACAAATTCGCCCTTGATGTAAAGTTGCGGGATGGTCGGCCAGTTGGAATAGGCCTTGATGCCTTCGCGGATGGCGCCGTCCTCGAGCACGTTGATGCCCTTGTAGGGCACGCCGAGGTAGTCGAGAATCTGCACGACCTGGCCGGAAAAGCCGCACATCGGAAACTGCGGCGTGCCCTTCATGAACAGCACCACATCATTGTTGGTCACTTCAGCATCGATACGGGCATTCACATCGCTCATGGCGCTCTCCTTGCCGGGTTCAAGGTCCGGATCGATGGAGATATAGCGGCTCGTGTGGTGTTTGGGTAGGTCGCGCCTTGCGCCATCGTAGTCTGTTCGAATGACGTTTCCGGTTCAGCAGTGTGTTTTGATCCTGCAAACGACTGGGGGTGGGACATGTCAATCGGGCGCGGAATTGCGGGTATTGCGGGCTTGATCGTTGCCGGTTGTGCGACCCATCCGCTTCCGGACTGGCCTACAGGCTATTCAACGGCGCAGATTGTTCAGCACATCCGCTGCGAGGCAAGGCAAGCTGTTGCGGAAGTCATGCTGGAAAAAGCCGGCATTCCTGTTACGCAGAGCGGGGTGGACACGTTCACATTCGCAACAAGGGAGGACGGTTCGAATGACCCACTGGGCAAACTGAAAGCTGCCTATCGAGACGCTGCCATCGCGTTTGACTTCAAGCTGACCATGACCGAACTGAACAAGTTCAGTGCCGGGGCAAGCATCGCCGACAAGTTCAATCGTGGCCACAGATCGGGTGGAGCAAGCAGTGGCACTCTTGTGATGGGCGCCAAGCTGGACCAGACGCGTCAGAATGAACGCATGTTCGTTGTCTCGACCAATCTGGACGATCTGTTTGAAGGTCCGGAGGCGCCAAATTGCAGAGTGCCGGCGTCTCCCGCCAATCCGTTTTATCCTGTCACCGGTTCCATCGGCATCAAGGAAGTGATCCTGACCTTTGTCGAACTGGCGGAAGCCTCCGTGCTGCGTGGCAAGGACGGAGCGGGCAATTCGCGTCGCCTCGTCGATACGCTGCAGTTCACCACCGATACATCGGCCGGTGTTGATTCAGGCAAGCTGACTATCGCGCCGGTGGGGCTGGTTCTGAACCTCAGCGAAGTGTCTGTTGCCGGTTCCGCGGGCCGTAAGGATGTTCATCAGGTCGGGATTGCCCTGTCGCTAGCGGTTGTGCAGGCTGCGCAAGTAGTGCCGGGCCCAAAGGCGCACAAAAGAGCCAGGCAGACAGAGCCGAATCCCAAAAAGCAGGAGGCCCGTCAGAATGCGGTGGATGGTTTTGTCGAGCGCGACTACCGGCGGCTGCAGGATGCGCTGACGGTGATCCAGCGCCGACTGGAATAGCGGGAGCGCGCTCTCACTCCGACCGAGTCGTCAGCGCCAGTGCATGGAGTTCGCCGCCCATGCGCCCCTTCAGCGCGGCATAGACCATCTGATGCTGGGCGACGCGCGATTTGCCTTTGAAGGCCGGGGCGATGACGGTGGCGGCATAATGTTCGCCATCGCCGGCGAGGTCACGGATTTCCACGGTCGCATCGGGAAAGGCTTCGCGGATCAGCGCTTCGATATCGGCAGCTTTCATGGCCATGGGGCGGTTCCTTATGCCTGTCCGCTCATGAAGGCGGGCAGCCAGTGTTCGTGGGCTTTGGATAGTTGGGCAACCGACAGCGGGGCGCAGCCCGGCAGGGTGAGCGTGGCGCCACCGGTGGTTCCGAGCAGCAGGGCTGCAATGCCGGCCTTGCCCGCTTCTGCGATCAGCGCCTCGGCCTTTGCCGCCGGCACTGAGATGACATAACGCGCCTGATCCTCGCCGAACAATGCGGCCACCGGGGCAATTCCGGCCGGCAGGCGCTCGATCGAGGCGCCCAGACCGCCGGCCATCGCCATTTCCGCCAGCGCGATGGCGAGGCCGCCGTCCGACAGATCATGGCAGGCGCTGACGCGGCCTGCGAGGATGAGCGAGCGAACGAAATCGCCATTGCGCTTTTCAATGGCCAGATCGACCGGCGGCGGGGCGCCGTCCTCGCGACCGAGAATGGTGGCGAGATAGGCCGAGGCCGCCAGCCAGCCATCTGTCCGGCCGATCAGCACGATGGCCTCGCCGGGTCTGGCAAAGCCGATCCCGACCGATTGCGTGACATCCTTGATCAGGCCGACGCCGCCGATGGTCGGGGTCGGCAGGATCGCCTTGCCTTGCGTCTCGTTGTAGAGCGAGACGTTGCCGGAAACGACCGGGAAATCGAGCGCGCGCGCCGCTTCGCCGATGCCTTTGATGGCAAGGGCGAACTGACCCATGATCTCGGGCTTTTCCGGATTGCCGAAATTGAGGTTGTCGGTCAGCGCGATCGGCGTGGAGCCGGTGGCGGTCAGGTTGCGCCAGCATTCGGCGACCGCCTGCTTGCCGCCCTCGAACGGATCGGCCTCGACATAGCGCGGGGTCACATCGCAGGTCAGCGCGAGCCCCTTTGGCCCCTCGCCGACGCGGACGATCGCCGCATCACCGCCGGGGCGCTGCACGGTATTGCCGAGAATGATGTGGTCGTATTGTTCCCACACCCAGCGCCTGGAGCAGAAATCGGGTGAGCCGAGCAGCTTGAGAAGCGCGGCGGCATGGTCCGCTGCCTTGGCCTCGGCCACGCTGACAATTCCGTTGATCAGCGCGGAATTGCCTGGGCGCGGCGCCGGCGCCACCCAGGGGCGGTTGTATTCGGGTGCCTGGTCGCCAAGTTCCTTGATCGGCATGTCGGCCTTTACCTCGCCTTCGTGCTTGATGACGAAGCGCAGGGTATCGGTGGTGTGGCCGACAATGGCGAAATCCAGGCCCCATTTGCGGAAAACGTCCTCGGCTTCCTTCTCCTTTTCCGGATGCAGCACCATGAGCATGCGCTCCTGGCTTTCCGACAGCATCATTTCATAGGCGGTCATCCGCTCCTCGCGGCAGGGCACGTTGTCGAGATTGAGTTCGACACCGAGATCGCCCTTGGCGCCCATTTCCACCGCCGAACAGGTCAGGCCGGCCGCACCCATATCCTGGATGGCGACGACGCAGCCCTTGGCCATGATTTCAAGACAGGCTTCGAGCAGCAGCTTTTCGGCGAAGGGATCACCGACCTGCACTGTGGGGCGCTTTTCCTCGGAATTCTCGTCGAATTCGGCCGAAGCCATGGTGGCGCCGTGGATACCGTCACGCCCGGTCTTGGAGCCGAGATAGACGATCGGCAGGCCGACCCCGGTCGCCATCGAGGTGAAGATCAGGTCGCGCTTGGCAATTCCAACCGCCATGGCATTGACCAGGCAATTGCCGTTGTAGCGAGGGTGGAACCCAACCTGGCCGCCAACCGTCGGCACACCGAAGGAATTGCCATAGCCGCCGATGCCGGCGACGACGCCGCCGACCAGATGCCGGGTCTTGGGGTGCGAGGGATCGCCGAAGCGCAGGGCATTGAGGCAGGCGATCGGGCGGGCGCCCATGGTGAAGACATCGCGCAGGATGCCGCCGACGCCGGTCGTGGCCCCCTGATAGGGCTCGATATAGGACGGATGATTATGGGATTCCATCTTGAAAACAACGACATCGCCATCGTCGATATCGACCACGCCGGCATTCTCGCCAGGTCCGTGGACGACGCGCTCACCCTTGGTCGGCAAGGTTTTCAGATGCACCTTCGAGGATTTGTAGGAGCAATGTTCGTTCCACATTGCCGAGACGATGCCGAGTTCGGTGATCGTCGGTTCGCGTCCCAGCAGTTTGAGGAAACGCTGGTATTCGTCGGCCTTCAGCCCGTGCTGGGCGACGAGTTCAGGCGTGATCTTGATGTCGTTCGGGATCATTGCGGCGGGCCATGTGTCGATGTGGCGCCTTCATACCGATAGAGCGGTCGTCTCGCCACACTTTCTTGTCAGCCGCCACCGGTAATGCCGTCGCGCGCTTTGGCCACCCGGTAGAAGGCCCAGAGCAGGCGGGCAGCGACCGCGCGCCAGGGGCGCCAGCCTTCGGCCAGAACGGCCAGTTCCCTGGCGGAGGGGCGGGCGTCAAAGCCCAAAGCCAGGCGCGCCGCCTCCTGCAGGGCAAGATCACCTGCGGCGAACACATCGGCGTGGCCGGCATAGAACATCAGATAGATCTCGGCGGTCCAGGGGCCGATGCCCGGAACAGAGGTCAGCGCGGTCATCGCCTCCTCGCCCGGCATGTCGCACAATGCATCGACCGGCAGGGTGCCGGATCGCACCGCCTCGGCAAGCCCCCGCAGTGTGCGCATTTTCGGCGTGGAGAGGCCAAAGGCGCGCAAAGTCGCTTCATCAGCGCCGAGAATCGCCTCCGCCGTGATCTCGCCGAGGCCAGCTTTTGTCTTGCGCCAGATTGCATCGGCGCTGGCCACCGACAATTGCTGGCTGACAATGATGCTGCAAAGGCCGGCAAGGCCAGGAACATGACGCCTCAGCGGAATGGGGCCGGCAATGGCGGCAACGCGGGCAAGGCGCGGATCGGCCTTGCCGAGATGGGCCATTCCCTCTTCAATGTCGGCGTCAGTCCGGATGATGCGCATCAGGACAGGAAAGGCATACGAGCCCCGCTTTGCAACCCGTTTTCCGTTTTGCTCCCAGCCCCAACGGTTTCCTTCATCTCGGCCATGCCTATTCGGCGCTGCTCAACCAGCATCTGGCGCGTGAATCGGGGGGGCTGCTGCTGCTCAGGATCGAGGACATCGATACCACCCGGTGCCGGCCGGAGCTGCTCGAAGCGATGTTCGAGGATCTTGAATGGCTGGGGCTGGAGTTCGATCAGCCGGTGCTGCGGCAATCGACCGAATTTGCACGGTATCGGGCTGTGCTGGAGCGTCTGGAGGCTGATGGTCTGGTCTATCCCTGTTTCTGCTCGCGCAAGGATATTGCGGCGGCGGCGGGCGATCATCCCGTGCGCGATCCGGACGGTGCGCCGCTCTATGCCGGCACCTGCCGGCGGCTGAGCAATGCACAGATCAGGCAGAAGCGATCAGAGGGCGGGGCTTTTGCGCTCCGGCTCGACATGGCGGCGGCGCTGGCCCGGATCGGCACGCGGCCGCTCGACTGGCAGGAAGCCGGGCAGGGACGCATCGCGGCGGAGCCGGCGCTGTGGGGGGATGTGGTTCTGGGGCGCAAGGAGGTGCCGACCAGTTATCACCTTTCCGTCGTGCTCGACGATGCGATGCAGGGCGTCACCGATATCGTGCGCGGGCGCGATCTCTTTTCCGCAACATCAATCCACCGCCTGTTGCAGGTCCTGCTGGATCTGCCGGAGCCGCGCTATCGGCACCATCGGTTGCTGACCGATTCGGATGGTCTGAAACTGGCCAAGAGCCGTTCGTCGCCTGCCTTGCGCCAGTTGCGCAGCGAGGGTGTGAGCGCTGCCGATCTGCGCCTGCATCTGGGATTTGCGCCTATCTGACCAGCCAGACCCAGAAGGTCGAGGTGACCACGGACAGAACCGTCGAGACCGCAATTGCCCCCGATGTGAGGCCCAGTCCAAGCCGGTAGCGCTCGGCCAACAGGTAGGCGTTGATCCCGCAAGGGGCCGCGGCGATCATGGTGATGACGCCCGCCCAGACCGGCGGAAGCGCAAAGAGCTTGTACGCCAGAAGATAGACGATGGCCGGAAACACCAAAAGTTTCAGCGCCACCACCAGCGCCAGCAGCCGGTAGTCCCCGCCCAGACCATAGCGGCTCAGGGCCGCGCCCATAGCAAACAGTGCGCAGGGTGCCGAGGCATCGCCGATGAACTTCAGACTCGACATGACCGGGTCAGGAATCAGCCAGCCGGTCTGGCGCCACAACAGCCCGGCGGCAATGCCGATGAGGATCGGGTTGGTCGCAAGCTTGACCAGCATGGCCCGGTATCGCCCGGCGGGCGCGTCCGAGGTCTCGATCAGCACCGTCGCGACGGTCAGGGTGATGGGCAGGTTGACCGCCACCATCAGGAACAGCGGTACGCTGCCTTCCTCGCCGAATACGCGCAGGACCATGGGAATCGAGATAAGCACCAGATTTGACTGGCCGACGGAAAAGCCAATGATGCTGGCTTCACGATTGTCGCGTTTCATGGCGCGGCGGGCGACCTGTGCCACGATTGTCCAGACGATCGCCATCGCCAGATAATAGCTTAGCCAGTAGCTCCAGGGCGGGCTCGCCGGCAGGGGCGCGGTCGCGATGGTGCGGAACAGCATCAGCGGAATGGCGATGACGAACACGAATTCCGAAAGACCGTTACCGGATTCTACTCCCACAAACCGCAGGCGCACCGCCAGCCAGCCGAGCAGAATCACTGCGAAAATCGGGAAGAGGATGATGAAGGTCTCGATCATGTCGGCTTCCCTTACGGCACTTGTCTTGCATTTTACCCTTTGGTTTGGCCCCGACTTAAACCGCTGCCGTTAGAGCTTTGCCATCGAGTTCGCACCAGCCAGGTGCCAATACGCAGGGGACAGGATTGATGGCGGGTCAAATCAGTAACGCTGCTGCAATGCAAGGCCAACAGATCGAACGGCTGAGGGATCTGGCGCATGATCTGCGGTCACCGCTCGGCGGCATCGATTCGATGATCGAGCTGCTCGCCAAAACGCGGATTGGGCCGGACCAGGATGTGCTGATCCAGGGGTTGCAGGCTGCCTCGGCCCATCTCAGGGCAGTTGCCGGGGCGATGCTCGCGCCGGCCGAGGTTCCGGGCCAGGAAGCGACCACGCCATTGATGCAGGTTCTGAGGACGTTTTCGCCTTCGGCCCGAGCACGGTCGCGCGTGCGCGAGCAATATTATGCGGAAGCGATCGATCCGTCCTGCCGGACCATTCTCATCGGCGACGCAACTGCGTTGCGGCAGGTTCTGGAAAACCTGGTTGACAATGCCTTTCGGGTCGCACCGGGCGGTCCGGTCAGTCTTGCGGTCGGCGAGGCCATCCGGCCCGACGGGATGGCCGTCGTTCGACTGGCGTTGAGTGACAAGGGGCCGGGCCTGACCGAGGCGGAAGCCGCGGTGGTATTCGAGCGCGGGACAACCCTGGCCGACCGGCAGGCCGGGACCGGCCTCGGGCTTGCCATCGTCCGGCGGCTCGTCGAACAGGCGGGGGGCAGCTGTGGCGCATCCTCTCCCGGCAAGGGCCAGGGCGCGACATTCTGGGTTGAATGGCCGGTGGCCGGCCGGCAGCAGGAATTTGCCGAATCGTCTCCGATGCCGGCGCAAACCGACGGAGGGCCGCAGATCGTCATCGTCGATGACGATGCGACCAGCCGGAACCTGCTCAAACTCCTGCTGGATCATTTTGAACTGCCCGCTGTTGCGCTGGCCTCGCCGCTGGAGGCCCTCCGGGTGATCGAGAGCCAGCGGCCAGCTGCAATCCTGACTGACATGTCGATGCCGCAGATGGACGGGCTGGCGTTTGTCGAGGCCGTGCGGGGATTGTTCGACGTTGAAAGCTGCCCGCCGATTATCGCGGTGACCGGGCGCGTCCATCCCGAGGACCAGAAGGCGATGCGTGAGGCGGGCTGTGCGGCGATTGTCGAAAAACCGCTGACCATCCACGATCTCAGGCAGGCGCTGAAGGCGACGGGTCTGACCGGCAGCGGATCGACGGTGAAAGCCGCGTGATCAGGGCCGCGCAGAGGCCTGGCCAGCTGCCGTAAGGCTGGCGGCGCTGCCAGGCGCCTTCTTGAGCACCTGATCGGTCTGTTCGCGCTGGCGGCGGAAATCCGCCAGCTGAGGGCCATTGAGCTCGCGGCCGCGCGGCAGACGAATCGCCAGCGGATCGACATAACGCTCGTCGATCATGACTTCGTAGTGCAGGTGCGGGCCGGTCGACAGGCCGGATGAGCCCAGATAGCCGATGACCTGGCCCTGACGGACGCGAACGCCTTCGGCGATGCCGCGCCCGAAGGCGGACATGTGACTGTAAGTGGTGACATAGCCATTGGTGTGCTGAATCTCCACCCGGCGGCCATAACCCGAATCCCAGGCGGCGAAACGGACAGTGCCGTTGCCGGCGGCGAGAATCGGAGTGCCGATCTTGGCGGCCCAATCAACGCCGTTGTGCTGACGCCAATAGCCAAGAATCGGATGCCGGCGACTGCCAAAAGTCGAGCGAAGCTCGCCATCGGTGATCGGCTTGCGGATCAGGAATTTCTTGGCCGACCGGCCCTGATCGTCGAAATAGTCGACAACGTCATCATCAGGCAGGGCGAAGCGATAGAATTTACGCGTTTCGCCGCCGAAGGTCAGACTGAGCATCATCAGTTCGCCGGGGGTATCGGAATCGTCGTTGCCGATCAGCACCTCAATGGAATCGTTTGAGCCGACTGCTCGTTGCAAGTCGACATCGAAGAACAGAACCCGGACGATTTCGTCGATCATCGGCGGTGGAATGCCGTGCTTGCGCGCGGTCTCATGCAGGCTGCTGAACAGGCTGAAGCCGCCTTCGCCCTCATCGTCCTCGCCGGTCGTGCGCCGGCTCGGCGCTGCAGGACGCGTGGCTTCGATCAGCACGAAGCTGCCGTCATCCTTGCGACCGGCGGCGGCGGCACGGATCTCTTCGTTATAGAGATCAACCCGGACAACCGATTTGGCCGCCCCCGGCTCAAGCGCCTGAAGTGTCAGTTTGAGCCGCTTGGAGGTGTCCAGCACCTGCCCACCGCGGGTCAGGCTGCGCACGATGTCGCGTGCCTGGGACGGTGTCAGCCCGGCGGCGCGAAGGACCTGTTCGGCATTATCCTCCGAGCGGATGCCGACCAGCCTCTGCTCCTGCGCATTGCGCGCGAGCGCCGCCTCGAGACGGGGGGCGACCGTGACGTTTTCCGGCACCATGCGGACGACCAGGCGGGAAAACGGATCATTGGTTCCAGCAAAGGGCAGCGATGAGGTCTGTTCCGGTGCGCGCATAGCCTTGGCCAGAAGCATCTGCGCCGGTAGGGTGGGCGCGGTGCGGCGGGTTGCGGACAGGGCCTCAAGCACCTGCGCCTGCACTTCCACTTCGGACAGACTGGTCAGGAACAGGGCAGGGCGATCGCCATCCTCGATCGTGCGAGTGGACAGCGAAACGTCTGAATCAAGCGGCATGCCCTGGGCAGCCTCAAGCGCGCGGTCCTCGCTGGCGTCCGCAATCAGCCGTGCGGTATTGAAGGCCGGAATGACATTGGCAAAACCCAGTGTTTCCATCGCCAATGGGCTGGAAATCCGGGTGAAGCTGGCCGGACGAATCACATCACCGCCAGCAGTCTTGCGCACCACCGGCGTCTTGTAGGTCTGACGTGCGGCAACGATGTCGGCCTTCTGCACCAACCGGTCGCCCTTTCGGGCAGCGATGACCAGTTCGCCGGGGAGTTGGGAGGCGATCTCGCGCGGCTTGATCATATGGGGCAGTTCGACAATCGCGCCCCGGTGCTCGATGGCGCTGATCGCGGCCGCGAGCATCAATCCCATCCCGGCAAACCCTGTCAGCACCGTTCCGGCGAGCCAGCGGGCCGAGATCCGGCCCTTCGGCGGCGGTTCACCAGAACGATTGAACAGCGCCAACGGAGGCTCGACGCCGAGGTCGATCGTGCTGTCCGGGATATAGACCTGCGTCCCTGACACGTTAGTGCCCTGCCTCCCACCTTGCTGCGCAGCGTCGCGCGATTTGTCTTGCCAATACGTCAAGCTCGAATGACTGCCGCTTTGCCCTGTCTATCAAGGCCGGACGCAGGCGTCCACGCGCGAGGAGCTGGTTCAACCATGGCGATGGCAAAGTTGTGGCGAACAATGCGCCGAACGCCCGCGCACTCTGCCGTGCGCGTTCAGTGCGCGTGTTGTGCAGACGCGAAGGGAGATGGGCCATTTTGGTGCATCGCGAAAAAAATGCCCGGTTTTCAAAAAAGGCCGTTGACAGGGAGAAAAGCTTGGGGCTATACAGCCGCCATGTTGACGCGCTGCTTCGGCGGCGCGGGCTTCGCTTCCTCTCGAAAGACGAGTTGGTCCCTGACCTGGCTCTGCTGGGAAAGAAAAGCGTGGCTTCGCTGTTTGGCAATTGAAGACGAGAAAGAGAAACGTGGACGGCGATGTTCTTGCGGACCGATCCTAACCGATCGGTCATACGAGACTTCGGCGGTCTAACGTTTCAGGTGAGTGTACACACGCTCGACGTCGAAAGATGTCGATGAGTGCACTCCGTCAATGAACGTTGTGATCAGCCGGTTCAAATCTCGAGTCCAACTTGAGAGTTTGATCCTGGCTCAGAACGAACGCTGGCGGCAGGCTTAACA
>ERZ761609.1215-NODE-1215-length-24153-cov-696.638518_pt1 | contig 24153 bp, 20 predicted proteins | sample MGYA00511163_ERZ761609 | MGnify/ENA primary metagenome ERZ761609 (study PRJEB28899, sample SAMN02445070) | bioreactor sludge metagenome | biome: EBPR sludge | place: Australia: Brisbane, Thorneside Wastewater Treatment Plant | collected 2011-12-16 ... | reverse complement strand
TCATAGCCATCCGCCGCCGCAAGAAACACCCGCCACTGCGCCACGGTCACCGGATGGCGCGCGATGCGAAACGGCTCGGCGGCGAAGCGCGGGCGACCGCGCCAGCGGCGCAGCAATCCGGACGGATCGACCGCGAGTTCGACCTCGCCGCCGGGTATCTCGTGCCAAGCGATGTCCGGCAGGCCGTCGGGGCGCAGGCCGACGCCGGGGCGCGGGTCGCCGCCGGGAAGCAGCGCCAGGCGGTCGCCGATCGTCGCGCGCAGCGCGTGCGTCGTTTCCGGATCGTCGAGCAGCGCCAGCATCTCGTCGACCCGCAGCGGCCCGAGAAAGCGCTGTTCGCTCTCGCTCAGCGCGAAGCGCGGCGCCAGCCGCTGCAGCATCGGAGCGGTCTCGAGCATGACGCGCTCGTCGGGCCAGCGGTGGCTGTCGCCGTGCGCTGCCCAGGCCGCCGTCGCACGCCCGATCTCGCGCCGCTGATGCAGGTCGTCGCGGTCCTGCTGCAGCCAGTCACGCAGCCGCGGCCAGTTGCGGATCAGCGCCTCGTGCGCGACCTCGACGGTTTCCTGGCCGCTGCCGGAATCGCGGCCGGTGACCAGCAGGCGCGCGCTCGCCAGCTCGCCGATCAGCGCGCGGGAAGCGTCGGCGAAATCGCCGAGCGACGCGCGCCGGCGGGTGTCGTCGCTGCCGTCGCCGAGCTGGACGAGCTGCAGGAAGACGTCGCGCGCGATCGCTTCGCTGCCGGGCGCGCGCACCGCCAGTTCGTCGATGACCTCGTCGGCGCGCCTGACGATTGCGCCGCGGACGCCGCCGATCGCCTGGAAGCCGGCCTGGCAGAGCGCGCCATCCTGGCGGCGCGCATGCAGTTGGGTCAGGCAGAACTCGAGCAGCGGCAGGTTGCCCGGTTCGTCACCGACCTCGTCGAGGAGGCGGGCGACGAGACCCGGCTCGAAGCGCAGCCCGGCCGTCTCCGCCGGGCCACGGATCGCTCGCTCGCGCTCGTCGCGGTTCATGCCGCCGAGGAAGACGGTCGCCTGCTGCAGGTGGTCGCGCAACGGCCGGTGGTCGATCGCGCGACCGGTAAAGTCGGCGCGCAGCGTCAGCACGATGCGCAGCGGCGCGCTGACGCTCGCTTCGATGAGGCGGTCGGCGAAAGCGGCGGCAGTGGCGGCGTCGGTCTCGCGGTAGGTGTAGAGTTCCTCCCACTGGTCGACGAGCAACAGCAGGTGGCGGCTACCCGGGTGGACGGCGAGCAGGCTGTCGACCAGGTGCGTCAGGCCGACGCGGGCGCCGCCGGCGACGCCGCACGCCAGTTCGCCGGCGAGTTCGCCGATCGCCCGCTGCCGCTGCACGCGCTGGTCGGCGGCCGGCTCGCCTTCGATCTGCTCGAGCAGGCAGCCGGCAAGACTGCGCCAGGGCTCCGGGCCCGGTCGCACGATCGCCACCGCCCAGCCGCCGCGGCGGCGCAACAGCGGGATCAGCCCGGCCTGCACGACCGACGACTTGCCGCTGCCCGACGCGCCGACGACGGCGACCAGCGGGCAGCGGTCGACGGCGGTGACGAGTTCGTGCGTGCAGGCGTCGCGGCCGAAGAACAGCGGCTCGTCCTCCTCGCGAAAGGCGCGCAGGTCGCGGTACGGACAGTCGGCGTCCGGCTCGCGGACGCAGCCCGCGTCGAGTTCGCCGATCAGCGTCTGGAAACTCGCCTGCAGCTCGTCACCGGCCTCGCCGCGAACGACTTCGAGCAGCAGCGACAGCGCGTGCCGCGCGCCGACGCAACCGCGGTCGAGCAGCTGACTGACGCAACGCACGGTGAAATCGCTGCTGCTGCCGCGCTGCGATATGCCGTCGAGGATCTCCCGCTTGCTGCCGTGGAAGGCGAGCGCCAGCAGGGCGGCGCGGTGCTCCTCGCCGAGATGGGGTTGCAGCAGTCGCGCTGCACGCGGCAGGAAGTCGTCCATGGCTCGGGTGCCGGCAGGTGCGGGGTGGGCAGTTTGGGTGGTCGGGGCGGTCGATGCGGTGCAGCGGCGATGCTAACCGAAAACGCCGGCCGGCGGGGCCGCCCGGCCAAGCCGCCAAGCCTTGCCGGCGGTGCGGCGGATTCCTCGGCACGCGGTGTGCCGCCGGCCGAGCCGAAGCCTGGGCAAGTCGGCCAACTCGAGCTCGCCGAGCACCGGTCGGTCAACGGTCAGCAACTGGCCCTTGCCGGGAACCGTATCAGCCCTGCGTACATCGGTAGCCAAATTCTGTCTGGCAAGAATTTCGTACTTCGAGTAGGGGCAGCTCTGACCGGCTCGATGCTTTTCAGTTTGCGGCGGCTGCCGGCCGGCTACTCCGCCGGATGCGAAACAAAGCCGATCCTGAGCAGCCCACCCTTCGCCGCCAGCGCCATCACCTGCGCCACCTTTTCGTAATGCAGATGGCGGTCTGCCCGGATATGCAGTTCCGGCTGCGGCTCTCGAGCAGCCTCGGCAGCGAAGCGTGGCCCCAGCAGATCCACGGTCACCGCCTCGCCGTTCCAGAACACCTCGCCGTTCTCACGAATTCCAAGCTCGATATGCTCGGGCTTGGTGACGTTCACGCTGCTCGATGCCTTGGGCAGGTCGATCTTCACCGAGTGGGTCAGCAACGGCGCGGTGACGATGAAGATCACCAGCAGTACCAGCATCACGTCTACCAGCGGCACGACGTTCATGTCCGCCACCGGCATATTGCGACGATAGCGGTGGAAGCTTCCCTGGGCCATGCTTCAGCCACGCCCCATCGCAACACGGACCGCGTCTCCCCCGCCACTGCTGCCCTTCACCGTCAGCAGCACGTAGAGGTCGTGTGCAAACGACTCCAGGTGCGCCAGCCACACCCGGTTACGCCGGTTGAAGGCGTTGTAGGCGAGGACAGCCGGAATGGCCACTGCCAGTCCCAGCGCCGTCATGATCAGCGCCTCGCCCACTGGCCCAGCCACCTTGTCCAAGGTCCCCTGGCCTGAAAGACCGATCTGCACCAGCGCATGGTATATCCCCCAGACCGTGCCGAACAGGCCGATGTAGGGCGCAGCAGAACCGGCGGAGGCAAGGACGGTCAGTCCATATTCCGCCACAGCCGCCTCCCTATCCACTTCGTTGTTCAGCGTGCGGGTCAAGTACTCGGCCATCCCGCCGGCGACAGCGAGACCGCATTTTCCGCTGTCCGTCAGGGTTGCCAGCGATTTCTCCGCCAGATTGGCGAAGGCATTGTCGGCAACACGCGAACCCAGCAGCGCCTCGACTTCGGACAACGACGAAGCCCGCCAGAAGCGCTCGAGAAAGGCCTCCGCCTTGCGCCGGGCGATGAGATTCGCCAGGGATCGGGTCACGATGAGATACCAACTGGCAATCGACAGAAGCACGAGTGTGACCAGCACCGCCTTCCCCACAGCATCGGTTTGACCAAGAAAATGGGCAAAGCCCAGGGTGTTGACGGCTGTAGGTTCCATGGATCAGCTCCCGTGCAGGACAAATCTGAAGGGTTGCACCGCAACTGCACGCGCCGGCTGCCCGTTGCGCCGTGCGGGAATGCATCGCCAGTTGCGCACTGCAGCGAGCGCGGCCTCATCAAGGCGTGCATGGCCACTGCTGCGTTCAACCGTTGCCAATGCCACTCTTCCGGCTTCGCTCAGCTCGACCCGCAATAGCACCTGCCCGGTTTCACCGAGGCGACGGGAATGTGGCGGATACATGGGTGCTGGGCGCTCCGGGCAGGCCACGGCAAGTTCAGAGGACAGAGCGACCGGGCCGGCGGGCAACGGCATGGGGAGCGCCTGGACTGAGTGCTCGGGGCCTGGGTCAGCAAGCGGTGGCTGAGCAACATGGTCGGTTGTCCTGTGAACCGGCGCTTGCGCCACCAACTGCCGGGCGCGTGGCCTTTCGACCGGTCTTGGCGAGGGTGGTCGCGGGCGTTGCGGCTCAATAGCCCTTTGCGGGGCCTGCGGGGCGATGAAATTCACGAAAAGCGTGCGTGCCTCGGGCGACGGCACAGTGAGCCGATGACCCCACAACGCGTAGAGCATAGCGGCGTGCAGGGCGACAACGACAGCCAGCCCGAGCATGGGTTGAGGTGCGAAGCGCAACGCCATCACGCCGTCGACTTCGGCGGTGATGCCCGCCCACGGCCCAGCCGCCGCCAACCCAGAACGGCGCCGCTCAGACTGATCAGCAACCCTCCGGCACTTCCCAGGATGAGCAGGACATCCCATAGAGGCCGGTTGTCAAGCAGAGGCTTCCAGTCCCAACTGTGCAGCAGAGCAAAGAGCCAGCGCTTGACCCGCAAGTGGCTGTCAAGAACCTGCACGACGCCTCCCGTTCTTGGGTCGAGGTACAACCAGCTCTCCGCCGGGTCGTCGAATTCGAGTACCAGCACCGGCAGCGGGCGGACGACATGACCGGTCATCGTACTTGGCGCCCGATCATAGTAGTGCCAGTCGTAGGCTGTCTGCACCCGGCTGCGACCAACCTGGGAATTGGGCAGCATCCGTTCTCCGGCCGCACGCAACGCGTCCAGGTCATGCGCAGCAAACGGCAGGCAATCACCGTCTGCGCGCAGCAGGCGGGTGCTCTCCGCGCCCTCGCGGCCGAGAACATAGCGCTCGCCGCCCAGGCTCAGCCACTCCATTTCGCGCACCCGAATCCCGGCCGAAGCAAAGCAGCGCAGTGAGCGCTGTGTTTCGTCCGCGGTGTTGCCCGCAGTCAGCACGAGTGACGGCACCTGTGGTCGGCGCGCCTGCGAGTCAAACACTTTCCACGGATTCACCGAAAGCAGGCCGCTCATGACCCAGCTCAACAGCAATAGACCAAAGCCCAGTCCAAGCCAGTGATGCCAGCGCATCAACCAGGCCCGGTAGGGGCTGCGGCTGCCGTGCGGATAAGGGTGGCGGCGCCAGCGCAGGACGCCCGAGACCAGCCCGGTGAAGCCGAGCACGGCGCCGGCGAGTGATGTGCAGATGATGATTTCCGTCCACCAGCGGTCGACGACACCGCCACGAAAGACGTACAGCCAGTGCAACCAGGCGCCCACCCAGCCCCAGTGACGCTCGGTCGCACTGGCATCCCGAACGACTTCGCCGGTCTTGCCGGAAACGTAAAGCAGGGTGCGCGCCTCGTCGGCGACGTCCACCCGATGCAACGGCCGATGGCGGTCGAGCGCTTTCGAATGTGTCCAGGCATCCTCGTCTACGCTGTCCCGATAGCGGGCCTGCGCATGTGGCGCGAAAGCCGCAGCGGATCTCAGGGCGAGTTCAGCTCCGACCGCGGTGACCGGCTCGCCGCTGTGACCGTCGATCGCCAGCTCACGGTTCCTGGCCAGGCGCACCACGTAGTGCGGTCGGCCGCCAATCGACGTCAGCCGCACCGCCTGCGGCACTTCGCCGACGCTCGCGCTGGCGAGCGCCGCCGCGACGGGCAGGCAGCAGGTCGCTGGATCCAGCGCCGGCAATCCCTGCATGCGCTCCTGCAGATTCAGCTTCGGATAGCCGACGTACATCATCACGACGCCGGAAGCGAACCAGAGCGCCATGAACACGCAGAGTGCGATACCCGCCCAGCGGTGGGTGAGAAACAGCGCCCGCCTGAGGTTCACCCAGCGCCCACTGTGGCTTCTCCGAACATGCGATGGATCAGAACGCGGTCTGTATGGAAACATCCACCATCCGCGGCGCGCCAAGGTACACCATGCTGCTGCCCGAGAAGCTTTCGGCATACACCGTGTCAGTCAGATTCTTGATGCGCGCGGTCAACCGGGTCCTTTTGTCGATCGTGTAGGTCGCATAGGCGCCGAGGACCGTGTAGTCTGCATCGCTGACGGTATTGGCTGTGTCGGCGTAGCGCGATGAGACGTAACGAAGGTCCCCACCCAGCTCAAGACTGGGGATCGGCGTATAGGCAAGCCAGAGGTTGCCGACCTGCTTCGGAATATTGGTCGGACGATTGCCTGCGCGTGAAACGGCAACGCCACCGACGTTTTCCACGAACTCCTCAAATTGGGCGTGAACCAGAGACCAGTTTCCGCTCATCCGAAAATTGTTGGTCATCAGCCAGGTGGCCGCCAGCTCAATTCCGCGCGAAGACTGTTCGCCGACAGGAACCGTGGTGCCGGGTCTGCTTGGGTCGGCCATCGCCAGGTTCTTGCGCGTGATGTCGTACAACGCCAGGGTGGCACTCCCTCTGCCTTCGTCAAAGCTGAGCTTGCTGCCAACTTCAACCTGCCGGCCGGTCGTCAGGTCGAAATCCTGACCCTGAGCAAATGAAGCCGTGGTCAGGATGCCGGCGGGCGGATCGGCTGCCGTGCTGTATTGCACATAGACATTGGCAGCCGGGGTCAGATCGTAGATCAAGCCAGCGCGACCGGTCAGGGGCTTGTAGCGTTGTTCGAAGTACGCCGGATTGGTCGCGGTCGGCGTGCGGTGATTGGTCACTTCGAGATCGATGTTGTCCCAGCGCAGCGCGGTAAGCAACGACAGTTGCTGGGTCAGGAAAGTACGGTTCTCGGCAAACAGCGCCAGCGTCTGCACCCGATTGGTGCGATCCGGATTGTAGGTCTGCGTCATGCCGGGAAGACTGAAGAAGGGCTCCGTTGACGAAATTGGTTGGGTTGACCGATCCGAATGGCCCGGCAATCGACAGTGGATAACGGGTCTGCTTGTTCACGCTATAGTCCAGCCCCGCGACCCAGTTGCTCGGCAAGCCGCCGATCTCGCTGTTCCAGTTGGCCTCGAGCCGATTTCCATTGAGGTCCTGGTCGTGGCGCTGCAGCAGCGCATTGGAGCGGACCACACGGCTGTTGTTGGCATTGAAGGTATAGGTCTCGACGTTCTGGTAGTCGCGCAGGGCGTCGTAGTGATACAAGGTGTTGCGGAACCGCAGCGTGTCGTCCACCCGATAGTCCAGAATCCACCGACCCCATTTCACGGTCTGCTTGTAGAGGCCATCCTGCGAGTTGTAGTTCTTGAAGCGGGTGCGATTGTCGATGCCGATCTCGCCGACGAAGGGACGCAGCACGGGTGTGCCCCAGTACGGTTGGTCCACATTCTCGTACTGGTATTCCAATGCCACCGTGCTGCTCAGTTGCGGTGTCAGGTCGGCCAGCCATGATGCGGCCGCCTGCCACGCCTTGCGCTCGGTACCGTCGCTCCAGCCGTCAATCTTGGTGCCGTTGACGTCGATGCGGACGTAGTTGCTCTCGCCCAGTTTCTGGTTGGTACCTGCTGCCAGTTGCGAGTCGTTGTAGCTGCCATAGCGCGCCTTCGCCTCGGTCAGATTGCCGTCACGATTGGCCAGCTTGGTGATGTAGTTGATCGAACCGCCTACCGCACCAGCACCATAGAGAAACGACGATGGCCCGCCGACGGCTTCGACCCGGTCGTATATCCAGCTATCGACCGGGCGTGCAGCAATCACATCGTACTGAACGGTAATCCCGTTGAACAATTGGGTGACGCTGCCGCCGGAAAAGCCCCGGTAGAACAGCGCGCCCGGCGAACCAGGTGCCGCCGAGGAGGTGATGCCCGGCACACCGCGCAGGATCTCCTGCGTATTCTGCGCGCCACGCTGTTCAAAGACTTCGCGATCGATCACGGTCACCGAGGCTGGTGTTTCTCTCGGCGTCAAGTCAAGGCGGCTACCCGTCCGCTGCTTTTGATCGAGACCGAGGGGATCGATGCTCATGTCCGACACGACCACTTCACTCAGCACGGCCGGTTTGCTTTGGACCGCATCGTCGGCCAGCGCTCCTTGTGCAGAGAGCACCAATAGTGCAAGGGAAACTGGCGTGGCTTGGCTCCGCCGCACTTTCAGACTTTCGACCCGCTTGTCTCGTGACATGCCTACCCCCTTGTATGAACTGGCCACGCCGATCGGAATGATCGTTCGCCGTTGCGGCACAACGAACGGGTAGCAGTGGAATGGGGGCGGATGGTATAGCGCGGCAGCCGTAGCGAAAATGTGGCAAAAAGTCACACCGAAACTCGGCAACAAGCCGCGTAACTCGTTGTTCATGTCCAATTGACCATTTCCGGAATGGCACTATACGCGCCTGGAAACGGGCTTGAGCACGGCCAGAGCCCGGAACAGCACCTTCCCTCGGGGAGGTGCATGCCATGGCGAAGACAGCATCGCTCACGCTGCAGGGAGACGTGCTCGCGGTGCAGCCGTATCGCGGCGAGCCGGGGCGTGACCCAGGCGCCGGCCGCGCTTACGTCCTCGAGGTGGTCGACGAGGCGGCCTGCAGCACGCTGCTGGCTTCGCTGCCACTGCTCGACCGGCTGCTGGCCGAGAAGATCGCGGCCGTGCGGGAGGACCGGATGGAGGAAGTGGTCGACTTCATGGCCGCCCGCATGCTCGCGCCGAGCGCCGTCGATCTCGCGATGGCGCAGCGGCTCGCGCATCGGCACGCGCGCATCCTCAACGAGTTTGGCTACTTCTCCGCCGAGCAGTTGGCCGACGCCAACGGCTCCCAGGCCAGCAACCGCACGGCCCTGGCCGACAACTGGCGGAAACGTCGCCAGGTGTTCGCCGTGCCGCATCCGGACAAGGCGGCGCGTGACCGCGATGTCCATCCCGCCTTCCAGTTCGAGAATGGCAAGCCGATCAAGGCGGTGCAGGAGGTGCTGGAGGCCTTCGGCGGGCGCAAGGCGCCCTGGAAAGCTGGCGCTGTGGTTCAGCTCGAACAACGGTGCTCTGCCTGGCAGCGCGCACCCGGTGGATCTGCTGACCAGCGATCCGGGCGCGGTCGTGCGGGCGGCGCAGCACGACGCCGAGGGGAACGCGGCTTGAGTTGCCGCGCGCCGGTCCCGCCCCTCGATCCGCTGTTCGACCGCTGGCCGGCGGGCCGGGTGATCCATGTCATCCACGACACCGCGTTCGTTCCCGAGAGCTTCGATCCCGGCGTGGGCGGCTTGCTGTGGAGCTCGCGCCAGCGGGACCGCGACCATGCGCTGGTGCTGTTCGGCGACCGCATGGACGGCGTGCTGAGCGGCCGGCGCATCGGCGGTCCGCTGGCGCGCAACGCGGCCTTGCGCGACGCCGTGCTGGCCGCGACACTGCGGGCGGGCATCGAAGCCGACTGAACGACCACATGCTGCCAAGGTCAGCGCAGCGGCGAGACGGCAGCCGGAACGTCGGCATCGCCCGCCCGGAAGCGGCGGCGGCGATCGACGCGGCGGCCGCGGTGGCGTTAGAATGCCGGCCCTTGACCACCAGCCGGGAGTCCCGCCGTGAAAATCCTGCTCAGGAAGCTGCTCTTCGCCACCGCCCTCGTCGTCGCACTGGCGCCCGTCAATGCCGCTGCCCCCGACGCGCCGGCCGACCTCAAGGCGCAGGCGGCGAAAATCGTCCGCGTCGAGAATCCGGACGTGCTGCCCTCGGTGAAGCGCGTCGTGATCACCAGCTTCATGGCCGATTTCGTCAGCGAACTGCGCTACAGCAAGTCCCTCAGCGGCCTCGAGGCGATGATCGGCGCCGACTCCGACGTGTCGATCCGGCTCGTCGGCAGCAGCAACGAGCAGTTGCAGGCGATCACCGAAGCGTTCTACGAACAGACGGTCGCCCAGTTGCGCGCCCGCGGCATCGAGGTGGTCGAGCACGCCGAACTCGCTGCCCTGCCCGAGTTTGCCGAACTCGCCGCCTCCGGGCTGCAACCGCTGCCCAGCGAGCAGGATGCGAAAGCCGGCAAGGGACTGTTCTTCACGGCGCGGGGGCTGCCGCTGCACCTGATCGACGAGACGCAGTTCATGCCGAGCTTTTCCTTCGGCCGCAAGAAGCAGGACGACTTCCTCACCTTCGGCACGCGTTTCTCGGGTGGCTTTGCCGCCGCCCAGACGCAGCAGATCGAGAACCGGATCGCCACCGGCCTCGGCGCGACGGTGCTCAAGGTCCGTCTGACCGTTCTCGGCGGCCAACTGACTCCGGACAGCAGTTTCTGGAGCAGCGGCAAGGTCAGCACGCGGGCGGCGGCAAGCTTCGTGGACGCCGTCACGCGCTACGCCTTCATCACTCCGGAAGGCAACAAGGCACGCATCTCGCTGCAGGAGACGGTCGCCACCGACGAGATCGGCGAACTCGTCAATACCACCAGCGACGGCAGCAAGGCAACCGACACGGCGAAGAACGTCGCGCTCATCGCACTCAACGTCGCCAGCCTGGCGGCGCGCTTCGGCGGGCTGAATACCGGCTACACCGGAGGTTTTTCGGCAACCAGCGAGTATGAATGCCGGGTCCACCCCGAACTCTTCGAGAAAACGGTCCTCAGCCACTACGAAACGATCGCCGGCCTGTTCGGCGATCGGCTGCAGAATCCGGGGCAGTAGGCAAGGCAACCGGGGGATCGCAGCTACTGGGACCGGTTCTCGGACTTCATGCAGACCAAAGTCGAGGTCAAGGAGTTCGCGGCCCGATTGCCGGGCGTAGACATCAAGGCAGCCCTGAAGAGCGATCCGGATTTCAAGCGCCGCGTGCAGGAAGCCGCGCGCGGCCATGTGGCGCAACTGGCGCGAGAAGCGCACGACTTCCTTGCCGAGGCCGTGCGTTTCGTTCGCGAGAGAGCGTCTGAACCGGCGTGCAAGGTGGTCCTGCTGATCGATTCGGTGGAACGGATTCGTGGCGTCGGCAGCGAGGCCATGGCCGTCTACGAGAGCGTCCGCAATCTCTTTTTCGGCCACGCTGAACTCCTGCGCGTGCCCCTGCTGCACATCGTCTATACGATTCCACCATACCTGTCGGTGCTCGGCCCCGGCACCGGTGCTCAGATAGGTGGTGCGGTCCCGCGCCGGCTGGTCAGCACGCACGTCTTCAAGGACCGCAGCCGCGATCCCGATCTCGAGGGGCTGGCCGTGCTGCGCACGGTGGTGGAAAGGCGATATGCCGACTGGTCGCAGTTGTTTGACCAGAAGGCTCTCGACCAGTTGGCGATCAGCTCCGGCGGTGACCTGCGCGAATTCTTCCGCCTGATCCGGCTTTGTCTGCCGGCGGTGCGCGACGATTTGCAACTGCCGCTGTCACCCACCGCCGTCAAAGCGGCCGAGAATGCGGCGCGCAGCGAGATGTTGCCGATCCCGGGCGAGCACCTGGTCTGGTTGCAGCGCATCGCCAGGACGCACGACCCCTGTCTCGAGAAGGATGGCGAGATGCCGACGCTGGCCCACTTCCTCGACAACCGGCTGGTGCTGAACTACCGCAACGGCAGTGACTGGTACGACGTGCATCCGCTGTTGCGTGAGCTGGTCGACGCCCATGTTGCCCGCACTGGCGCTTGACGCGCCGACCGAACGTGTTGCCGTCAATCTGCTGCGTCACCCTGAGTGGCAGTACGATGGCTTCTCGCTGGTTTTCCTGTTCGCCGACGTCGGTCCCTCGCTGCAACTCGCTGACTGGCTGGATCAGCGGCTGGCAATGCAGGGGCGACCGCTGCATCGCCACGAGGCGAAGGACAGCTTCGTTCGTCACCCGGAGGCGGCCGTCGACCTGCTGGTCAACCGCCTTGCCGATCTCTCGGCGCAGCCGGGCGGTGTGTGGTTTGCGATTCAGCGCCATCCCGGCGACGTGCAGTGGAACCGCGCCCGCACGCTGTTCCTCGCGCGCCTCAACGAACGCCGCTTCCTGCTCGAGCGCGACCTGAAGCGGCCGCTGGTGCTGGTCCTGCCGGCGCATTTCCGTGCCGAGACGCGCGCCATGGCCCCTGACATCTGGCACAAACGGGACCTCAGCGAAGAGTTGCGCTGGCTGCCCGACACTGCGCCGACGTCTGTGCAGGTGTCAATGGAGCCGTTGGCGACACGGGCCGTAGAGGACGGTTGCCTGCCGGCATTTGCCGAATGGCAGCGGATGGCGTCAGCATCGGCAGCCGAGCAAGCATTCCTGCCGACTGCCTGGAAGGCCAGCAACGAACTGCTCGCCGTCGGACGGCCCGGCGACGCCGAGCACGTTGCCCGCAGCGCACTGTCGCTGGCCAGGCGCCGTGCGCAGGCGAAAGCCGATGGGTCGAGCGAGCGCGACCTGTCGGTGTCGCTCGACAACCTGGGCGGCGTGGCGCAGGCGCAGGGCGACTGGACGCAGGCCGAGGCGGTGTATCGCGAAAGCCTGGCGCTCAGACGCCAGCTCGTCGAGCGGCTGGGCGGCACGCCGGAGTCGCTGGATGATCTGGCGGTGTCGCTGCTCAACGTCGCCGCCATTCCTCCCGGCGATTCTGCAGCGCGCGCGGAAGCGGTCGCTATCTACCGTCGGCTCCGCACACGGTTTCCCGACACGGCGCGCTATGTGCAGCGCCTGCAAGCGCTGTCGGGTGAGAATGGTGCGCCGCAGGGAAGCGGGACGATGCCTGCAGGTTGACGGCCGAAACAGCGGTGGAGGGAAAACAGGAAAGCGACGCGGAATAGGGCCAGCGTGAAGCCCAGAGCGGTGGCGCGCGGTGCTGCTACGTCAGGGCCGCGCGCTGGCGGCGCTGTATGCGCGACTGCAGCCTTTCCCACACCGGCTTCAGCATGCCAGGCAGGTCGCCCAGGTCGACGCGGCCTCCTGCGGGGCTGTGAAAATTGCTGCCACGTGACGCGTGCAGGTCGAATTCAGGTACGGTTTCTGGAAAGCGTTGCCGGACGTGCAGGCGTACAGGTACCAGGAGTCCCTTCAGTCAGCGGCACGGACGTTGGAGTGGACCGAGCAGACGGGCGGACGAGCTGCCGAGATCTCGGATAACCGCAGCGCACCAGCATGCAGCGACCGCTTTGCGCTACCATCGGCTTCGATATGATGAGAACACCCGCTGACGGCTTTCCTGCCCCCCTCGCCGGTACTACCGGCATCTGCCGCGACGGCGGCAGTGCATCACGTTCGCCCGCTCGTCGGCGCGACCGTTCGCCGCCCTGGCGCAGCCGCCTGGTGCATGCTGCTTCAGTTGGCCGGTGGCACCTGTCACTCGCCTGGCGGACGCTGCTCGTACTCCTGGTGTTGCTGCTCGGCACGCCGGTACAGGCGCAGTTCCCGTGGCCGAAGGCGAAGAGCGAGCCGGCAGCGGCGAGCGCCGAGCCGGCACAGAAGCCGCGCGAGAAAACCGAGGCCAGCCTGGCCGAGGCGCGCCGGCAGCAGCAGGCAATCCGCCTCGAGGAAGGCGCGGCGCGGGCACCCGAGGATACGCTGGCGAGCGAGCGGCATCGGCTGCTCGACCTCCTCGTCGTCGCCTACGGCGAGCAGCTCAAGCTCCTCGACGGCATCGACAACCTCAGCAAGTCGCAAGCCACGGATCTGCAGCAGACGAGCCTGCTCGCCGACTTCAGCGGTCCGCCGCCGTACTCGGCGCTGCGCGTCGATTCGCTGCGTGACGCCCAGGAAGCCGTGCGGCACCACCTGCAACGGCTGGCCGCAGCCGACCGGGCCCTCGACACGCTGAAGGTCGGACAGATCGACGAGCAGCGCAAGGCCAGCGAAGCGGTGCGTCTGGCCGAGGACCGCTTGAGCCGCGCCCGCGGTGACGCCGAACTCGACAAGGAGCGCGACAACCGCGAGACGAACGCGCTGCGCCGGCGCCTGGCGGAAGCCCACCTCAACAACATCGGCTTGGCGAAGGACAAGATCGCCCTCGAAGCGAAGACGCTGCAGGCACGTGATACCGAAATGGAACGGGTCCTGGTGCGGGTGCTGCCCGAGCAGCAGTTGAGCCGGGAGGAACTCGAGCAGCAGCAGGCGCTGGTGCGCAAGGAGCTGAAGCAGCTCAACGCCGAAGCCGACGCGGTGCTGGCCGACAACGGCCGCCGCGCCGCCGAGCGCGAGCGCCTGCTCGCCGCGGCGGCAGCCGTCGATGCCAGTCCGCAAGCCGCTCGCCGCCTGCAGTTGCTCGATGCCCAACTGGAGAGCGACCGCATCCGCCTGCTGGCTCTGAGCTGGCTGCAGGCGCTGCAACGGGTAAACAGCGACGCCTGGGCGCAGCGCTACGTCGCCCTGCACTCGCAGGACGCGGCGACGCGGCAGACCGTGGTCGCCTGGCTGAGCCGCGTGCGCGACGAACTCGAAAGCCGCCGCCAACTCGTCCAGCAGCTCGAACAGGGCGCGCGCGGCGAGGTCCGCGAGCAGGAGACGCGCCTCGAGGCGAGCGCCGCAGATGCGGCGACGGCGGCACAGCAGGCGGAGTTGCTGGCCGCCCTAAGCGAGCGGGCGATGGCCTACCAGCGGGTCGAGCGAACGGCTACGGGATTGTTGCGGCAAAGCGAACGCTGGCTCGGTGATCTCGGTTTCAGCGGCAGCGGCGCTCGCCCCGTCGACTGGCGGCTCGCCGCCGTGCAGATCAGCGAAACGCTGAAGGGGATCTGGAACTTCGAGATGTTCGCCGTCGACGAGTCGACGCTCATCGATGGCAAGAGCGTCACCGTCAGCTACGGCGTCACCGTCGGCAAGAGCATCGGCGCGCTGCTCCTCTTCCTGCTCGGCTACTGGCTGTTCGCGGCGCTGTCGCGGCGCCTGCAGCGGATGATGGTGCAGCGCTTCGGCGTCGACCAGCAACTCGCCAGCGTCATCCGCCGCTGGGCGATGATCACGCTCGGCGTGTTGCTGGTGGTGTTCATCCTCAACCTGGCGCGCATCCCGCTGACGGTTTTCGCCTTTCTCGGCGGCGCGCTGGCGATCGGCGTCGGTTTCGGCACGCAGACGATCATCAAGAACGTCATCAGCGGCATCATCGTCCTCTTCGAGCGCAAGATCCGCGTCGGCGACATCATCCAGCTCGGGGGAACGACCGGTCACGTCGTCGCCGTCGACCTGCGCGCGTCGACGGTGCGCGGCTTCGACGGCGTCGAGGCGCTGATCCCGAATTCGAGCTTCCTCGAGAACCAGGTGGTCAACTGGACCTACTCCAACCCGCGCATCCGGCGCGAGGTCCGGATCGGCATCGCCTACGGCTCGCCAACCCACCGCGCAGCCGAAATCATTGCCGGCTGCGCCGAGGATCACGGAGAGGTGCTGAAGAATCCACCGCCGGAGGTCTTCTTCGAGGATTTCGCCGACAGCGCGCTGCTGCTGGTGCTGGTCTTCTGGGTCGAACTCGGGCCCAATCTGTCGGCCCGCCGGGTGGACAGCGACCTGCGCTACGCGATCGAGAAACGGCTGGCGGCCGCCGGCATCGCCATCCCTTTCCCGCAGCGCGACCTGCACCTCGATACCTCGCGGCCGCTGGCGGTCCGCATCACACCACAGAGCGAAGCACCCGGCGATCCCGGCGGCGACTGATCGAAGGCGGCGCCGACGGCCCGCCGGTAACGGCCGAGGGCCTTCAGACCGCGACCTCCACCAGTTCGGGCTGCAGCAGATCGACGAGGACCGACGGGGCGATACCGACCAGGTAGCCCCGCCTGCCGGCGTTGATGAAGATCCGCTCAAGGCCGAGAATGCTGCGCTCAATGTAAACGGGCATCGGCTTGCGGGTGGCGAAGGGGCTGGTGCCGCCGACGAGATATCCCGAGTGGCGCTGCGCGACCTCCGGCCGGCAGGGAACGATCGACTTCACCGCCAGCCGGCGCGCGAGCTTCTGTGTCGCCACCTCGCGGTCCCCGTGCATGAGAACGATCAACGGCTGCCGGCGCTCATCCTCCATGATCAGCGTCTTGATCACCGCGTGTTCGTCGACGCCGAGTTCGCGGCTGCTGGCCGCCGTTCCACCGCGCTCCTCGTAGGTGTAAGGGTGATCCGAGAAGTCGGCGCCGGCGGCGCGCAGCAGGCGGATCGCCGGCGTCACCGGCAGTCGGTTGGTCGCCATTCGTCCCGCTCGCCGGCCCGTCAGTGGGTGTTGAGGTTGCCAAGCACAGGAAAGCCCGCAGCGTAGCGCTCGATCCATTCGCGCGCCGCTGCCTCGGCGTCGAGTACCCTCCCCTCGTCGCGCCGGACCTGCTGGCGATAGCGCTCGATCTGGCACACCTGCTCGACCATACGGGCGGCGAAGAAGTCGTCGGCATCGGCAAAACGGATGCCCACCTCGTACGCGCTACCCTGCCGACGGCACCAGACCACCTCCCCGGTGGCGCGAAACGGCGGCTGTACGAGCGGAATCGACAGCACCACCGTCGCACCGACGCTCAGCGGCCGTCGGCTGAGGCACGCGAGACCACCCTCGCTGACGTCTTTCATCCGTGGCGCTGCGCGGCGATGCGCGCCGCCGACCGCGATATCGACCGGAATATCCGCCGGATGGCGGATGAAGCCGCGCCTGTGCGTCTCTGTCGAAGCCATGCCCGAATCCTCCTGTCGGGTGCGACCGGCCGGCCGGATACGCCTGCCTTGATACCTGCAGCGCACTCTAGCGCCAGCGCGCGGAGCGGTCAATCGCCTGTTGGGACGCTTCCGCCCGGCACACGGCGGCAGCGACACGGGCGGCCAGCGCCGCCTCAACCACCGATGCGCAGGCCCGTCTTCTTCAGGATTTCGGTCGAGAAGAGCACGTCGTGCGCGCGGCAGGCCGGGCCGAGCAGGCGGGCAATCTCCGCGACCTGGCGCAGCACCTCGTCACGCGAGCCGCCATGCACCATGGCGAACAGATTGTACGGCCACTCCGGCAGCCGCCGTGGCCGGTGGTAGCAGTGGGTGACGAAGTCGAGTTCGCCGACGCGGTTGCCGAGTTCGTCGATCACCTCGTCCGGCACATCCCAGACGCTCATGCCGTTGGCGGTGTAACCGATCGCGTAGTGGTTGGGAACGGCGCCGATGCGGCGGATGATGCCGTTGCCGAGCATCCGTTGCAGCCGCGCCATCAGCTCGGCGGGCGATACCCCGAGCTGCTCGGCGAGCTGATGGTAGGGGCGCGCGACGAGTGGCAGGCCGCCCTGCGTCGCCAGAACGAGCCGGCGGTCGATGTCGTCGAGTGGCTGACTCATGTCCGCACCGCCAGCTTCATTTCGACGAAGTACTCCCGCAGCTTCGGGAAGGCAAATACAGGCAGGCCGCTGCGCTCCTCGATGCGGCCGATGGCGGCGGCGATTCCGGCGGCGCTCTCGGTGGCGAGGACGAACCACATGTTGAAGGCCGAGTTGCGGTCGCTCTCGCGGCGGTAGTTGTGGGCGACTTCGGGCAGCGAATCGACGATCGCACGCACCCGCAGCCAGTCGGACTCGGGAACGGCCATCGCCGCCAGGACGAAGGCGCCACCCATCCGCTCAACCTGGAACATCGGCCCGAAGCGGGTCAGCACGCGCGTCGCCAGCAGGCGCCCGAGGCGCTCGAGCAGTTCGCCCTCGTCGATTCCCAGCCAGCCGGCAACCTGGGCGTAGGGCCGCTCGCTGATCGGAAAACCGCCCTGCAGGCGATCGATGATCGCGCGGTCGACGGCGTCGATCGGCGCCGGCTCAGGCATAACGGGCGCCGCTCTGCTTGAAGCGGGTCAGCGAGAAGAGGATTTCGTGCGCGTAGTCCGCCAGACCGAGCCGCTCGCGCAGCCCGGCGATCGCCGCCGCCACTTCGCTGCGTGCCTGACCGTGGATCATGCAGAAGAGGTTGTACGGCCAGTCCGGCAGGATCCGCGGCCGCCGGTAGCACAGATTGACGCCATCGACGCGCGCCAGTTGCTCGCCAACCTCGTCGACCGCGCCGTCGGGTATGTCGTGCACCAGCATGGCGTTGGCGGTGTAGCCGAGTTCGTGGTGCCTGACGATGACGCCGAAGCGCTTGATGATGCCTTCGGCGCACCAGCGATGGATGCGCTCGAGCACTTCGCCCTCGTCGCAGCCGATGCGGCTGGCAAGAACCGAGAACGGCCGGATGAACAGCGGCAGTCCCTCCTGCAGGGCGACGACGAGCCGCCGCTCCTGCTCGTCGAGCGACTTCGGCGGCAGCAGCGGCTGCCGCACGGGGGCGCGCCTGCTGCTCGGCGCGGCCTTGCCGCCGAGGGCGAAGCCGAGGTCGATGTGATACTCGCGCAGCATCGGCAGACGCAGCAGCGGACAGTCAGCGAGTTGCTCGATGGCGCCGAGGGTCGCGTGCAACCGTCCTTCCGAGCCGGCGGTGACGACGAACCAGAGGTTGTAGCGGTGCTCGCGCTCGTAGTTGTGGTTCACCTCCGGAAAGCGACTCACCGCCTCGGCGACCGCCGACAGCTTTCCGGCTGGCACGGCCATCGCCGCCAGGGTGCTGGCGCCGATGCGCTTGGGAGCAAAGACTGCGCCGACGCGAGCGATCTTGCCCTCGCGGCGCAGCGACTCGAGTCCCTGCAGCACCAGGCTCTCGGCGACGCCGAGACGCGACGCCAGTTCGGCGAACGGCGCCGGGCAGAGCGGAAAATCGCGCTGGAACTCGTTGAGCAGACGGAAGTCGAGGGCGCCGCTGTCGATCATCGGGGTCAGAATCCGGTGCGCGCGGCACGGCTGGTGAAGAAGATGCCGCTCGGCGCCTGCGCCGGGAACTCGGCGATCTTCTCGAAGCGTGCGGTGTCGTAGATCACCACCTTGTTGTCGTCGCGCGCGGAAAGCCAGACGTGCTCGCCACGCGGGGTGAACTCCATGTGCAGGATCGCCCGGCCGGGCTCGAGGGTCTGCACCACCTTGCCGCTCAGCGTATCGATCACCTCGACCCAGCCGTTGTCGGGAAAGGCGTAGTTGACCCAGACCTGCCGGCCATCCGGGCGCGCCATGACGAACACCGGCTGCCCCTTGACCGGGATGCGGCCGACCTCCTGCCAGTTGCCGCCATCGACCACCAGCACCTCGTGGCGGCCGATCGCCGGCAGGTAGGCACGGCCCTGCGCCATCGACCAGCCGCGCAGATGCGGCATCTTGAACACCGGCAGCTTCTCCTGGCCGCGTCCGTAGCCCTGCAGGATGCGCCGACTGCCCTGCTCCGGCAGCCAGGTATCGAGGAGCGCGACGCCGTCCTCGCCGAACAGGCCGGCGAGGTAGAAGCGGCCGTCGGGAGTCACCAGCCCGTCGTAGGGCTGCAGGCCGGCGGGATAGCGCTGGCTCTGCGGCTTCGTCGGATCGGAGAAATCGCTGACCCAGATCTCGCCGCCGTCGAAGAGTGCGTAGGCAAAGCGATTGCCGCTGAGGTCAACGAGGCCGACGACCTTCGAGAAGCTGCCCGGCGCGTACTCGGCGGGGACCTCGGACAGCAGCTCGAGCGTCTCGGCGTCGAAGGCCTTGATGCCGCCCGGGCTGTAGTTCTGCGCGACGACGATCCGCCCATCCTGCGAGATCGAGCCGCCGATCGCGTTGCCCGACTGCAGGACGCGGCGGACGATCGTCGCCTGCAGCAGGTCGAGCTTCGTCAGGCCGCCGTCACGGCCGAAGACGTAGGCGTGGCGGCCATCGCGCGAGAACACCACCGACGCGTGCGAGAGGTCGCCGAGGCCGCCGATGCGGGCGTAAGGCTGCCGCCGGGTGGTATCGACGAGGGTCACGTGACCGCTGGCGCGCTCGATGACGACGCCGAGATCGCCGGTACCGCGCAGGGTCGGCGCCGCGCAGCCGGTCAGGAGCAGCATCGACAGCAGAAACAGCATTCTTTTCATTTTCATCCTCCAGACGGCGCTGCCGGACTCGCGTCAGGTACCACCGCTCCGCTGCCGCGGAATTCAATTATCGCCAGACTGGCCGCCGCCTGGCAACGAGCACGGCGGCGCCTGCCGCCACTCAGAAGAGCCGTCGCACGGCGTCTTCCATCTCCGCCCGGCTCATGGCGCCGAGTCTCGCCTGCCGCAGCCGGCCGTCACGGTCGATGAAGACGGTGAACGGTAGCCCGGACCTGGTGTTGCCGAGTGCCCGCATCAGTTCGATGCTGCGCTCGCTGCCGCCGATCAGCCAGCGGTAGTTCATGTCATGGGCGCGCGCAAAGTCGGCGAGCGCCTCGCGCCGGTCGGCGTCCTCGACGGCGATGCCGACGACGACCAGCCCGCGGCTGCCGTAGCGCTTCTGCAGCTCGGCCAGTTCGGGGATCTCCTTGCGACACGGCGCGCACCAGCGGGCCCAGAAATTGACCAGCAGCGGCTTGCCGCGCAGCGACTCGAGCGGCAGCGGCCGGTTGTCGGCATCGGCGAGCGTCAGCGCGAAGAGCGGCGCCGTGGACGGCGACGGCGCTTCGGCGGCATTCGCCGCCGCCAGCGGCAGCACGACGAGTGCCGTGAGGACGAGGCGCCGCAGTCGGCGCAGCAGGCTACGGCAGGTCACTGCGACGGAAGCTCAGATAACCGAACAGCGCGCAGAGCGAACCGACGGCGAGTGGATAGAGCAGCGCATAGACGCGGTAACCGCTGCTGCCGAAGAGATCGAGGATGACGTAGGCCGACGGCCCGAGGACGATCAGTTGCGGGTCGAACATCGCCAGCGCCGCCGTGCGGAACACCTGCAGCGGGTTGAGCAGCGCGATGCCGACCGCGACTTCGGGGGTCACCCGCCCCTGGATCATCACCCCAAGCAGGATCAGGTCGAGGAACAGCAGCATCGTCAGCCAGACCATGAAGGCAGCGCCCTGGGCGACGTCGGTGCCGCGCGCCAGCGACGAGATCAGCATGCCAATCCCCAGGAAGCACCACGCCATCGCCGCCAGCAGGCCGGTGTAATAGAAGAACATCGCCCACGGCACCTCGATCGACCGGAACAGCGACCAGAGGACGGCGGCCAGCATGGCGGCGAATACCGGCAGGAAGATGGTCACGTAGCGGCCGAGGATCTTGCCCCAGAACCACGCGGACAGCGATACCGGCAGCGACAGCAGGTATTCGAAGACGCCCGCCTCACGGTCACCGGCGACCGAGCGGACGGTGGTGATGAGAACGAAGACCGGCAGGATCGCCATCGTCAGCTGGATGTAGGTCACCAGCAGTCGCGACAGGCCGATGAAGCCGAGCACGCGCGACTCGGTCAGGCCGAAGGCGAAGAGCAGCGCGACGATGCCGCCGAAAACCAGGCTGTAGATCAGGAACCAGCGGGCGCGCAGCGACTCGACGATGTCCAGGCGGGCGGTGAGAAGGAGCGGGTTCATCGCCGGCGCCTCACTTGCCGCGCGCGACGATGCGCGCCTTCATTTCGGGGTAGGCGATCGTCCCGTCGTCGGCAGCGGCGAGGGCGGCGAAGTGATAGCCCATCGGGCTCTTCTTCCCCGCCAGGTAGTGCGCGCGCCGGGCGTCGATCCAGCCTCCGCTGCGGTAGTCGGCGACCCAGTACTCGAGTTGCGGCGTCTCCTCGGTGAACGGCTGCTGCGCCAGCCAGAAGATGGCGCAGCCGATGTCGTCGAACTTCGCCACCTTGCCGCCGGGCGCGCGGATCTGCACTGCGAAGCGCCGGTCGCTGATCACCATTCCGCAACGCGGGTCGACGTCGCGGTCCCACTTGATGTCGACCGGACCGCTGGTCGGTTCGCCGATGCAGCCACCCAGCGACACCGCCAGCCCGCCGGCGAGCGCCGCCCGGCAGCACGGGCCGGCAACGGCGAGCGGGAGGATCTCGAGAAAGCTGCGTCGCTTCATCGCGCTGGCCGCCTCATTGCAGGACGACCGCGGCGTCGACTTCGTGCATCTCGATGCGCGACAGCAGGCCGACGTAGCGCGCGACCATGCCGAGAAAACGCAGACGGTCGGCTCCGGACACCGTCCCGTGCCATTCGACGCCCGCCCGCCGGTCGGCAAACTGCCAGCTGCCGAGGGTGCGGGCGATCGCCGCGTCGGCGCGCGCGAGCGTCAGATGCACCTCGAACAGGGCGGAGAAGCGGGACTCCTCGGCGACGCGGTCGTCAAGGACGATGCGCCCGGTATCCATCTCGACGACGCGGTTGACGAGTGAGGCGACTTCGTCGAGGCGGTGGCTGGAAATGATCATCGTCGTGCTGCCAAGGCGCTCGGCGAGCAGGTTGAAGAAGATGTGGCGTGCCTCCGGGTCGAGGTTGGCGGCCGGCTCGTCCATCACCAGCAGCTCGGTATCGCGGCCAAGCGCGATGGCGATCAGCAGCTTCTGTTTCATGCCGCCGGAGAGGCGATTGAACGGCCGCGCCAGGATGCTGCCGACGTCGAGGCCGAGACGGCGGGCAAGCGCGTGCATGCGCTCGGCGTCGGTGCCGCAGACGGCGGCGGCAAAGCCGAGCAACTGGCCAACCGGCATCTTCAGTGGCGGCGGCAGTTGCGGCACGAAACCGACCTTGCCGAGGACCTGCGTGCGCTCGCTGCGCGGCGCCAGGCCGCCGATCGTCACCTCGCCCTGATGCCTGTACTCGCCGAGCAGGCAGCGGATCAGCGTCGTCTTGCCGGCGCCGTTCGACCCGATCAGGGCGATCCGCTCGCCGGGAGCGATCTCCAGGTTGACCCCGTCGAGCACGCGCTGCTTCCTGAAATCCTTGCCGACGTCGGTGAAACGGATCATGCGCAACCCCGTTCAGAGCAGCCTGTTGAGGCCCTTGATGCCGAAGACCAGAGCACCGCTCGGGCAGACATCGACGCACAGCCCGCAGCGGGTGCAGTCCGGCCCGATCGGCGTTTTCAGGTCGGCGGCGCGCCCCTTGATGACGACGTCGAGGACATGCGGCACCAGGCACACCTTGCGGCAATCGCCTTCGTGGAAGCAGTGTTCGAGCCGGTACTCGACCCGCAGCGGCGAAATGGCGCCCACCATACCATAGGTCATTCCGATCGGGCAGACGTAGCGGCACCACGCGCGGCGCGAGTAGAGGACCTCGAAGAGCAGCAGCAGGAGAACCCAGCCGAGTGCCAGCGACGGCCCGTAGATCAGCGCCCGCGACAGGATGCCGGTCGGCGAGATGGTCTCGAAGACGGTGTAGCCGCTGAGCACGGCGAGCAGGGCGAAGGCGAACCATAAGACGCTGCGCGCGCCACGATGGAACTCGTGATCGCTGACCAGCTTCCTCGCCGCCAGCTTCAGGTGCAGCCACTCGAACCATTCGGCGACGATGTGGTACGGGCAGACCCAGGAACAGAAGGAGCGGCCGCCGAGTGCCACCCAGAGGACGAAAACCGTCGCCGTGCCGATGAACAGATTGACGATCACATGCCGGTGCGCCAGCATCACCTGCAGCGCCGAGTTGAGGTCGATCAGGTGGAAGCCGACGAAGCGTGACGCAGTCAGCGACCCCTCGAGCATCTGGATGTCGAGCCAGAACGAGAACGTGAACAGCAGGTTGACGAGAAGCAGCACCGCCCAGCGGCGGTTGCGCCACTTGTGGTTGACCAGCTGATGGTCGCGCGCATGCTGCTTCAGGGCTTCGAAGTCGGCCTTGGTCATCCGCTTCAGCTGGTGTACCTGTTGCGCTGCCGGCGTGACCCGCTCCGGCTTCAGCGGCGCGGCGCCGAACATGACGCGCAGACGTTCGCTGGCGCTCATCAGATCGCCCAAGGCTGGCGGGCGTCGATGACGATCGCCGCCGGGTCGACCGGGCAGATCATCTCGCAGACGCCGCAACCGACACACTGCTCGAGCACCTGTGGCTGGTACTGCCGGCGGCCGTCGGCGGCGACCGTCGCCAGCATCGTGATCGCGTCGCCAATCGGGCACTCGCTGACGCACAGGTTGCACAGATCCCGCTCGTAGGGGTGGTCGCGAACGGCCACCGGGCGCCAGCGGTCACGCTCGACGTAGCGCAGTCTGCCGCGGAAGTCGGCGCCGCGCGCCTGGCCGCGAAAACCCTTGCCCTGCACCGCCAGGCACGAGTCGGGGCGCGACAGACGGGCAATCCCCATGCGCTCGGCGAGATTCAGTGTCGGCTCGGCATCCTTCTCCTTCGCCTTGAGCAGCGGCGCCCGCGCCAGCGGCATTCCCGGGCGGGTGGCCAGCGCGGCCGGCTTGTGGTAGGTCAGCGAGCCCGTCGGGCAGGCGAGGATGCACTGCACCGCATCGCAGGAGAAGTCGCAGGCCTGCGCGCGGGCGTCGATCCAGGGGACGCCGATGCCGAAGCCGCTGTCGATGTCGTCGAGCCTGATCGCCGCCACCGGGCAGACCTGCACGCACTGTCCGCACTTGATGCACGAGGCGAGGAAATCGCTCTCCTCGAGCGCACCGGGCGGCCGCAGGCGGGTGCGCTGGGCGCCGGCAACGGGAACGTAGCCGAGCATCGCCAGGCCGAGCACGCCGCCGATCAGGAATGCCGAGCGGATGAAGCGGCGCCGGCTTGACAGCCGGCTGACGCGCTCGGTACCGCTGCCGCAGAACGTCTTCTGCTTTCCCGCCCATCGTCC
>ERZ761609.1213-NODE-1213-length-24171-cov-741.225867_pt1 | contig 24171 bp, 15 predicted proteins | sample MGYA00511163_ERZ761609 | MGnify/ENA primary metagenome ERZ761609 (study PRJEB28899, sample SAMN02445070) | bioreactor sludge metagenome | biome: EBPR sludge | place: Australia: Brisbane, Thorneside Wastewater Treatment Plant | collected 2011-12-16 ... | reverse complement strand
CCGCCCTGTGGCTCGGTGATCCGGGTCGCCGCCGGGAAGTATCTGACCACCGCCGCGCGCATGGCATCGACCTGTCGCTGATAGGCGCGCCGCAGCGAGCGCAGATGGCGCTCACAGGGGCCGGACTCGAGATACTCGGCGAGCACCAGTTGCGTCACCGGGTGGGTGGCGCCGCTGCTGGTCGTCTTCAGCAGGGCGATCTGCGATCGGTAGCGACCGCTGGCGACGAAGCCGATCCACAGGAGCGGATTGCTGGCGTTGGCAACCAGCAGGCAGGCGGCAACCCGGCTGTCGCGCGTCGCCAGGTCGAGGGCTTCGACCGACAGGCCGCGGCTGGGGTCGGTCGGAATCTCGAGCGCCTTCAGACCGAGCGTCTCGAGCAGTTGCAGCATCAGGTAGTAGGCCGGTGATTCGACGGCCACCGTGTCGCCGGGGCTGGTCACCGCCCGCAGGCACAGTGCGAGCGCCTCGGTACAGGAATTGGTGATGACGAACTCGCTGGCGGCCAGCGGGCCGGCCCAGCTGACCGAGCGCAACAGCAACTGGCGTACGAGCGCGGCTTCGTCCATGTTGATGTGACTGCCGCCAGCGAGCAGTTGCGGATGGCGCCGGACGACGCCAGCGTACAACCGCTGCAGCGAGGCCAGCGGCAGCAGGCCCGGTGCCGGCAGCGCTGCCGCGAGTGGTGCGACGCCGGCGGCAACGCCCGCCTGCAGGGCGCGCATCAGGCGCTGGCTGACATCGACGGCGACCGGCGTTTCGGGCGTCGACCGGCTGTCCGGCTGCGCGCGCCGGGCAACCGGATGGCGGACGAAAGAGCCCGACTGCGGTCGTGCCTCGACGAGGCCACCATCCTCGAGTTGATGCAGCGCCTGCAGAACGGTCGACACCGACAGGCGCCGCGCGCGCGACAGTCGCCGCACCGAGGGCAGGCGTTCGCCGGATCGCAGGTTGCCGGCGGCGATGATGCCGCGCAGATCCTCGTCTTGAACCGCCTGCGGCTGTCGTTCATAATCCGCGCTTGTTCAGCACGGAGGTGGACGCGCGATGAAGGTGGTAGAAGCAGGCGTCGTTCTTGAACAGGCTGTACAGGCGCTGCGCGGCCACAGTCTTGCGGTGTCCGTGCAGGCCGATGCGGCGACCCTGCCGGAAGGGAAGCCTGGCACTTGGCTGCGCGTTGCGCGGGGGCGCGGCGGCAGCAGTTATTCGGCCGTCGTCATCGGCCGGCCGACGCCAGACAGCGTGGGTGCCGTGCTGGCGCAACTGCGGCAGCCGGCCGACGCCGGCCGGCCACCACCGTTGCTGATCACCGACTATGTCAGTCCGGCGATGGCGGAGCGCCTGCAGGCCAGCCAGCAGCAGTTCGCCGATGCTCTGGGCAATGCCTATCTCGACGCCGCCGCCCTGTTCGTACTGGTGAGCGGTCGCAAGCCTGATGCCAAGGGGATGGCCGTGCGTGCGCGTCGGGGTTTCAGCAACAGCCGCCTGAAGGTGCTGTTCGCGCTGATCTGCGACCAGGATCTGGCGGCGGCGCCGTACCGGACGATCGCCGCTGCCGCCAATGTCGCGCTCGGTGCCCTGCCAACGGTTCTTGGTGATCTGCAGCGCGATGGGTCGCTGCTCGTGCATGATCGACAGCGACGCCTCAACGCGAGCAAGCGCCTGCTCGACGAGTGGGCGCAGGCTTACGCCCTTGGCCTGCGCGGGCGGACCCTGAGCGGTCGCTATGTGGCGGGGAACTTTGCCGGCTGGCCGGACTGGCACCTGCACGCGGAACAGGGGCGCTGGGGCGGCGAACCGGCCGCCCGCCTGCTCGGTTGTGATCTGCAGCCCTGCGTCCTGACCCTCTACGGCGACAGGCTGCCGGCGCGACTGGTCATCCGCGAGCATCTCGCACCGGCTGCCCCGGTGGATTACCAGGGGCTGCTCGAGTTGCGCCGGCCCTTCTGGGGCGAGACCCTGGCGGCAGCCGCGGAACCGCAGACGGTGGCGCCGGCGCTCGTTTACGCCGACTTGCTGGCGACCGGCAACCAGCGCTGTTGCGAAGCGGCGCAGGCGATCTACGACAGCCGTCTGGCGCGCGCCTTCCCGCGCCGTTGAGCGTCGGTGGCGCCCACCGCGCCGACTGGCGCTACGCGGAGGACCGCCGGACTGGCGCTGGCGGCGAGAAGTGCGTCGCGGCAACACCGGAGAGGATGATCAGCCCGATTGCCAGCCAGGACCAGCGGTCGAGCGTCTCATGCCAGAAGACGATGCCGAAGAGGCTGGCGAAGACGACCGTGCTGTAGGCGAGAGCGGCCGCCAGCAGCGTACGGCTTGCGGCATAGGCGCGCGTCATTGCCAGCTGGGCGGCTGTGGCAAAGGCGGCGACGCCGAACAGCAGGCTGCCGCTGCGCAGGTCGACCGGGTGCAGCTCGGACCACGCCAGCCAGCAGGTGGCGCCGAGCGACGATACGAGCGAGAAGTAGAAGACCGTCCGAGTCTCCGGTTCGCCACGTTGACCCAGCTCACGGACACTGAAATAGGCCATTCCTGCCAGCGCCCCGGAAGCCAGGCCGAGGAGCGCGCCGAGCAGCTGATCGGCGCCCCAGGTGGGCCGCAACAGCAGCCCGACACCGGCGAGCCCGAGCGCCAGGGCGCCGAAGACGCCGGCAGTCGGTCGCTGCCCCGAGAACGCGAGATAGATCGCCAGGAAGATCGCCGATGTGTAGTTGAGGGTCACGGCAGCCGCCAGCGGCAACAGGGTGATCGCCCAGAAGTAGGCGAAAAGCGCCGCGAAGCCGACCGCTCCGCGGCTGATCTGCCAGCGCCAGTGGGGTGTCCGCAGCGACACCCGGCGCAGGCGGACGAGCGCGAACATGGCGATCAGTGACAGCACACTGCGGTAGAAGACGATCTCCTCCGCCGAGTGGCTCGCCGCTGCCAGCTTGACGCAGACCCCCATGCAGGCGAAGAGCAGACTGGCGAGGAGCATCCAGAGCGATTGCATCGACATGCCCGAGCGCAGGAAGAGCGCCGGATTCTACCGCCAAACGGTCATGACTGTTGAGATACCCCTGATCATGAAAGTCATGACCGTTTCCCCCTCATCGCCGACCCTTCTCCCGCACACGGGAGAAGGGAGATTCGTGAGTCGCGGACGCGACTTTCACGGTAACGGCCGGCGCCGGCGTTTCGGTGGTCGCGCGTCGCGGCATCCTGCAACGACGGCGCCGGCCGGTTGGGAGGGCCGGGGGTGGGGCACGCGACGTCGCGTTCAGGCGTCGCGGCGGTACCGGCAGGCGGCAAATACCGGTAAAGTGGGCACTTCTGGGGCCATGGGGGCGATGGGGCGAGCAATGGAGAAGAACGCGCTGGTTCACCGGGGGCAGGGCAGGCGCTGGGCGACGGTTCTCGCTGCCCTGGCGTTGCTGCTGGCCGGTTGTGCACAGCCACCCGAGCCGATCAGCATCGGTTTCATCGGTGGCAGTTCCGGGCGCGTGGCCGACCTCGGCATCGCCGGCCGCGATGCCGTGCAGCTGGCCGTGGACCTGCGCAACCAGGCCGGTGGCGTCGGCGGGCGAAGCGTGCGACTGCTGAGTCGCGATGACGAGCAGAACCCCGAGACGGCGGCACGTGCCGTTCAGGAGCTGATCGATCAGGGCGTCGTCGCCATCGTCGGGCCGATGACCAGTGCCATGGCCATGGCGACGGTGCCGATTGCCAGCGAGGCGAAGCTTCTGATGATCAGTCCGACCGTGTCGACCGAAGAACTCAGCGGCCGCGACGACTACTTCTTTCGTGTCGGCTCGTCGAATCATGCCAACGCAACACAGGTGGCGCGGCATCACCTGCAGCGCCACCCAGGTCAGCGGCGCCTGGCGGTGGCCTACGATCTGAGCAACCGGGCCTACAGCGAGACCTGGCTGAACGGCTTCCGGACTGCCTTTGAGGGCGGTGGCGGGGAGCTCCTGAAGACGATCGGTTTCGAGTCGGGTGGCGAGAAGTCGCTGCGGCAACTGGCTGATGAACTGCTGGGCAGCCACCCCGAAGGCATTCTGATCGTCGCCAATTCGGTCGACACCGCCCTGTTGTGCCAGCAGATTCGCAAGTTGGGCAGTCCTCTGCCGATCCTCGCCGCCGAATGGGCTGCCACCGAGCGCCTCCTGGAACTTGGTGGCAAGGCTGTCGAAGGGCTGATGGTCGGGCAGAATTTCGACCGCAGCAGCCAGGAGCCGCGCTATCTGGATTTTCGCGAGGCTTACATGGAACGTTTTCACCGGGAGCCCGGCTTCGGCGGCACGCTTGCCTTTGACGCCGCCAACGTGCTGCTCGAGGCGCTGGCGCGACGTCAGGGCGAGCAGAGCGTCAAGGAGGCGCTGTTGAGCATCCGCCGCTTCGAGGGCCTGCAGGCGCCGATCGTTTTCGACGATTTCGGCGACGTACAACTGGGTGTGTTCATGACCGTCGTGCGCGACGGCCGCCTGCTGGTCCTGAAGTAGGCGCGATCGTGGCGCGGCCCCTCTGGCAATGGCTGGCCTGGCGCTTCATTCTGGCCGGCGTGCTGCCGCTGCTGCTGGTTGCCGCGCTCTTGCTGCAGGTCCTGCTGCCGCAGGTGACTGCCGGCATCGAGGCGCGGCATGCGGTCCTGGCGCGTGCCATCTCGGGCCAGGTGGAGGAATACCTGCGCGGTGCCGGCCGCGAAATGTCCGCGCTGGCCGCTTACGTCGGGCAGCGCGGCATGCCCCAGCGAGCGCAATTGCAGGCGATGCTCGACGCCCATGGCGGTTCCGGCGCGGTGTTCGCGGCGATCTACGTTGCTGGCGGCGACGATTCGGTGCTTGCCGTTGCGCTGCCGCAGGGGCAGCAACTGCAGCGCGACGATCTGCTCGGCGTCGACCTGTCGCGCTGGAGCGTCCTGCACGAGGCACGCAGGCTGCAGACCGCGGTCTGGTCCGAGGTCTTCCTTTCGGCGGTCAGTGCCCGCCTGGCGGTCAGCCTGGCGATCCCGGTCGGCGAACAGGTGCTGATCGGTGAAGTCGCGATCGATCGCCTGTCCGCTTTTCTCGGCAGCCTGCCGACGGAGGCCGGAATGCTCACGATGGTCCTCGACCGTCGTGGCCAGATCATCGCTCATTCACAGAGCCGGCTCGGCGGTCAGCAGATCAATCTCGGTCACCTGCCGATCATCGAAGAGGCGCTGCGCGGACGTTTCGACCGGCATGATCTCGAACTCGACGGCGAACAGTTCATGGCGACGCTGGTCAGCGTGCCGCAACTCGGCTGGACGGTACTCGTGGCGCAACCACGAGTCGACGCCTTGCGGCCGTTCCGCGCTGCCCTCTGGGTGCTCGCTGCGGGCGTGCTGCTGGCGTTGCTGCTGGGCAGCGGCGCGACGCTGCTGCTCGCCCGACGCATCGCGCTGCGCATCGGTCGCTACACCGACCAGACACACGCCATCGCCGGCGGCGATTACGGGCAACCGTGGCCGATGCTGAAGATCAGGGAACTCGATCGCCTGGCTGTCGATCTTGATCGCATGTCGCAGGCGATTCGCCAGCGCGAGCTGGCGCTGCGCGCCAGCGAGGCGCGCTTCCGCGATCTTTCGGCGCTCGCTTCGGACTGGTTCTGGGAGCAGGACGAGCACTTCCGTTTCACCTACTTCTCTTTTGGCGGGGCGATGTCGGCTCTCGAGCAGGCCGGCATCGGGCAGCAGATACTGCTCGGCAAGACCAGGTGGGAGCTGCCGATCGACCTGAGCGAGGCGGAATGGCGGGCACACCGTGCCCTGCTCGAGGCACATCAGCCGTTTCGCGACTTCGAGTACCGGATCCACTCGGAATCCGGTTTGTGGCACTGGTTTGCGGTCAGCGGCCAGCCGCTGTTTGACGATGCCGGGCGTTTCGTCGGCTATCGCGGGACGGCGCGCGACATCACGCAGCGCAAGCAGGCGGATGAGGCCTTGCGGCAGGCCAAGCTCATCGTCGAGAACAGCCCGGCAGTCGTCTTTCGCTGGCGCGCCGCGCCTGGCTGGCCAGCAGTGCTCGTTTCCGACAACGTCCGACAGTTCGGCTACACGGCCGCCGAGCTGCTCGATGGGTCGCTACCGTTTGCGAAACTGATTCATCCCGACGATGTCGCGCGCGTTGCTCGTGAACTGGCGAAGAATGGGCAGCTGGGCTGCGATCACTTCAGCCAGGAGTACCGGATCATCACCAGGAGTGGCGCGGTTCGCTGGGTCGACGACCTGACGGCGATCGAACGCAACGAAGCGGGCGAGATTGCCCATTACCAGGGAATCGTCATCGACATCAGCGAACGCAAGCGTGTCGAGGACGAACTGCGTCGGCTCAATCGACAACTGCGCATGATCAGCGACTGCAACCAGGCACTGATTCGCGCTCGTGACGAAGATGAGCTGTTGACGACGATCTGCTCGATCGTCGTCAATACCGGCGGCTACCGGATGGCCTGGGTCGGCTACGCGCAGCACGATGCGGCACGAACGCTGCGGCCCGTCGCCTGGGCGGGCCATGAAGCGGGCTATCTCGACCAGCTCGATACCAGCTGGGCGGAGGGCGAACGCGGCCAGGGTGCCAATGGTGACGCGATCCGTAGCGGTCAACCCTGCGTCATCAAGGATCTGGTGACCGACCCGCAGTTTGCGCCCCGGCGGGCGCAGGCGCTCGAGCGTGATTACGCTGCTCTCTGTGTGCTGCCGCTGCGGGACGGCGAACAGAGCTTCGGCTCGCTGAGCATCTACGCTGCGGTCGTCGGCGCCTTCGACGACGCCGAAGTCGCGCTGCTCGGCGAACTGGCGGGCGACCTGGCTTTCGGCATCGCCGTGCTGCGTACTCGCGGCGAGCGTGATCGGGCCGATGCCGCGCTGCGTGACAGCGAGGCGCGCTACCGCCTGCTCTTCGACAGCAATCCGCATCCGATGTGGGTATTCGACATCGAGACGCTGGCGTTCCTGAACGTCAATGAGGCGGCGATCACCACCTATGGCTACACGCGCGCCGAGTTCCTCAACATGAGCATTCTCGATCTCGGTGCCGACGAGCGGACGCCGCTGCTTGCCGAAGACGTCATCGCCGTCGAGGAACTCGGCGACTACACCGGTTTCTGGCGGCACCGGCGGAAGGACGGCGAGCTGATCGATGTCGAGATCGTCTCGCACGCCCTTTCCTACGAGGGGCGGCGGGCAGAGCTCGTTCTTGCCAACGACATTACCGACCGCAGGCGATCGGAGCGGGCGCTGCTGGCCAGCGAAATGAAATACCGCGAGCTCGTCGAAAACGCGAACAGCATCATCCTGCGCTGGACTCCGGCCGGCGAGATCACCTTCATCAACGAGTTCGGGCTGAAGTTCTTCGGCTACTCGGAGGGCGAACTCATCGGTCGCCATGTCGTCGGCACGATCGTCCCGCCGGTCGCGCGTGACGGCGACGAGCTGCTGCCGATGATGGAGCGCATCTGCGAGCAGCCCGAGGAATTCGCGCACAACGTCAACGAGAACATGCGTCGCAACGGCGAGCGCGTCAGTGTGTCCTGGACCAACCGGGCGGTGTTCAATGACTGGGGGCAGGTCGTCGAGGTCTTCAGCGTCGGCGCCGACGTCACCGAGCAGAAGCGGGCCGAGGCGGCAGTTCGCGAGAGTGAGGAGCGCTTTGCCAAGGCCTTCCACTCGAGTCCGGCGGCGATGGCGATCAGTGCCATCGACACGGGGTTCTACCACGACGTGAACGAGCAGATACAGAGGATGCTGTGTTATTCGCGAGCCGAACTGATCGGCAGCAGCGCGGTCGAGCTGGGCATCTGGGCCGATGCGGGGTCACGTGAACGGATGATCGAGCAGCTCCGCTCGCAGGGGACCTGCCGCGAGTTGCCGGCGCGCTTTCGCACCAGCACCGGCGATATCCGCGAAGCGCTCTATTCGGGTGAGATCATCCGCCTTGGCGAGCAGGAGGTCCTCCTGTCGCTGATCTTCGACATCACCGACCGCAAGCGGGCCGAGGAGGAACTGCAGCGCTACCGGGAGCACCTCGAGGACCTGGTCAGCGAGCGCACGCGCGAGCTGCGCCAGGCGATGGACCAGCTCGTGCAGACCGAGAAACTGGCGGCGCTGGGCAATCTGGTCGCCGGCGTGGCACACGAACTGAATACGCCGCTGGGCAACACGCGCGTCGTGGCCAGCCTGCTCGCCGACGAGTTGCGCAGCTTCGCGGCGGCGGTCGAATCGGGCAGCCTGCGCCGCTCGCAGGTCGATCGTTTCCTTGCCCGCGGGCGCGAGGCCGTCGATCTGCTGGAGCGCAACAGCGCTCGTGCCGCCGATCTGATCGGTCACTTCAAGCAGGTGGCGGTGGACCAGAGCAGCGCTCGCCGCCGTACCTTCGATCTGCGGCAGACGGTCGAGGAGATGCTGAGCGCGCTCCGCCTGACTTTCAAGCACAGCCCGCATCAGATCGACGTCGACATCCCCGCAAGGGTGATGGTCGACAGCTACCCAGGGCCGCTCGAGCAGGTGATCGCCAATCTGGTGAGCAATGCCGTGAACCATGGCTTCGTCGGCGTCGAACGAGGGCACATCCTGCTGCAGGCGACTGCCGTCGGCGAGACGCAGGTGCAGTTGCGCTGTGTTGACGACGGGGTGGGCATGCCGCCAGCGACGCTCAAGCGGATCTTCGAGCCCTTCTTCACGACCCGGCTGGGGCAGGGTGGCAGCGGCCTCGGGCTGTACGTCGTCTATAACCTGGTGACCGGCGTGCTCGGCGGGACGATCGAAGTCGAGAGCACTGCCGGCAAGGGCAGCAGTTTCACCGTCAGCCTGCCGCGCAGTGCCCCGGAGCGGGCGGCGGCCGAGGCGGGCGCCAACGACGGCCCGCACAGCAGGCTGCGGACGAGCGGACCGGTCGCATGACCGGGCGTCGCCAGTTGCTTGCCGCTTCGCCGGCGGCGCCGCCATGCATCACGGCATGGGAACGATGAGCTTGTCCCAGCCTGATCCATTGCCCTCGATGCTGCCGCCTTTCTGCCGCAGCGCGCTGGCGACACGTGTCTCGAGTTCGGCCAGCAGGGGGTCGAGATCCGTTGCTCGCCGCCGATCGATGCCACTGCGCCGCTCGGCGATCTGACGGCGGTCGGCAGCACCCCGGCGTTCGCAGTTTGCGTTGCAGGCCTCGGCGACGGGGCCGCGGGCGTTGGGTGGCTGCTGGCTCATCTCGGGTCAGTGCCGCGATGACGGGGAGAGCGCGATCGCCAGTAGTCAGACATGATCAACTCCTCGCGCGAAGGCAATTACAGGACGGGTCGAGCGCTCGTCTCGGCCACTGCTCGGGATCTGTCGTCGCCTGCCGGATGCTGTCGGGAAAGGGCGCTGCGGCATCGCTTCGCGCCGGCACGACAGAGGCTCACGGCAGGTCGACCGCTCGCCGACGGCCGCTGGCAGCCGCTGCGGCAGCGTCACGGCGCGTTGGCGCCGGTCGTCGTCGAGAGCGGGCGATCCGGAACGATCATCGCCGCTGAGGAACGCATCCGCCGAGAAGCGTGAAGCGGGTTTTACACTCACGGCCGGCGCGCGGACTGCTGCGCGCGGGCCGTCGAGGGCTCGCCGTGTACGACAGCAGGTCGGCCAGGCGGCTCTTTCTGCTAAGCTAGAAAAGGTGGAGCAGTGGCGATGCGTCAGGCCGTGTCGGCGACGCCCTGGCGAAGAACCTTCTGATCGGTGCCGATGTTCAACAATCTGAGAAAGTATGCCGCCGCCTACCTGGTGGCGACCGGTGGGCTCCTTCTTACCTGTCTGTCGTCGTGGAACGTCCGCCAGGAATTGCAGACCAGCCACTTCAAGGAGTTCGAGTGGGCTGCCGGAGACCGCATCCAGTCGGTACGGGCCGTCGCCGAGCAAGGGCTGGACGCGCTGCTCGAGATACGCGGGCTGTTCTATGCGGCACAGGGAATCGACGAGAAGGAGTTCCTCCTGTTCACCGACTCCGTTCTCAGGCGCCATTCGTACATCGAAGGGCTGCTCTGGGCGCCGTTGCTGACCTCGTCGCGGCAGGCCGTACCGGGAACGGCACCGGGCACGCCGCCGGCACGGCGTGCCGGCAGTGCGTCGGCGGCGCCAAGCGAGGAGTTGCGTGTGCCGGTCCTGCTTACGGCGTCGCGCGAGGTGCCGATTGCGACGCCCGGGGTTGATCTCAACGCGACGGGCGAACTGGCCGAGCTGTTCCGGCGTGCGAGGGCAAGCGGCAAGGTGGCGGTCAGCGGACGCATGCGGCTGGATCGCGGCGGCGAGAAGGCGGCGCACGTCATCTACGCCGCCCTGCCGGTGTATGCCCCGGGCCAGCCGGGGCGCGCTGCAGCCGCCGAGCCAGCCGATCCGCTGGGCTTCGTCATTGGCGTGTACGACATCGAGGAACTGGTACATGTCGCCATCAGTCTGCTCGAACCGCGCGGTGTCGAAGTGCTGGTTCTCGATGCATCGGCGGAAGGCGAAGCACAGTTTCTCCATTTCTATGCCAGCCGGCTCGAGCCTCGCGCCGTCGCTGCCGCCAGCGGGCTGCTGCCGGAAGCCGATGAGGGGCAGCCACGGATGGTGGTGACGATTCCGGTGGGCGACCGCCAGTGGACGGTGACCTGTGTCGCCACGCACACCTTCCGAAGTGCCGAGGCCTTTACCAAGGCGCACTGGTCGGTGCTTGTCGGCGGACTGGTGTGCACAGCGCTGCTCGGCCTGTATCTGGTACGCAGTCGGCGCGAAATGGATAATCGAATCCTGCTGACGCAAACGATCTACGAGCGTGAGGAGCTTTTCCGCCAGCTGGCGGAGACGGTCGATGTCGTTTTCTGGGCGATCAGCCCCGATTCGGCGCGACTGGAATACATCGGCCCGGCATTCAGCAGGATTGCGAGGTGCCAAACGAGACTCGAAGATCAGACGCCGGCGCTGCTGTTCGACGTCTTCGCGCCCGAAGATCGCGCCAGACTGGTCGACGCGATCGGCCAACTGCGGCGCGAGGGTGGGCACTTCAGCATCGTCCTGCCGCTGGCGGGCGGCGATCATGGGCTGCGCTGGCTGCGTGTCTGCGGATTTCCGGTGCGCGAGCCGGATGTCGAACTGGTCCGGATCGTCGGTTTTCTCGAGGACATCACCGAGCACAAGCTCGCCGAGGACGCGCTGCGCGACTCGGAGGCCAGGTTGCGCACGCTGTTCAACCACTCGCCCGACCTCATCTTCACCGTCGACGGCGAGGCCAACATCCTGCTCACCAATCGGCCGTGGCCCCATCCGGCAGGCGCCGCCGGCGAGAAGCGCTCGCCGCTGATCCTGCCGCCGGAAGTTCGCCCGGGCTACCTGCAGCGATTGCGGCAGGTCTTCGCCAGCGGGCGGATCGAACATCTGCAGTATCGCTCGAGTGACGACACCTGGTGGGAGGTCCGGATGGTGCCGATCAGCACGGCGACGACGGTGAAGGCAGCGATGGTGGTGATCAGTGACATCACCGAAAACCGCAGGCTGCAGTGGCAGGCGATCCGCAGCTCCCGGCTGGCTTCACTGGGTGTGCTGTCGGCCGGCATCGCGCACGAGATCAACAACCCGAATCATGCCATTCTGGCGAACGCCGGCCTGCTGGCGCGAATCTGGAACGATGCCTTGCCGATTCTCGACGAGTATGAGCAGGAGCAGGGGGACTTCCTGCTCGCCGGGCTCGGCTTTGCCCAGGCGCGGCTGACGATCGCGCGTGGCATGAACGACATTGCCGAGAACGCCAAGCGGATCCGGAAGATCGTCGATAATCTCAAGCACCTCGGCAAACAGGATCGCGGGCACATGGACGAGCTGGCGGACATCGGCAGAATCCTGCACGCGGTGGCGACGCTGCTCGACACCCGGATCAGGAAATGCACCGACTGCTTCGCGCTCGACCTGCCGGAGTCCCTGCCGATGGTTCGCGGCAACGTGCAGCAGCTCGAACAGGTATTCATCAACGTCATCGTCAATGCCCTCGAGTCGTTACCGGAGCGCAACCGCGCCGTCCGGGTGTCGGCAAGAGCGAAGCCGGCGGACGGCCGGCTGATCGTCGAGGTCGCGGACCAGGGACAGGGAATTCCCGAGGACGTCATGGCGCAGCTCGGCGAGCCGTTCTTCACCACCAAGGCGGAGAGCGGCGGTACCGGGCTCGGGCTGTCGATCTCGTCGTCGATCGTCGAGAAGCACGGCGGGATGATGAGGTTCGAGTCGAACACCGACCTTGGGACGACGGTCAGCGTCGATCTGCCGATTGCCACGGAGGAGTGAATGAAGGAGAAGCCGTTTTCCAGCCTGCCGGTCTTTCTCGTCGATGACGAGGAGTCCGTCCTGCACGCCACCGCCGCCGTGCTGCGCAGCGCCGGCGTCACCCGGATCGAGATGGTGAGCGACAGCCGGGAGCTCTTGCCGGCGCTCGAGGTGCAGCCGGCGAGCGCGCTGCTGCTCGACCTCTCGATGCCGCATGTCCCCGGCAACAAGCTGCTGCCGGACATCGTGCACCTCTACCCGGAGGTCCCGGTGATCGTCATGACCGCCGCGCAGGATGTCGAAACGGCCGTCAGCAGCATGAAGGAGGGAGCCTTCGACTATCTCGTCAAGCCGGTCGAGGAAAGCCGGCTGGTGGCGAGCGTCCGGCATGCGCTGGAAGTCCACTCGCTGCGACGGCAGATGGGGGTCCTCAAACGCTATCTGCTGTCCGACTGCCTGCAGAACAACGAGGCCTTTGCCGGCATCGTCACCAACAGCCGCAAGATGAGGGCACTCTTCCAGTACCTCGAGGCGGTGGCGGGTACCGCTGAGCCGGTGCTGATTTCCGGCGAAACCGGTGCCGGCAAGGAGATGTTCGCGCACGCACTGCACAAGCTCAGCGGTCTCGGTGGCCAGTTCGTGCAGGTCAACGTCGCCGGCCTCGACGATACACTCTTCTCCGACACGCTTTTCGGTCACAGGAAGGGGGCCTTTACCGGCGCTGACCAGTCGCGCGCCGGACTCATCGCCCAGGCCGCCGGGGGCACGCTCTTCCTTGACGAGATTGGCGACCTGTCGATGGCTTCGCAGGTGAAGCTGTTGCGCCTGCTGCAGGAGCACATGTACTTCCCGCTCGGCTCGGACGTCGCGCGGCCGAGCGACGCGCGCGTCGTCTGCGCCACCAACTGCAACTTGGCGCAGATGATGCGCCAGAACCGCTTTCGTTCGGATCTCTTCTTCCGCCTCTCGGTGCATCAGATCGAGGTGCCGCCGCTGCGCCAGCGCAAGGAGGACATCCCCTTGCTGCTGCAGCACTTCCTCGACGAGGCAGCAGCCCTGATCCGGAAGCCTGTTCCGGAACCGTCGAACGAACTCATCACGCTGCTCTCGAACCATCATTTTCCCGGCAACGTCCGTGAACTGCGGGCGATGGTCTTCAACGCCATGGCCCTGCATCGCGGTGGGTCGATACTGGCGATGGACAGCTTTCGTCAGGCCATCCAGAAGCAGCAGAAGGCTGGCGCCGACCTTCCGGCCAGTGACCCCGCGAGCGAAATGCCGATCCTCATTCCCGGTCGTTTTCCGACGCTCGACGAAGTCGAGGATGCCCTGGTCGCGGAAGCACTCAAGCGGGCCAAGGGAAATCAGGGGGTTGCCGCGACCCTGCTCGGCCTTTCCCGGCCGGCACTCAACAGGCGCCTGGCGCGGCGCGCAGCGCGAGTCGAGCCCTGACGGGGGGTCGGCACCCGCCGACCCCGACCACCGTTTCCCCCTGCGGCACAGGTGAACGCGATCGGCTCGCGTCGCCTGTGGTCGTCCCGCGGCTGCCGCCGGCACAAGCCTTCCGCGCTGCTGGCCGCTGCCGGCATGGGGGTGTGCGCCGTCGACGTTCCGAACGTCTTTTCGCACGGTTACCCAAGTTCCTGGATAACAACGCCAAAGTAGCCAGAATAATGCTTTCGGGGTGAAACGTGGTGCGTTTCGTTACACCCCCACGGCGAGTGCTACGAGCGCCTGAAGGACCATGCAACAATATGGTTTAATGGATTCTTGCGATTTTTTCTGCGGCTGGCATGGATCATGCTTGCGCAACCGGTCAGCGCCTGCCGGGTGCGAGGGAATCCAAGACAACAACCATAGGGCCGCTGCATGAGCACATTGCTGATCCTGACGATCGTGACGGTCGCCATCGTCCTCTTTTTCGACTACACGAACGGCTTCCATGATGCGGCGAACATCGTTGCGACGATCATCGCGTCGCGCGCCATGACGCCGATACAGGCGGTCATCATCGTCGGCACTTTCGAGTTCCTCGGACCGTTGCTGGGCGGGACGGCGGTCGCCAACACGATCGGCAAGTTCGTCACTCTCGGCGACGTGCAGGCAGTTCTGTCGCTGGCCATCCTGATCAGCGGACTGGTCGGCGCCATCGCCTGGAACCTTGGTACCTGGTACTTCGGCATCCCGTCCTCGTCCTCGCACGCACTGGTCGGCGGTCTGATCGGCGCCGTTGTCGTTTCCGCCGGAGTCGACAACGTCGTCTGGGGCTTTTCGCAGATGATGCACGGCCAGCTGACCGGCATCATGAAGGTCCTCGCCAGCCTGGTCCTTTCACCGATCATCGGCTTCTGGGCAGGATTCCTGATGTTGCGCCTGCTCAACGTCCTCCTGTTCACCGCCACGCCGTCGGCCAACAAGGGACTGCGCTACGCACAGTTCTTCACCGCCGCCGGGCTTGCCTTCTCGCACGGAGCCAACGATGCGCAGAAGAGCATGGGAATGCTGACACTGGCGCTGTTGCTGGGCGGTTTCATTCCGAGCTTCGAGGTGCCGTTCTGGGTGATGCTGGCCTGCGCCATCGCGATCACTCTCGGCATTCTCTCTGGCGGCTGGCGGATCGTCCGTACCCTCGGCTTTGCCATCTATCGCGTCCGCCCGATTCACGCACTGAGTTCGCAACTGACGTCGGCAATCGTGATTCTCACCGCGTCGGTGATCGGCGCACCGGTGTCCACAACGCATGTTGTCTCGACGTCGATCATGGGTATTGGTGCTTCGGAGCGTCCGAAGGCCGTTCGCTGGAAGAAAGCCAAGGATATCGGCATCACCTGGCTGATCACCATCCCGGGCTCGGCCCTGGTTTCCATTCAGACTTTCGCCATCGTCAACCTCTTTCTCCTAAAGGCCTGAACATGTCCAACGCCGCTACCGCATCGACCTCGCTCACCCGCCGCATCCTGCATCGCGTCTTTCCGAAGGTTCCCAACTTTTTTGCGCTGCTTGCCGAACAGAGCGCGCAGGTGGGACGCAGCGCGGCTTTGCTCGTGGACTACATGGGCTCCGGCACTTCCGATGTCGCCAAACGGATCGTCGATGCCGAGTACGAGGGGGATCGACTGAAGGTGCGCAACCTGACGCTGCTCAACGAGGCCTTCTCGACGCCAATCGACCGCGAGGATCTGCACCGGGCAATCATCAATCTCGACGAAATCGTCAACAGCTGCAAGACGATCGTCGTCGAAATGGACTCTGACGTTCTGGCGCTGAAGGCCGACAAGTATTGCCTGGAGATGGCGGTCTGCCTCAAGGACGGGGCCGAGGCGGTGGCGGCGGGTTACGGCCGCCTGGCGAGCGATCCGAAGGCGGGCCGCGCCGATGCCGAGAAGTCCGACAAGGCGGTGCGCAGCCTGACGCGGACTCATCGGCGTGCACTGGCCGAGCTGTTCAACGACGACGATTTCCACAACATCTTCCGCCGCAAGGAAATCTACAATCAGCTGCTGCGCGCCGGCGACCGTCTGAACATCTGCAACAGCACGCTCCTCGACATCGTCGTCAAGCTCTGCTGAGTCCGGCCGCCGTCGGCGGCGCGCTGCTGCACTGCCGACCGGCTTTTCTCACCCAGGCACGCTGCTCGCTGCTGCATGCGCTCGCGCCATGCTTGGCCGGGCTGCGGTCGGCACCTGCCCCCAGGGTCTCTGACCGACGTGCCGCCAGAGCGTCCGCGTGGCCGGGCCGCGGCTCGCACGGTACTGGCTGCCGACCTTCGCCTGCGGTGATGCCAGCGGCGTCAATGTTGCCTGAGCGGCAGCGGCTCGGCTCTTCCCCGGCGGTGTAACCTTTGCGGTCACCGCAGGCCGCCACTACCACCTCCCAACAGTCTGTTTTCCTTGCGGAAATCGGCCGCTTCCGAGCGCTGGCGGTGCTTGCTGCGCTCATTTTGTTGCACCGGTCAGGGCGCCCGTCGGCGGCTCAGAGAGACATGGTGAAGCTTGTTTTTGCTCGACTATCTGCCTGGTATTTCCCCCTGGCACGGCTCGTGCTTAATCCGGTTGACGAGACTTTTCGGCACCATCCCGTAGGAAAGGCTGCCGTTCCTCGTGTTGCCGTGGCTGCGATGCCAGTTCAATTCTCAGGAGCTTGAAGATGAGCATGGAAACCGAACTCAATCTTTCACTGACGCCTGGCGTCGCCAGCCGCCTCGCCAGGCATCGTCTGCTGAGCGACGCCAAGCCGCTCCGTCAGCGGGTCTTCAAGACCTACTACGATACCCCGGATCAGCGCCTGCGGCGAGAGCGGGTGGTCGTTGGCTACCGCAAGCAGGGGCGGCACTGGCTCTCGTCGGTGAAGCGGGTGAGTTCGCCGGATGGAAGAGGCGCCGAACGTTGCCAGTGGGAGATGAGCGGTGCCTTCGGCGATCTCGACTTCTCGCACGTGGAAGATGGCTCTTTGCGCGAGTGGCTCGAGTCGTTGCGCAACGACCTGCGGCCGGCATTCACGACGAGCTTCACCCGTCGCGCGTGGGTGCTCGAGCCGCGCGACGGCGTGCGCATCGAACTGGCGCTCGATCGCGGCTGGATCGAGGCCGAGGGCCGCCGGCAGCCGATCTGTGAGGTTGGTCTCGAACTGCTTGCCGGCGGCGTTGCCGACCTTTTCTCGGCCGCTGGCGAACTGCAGGCCGAGCTGGCCCTGCACCCGGAACCGGCGAGCAAGTTCCAGCGTGGCTACGGGGTGCTTGCCGACCAGACACTGCAGGTCGTCAAGGCCGCGCCCGTCGACACCGACGCCGGCATGACCGTGATCGCCGGCTTTCGCACGATCGCCCTGGCTTGCCTCAGGCACCTGCAGAGCAACGAGAAGGGTGTTTGCGAAAGTGACAACCCGGAGTTCGTCCACCAGGCGCGGGTTGCCATTCGTCGCCTGCGATCCGCCATTCGTGTCTGGAAGCCACGCCTGCCGGAGGCTTTCGTGGCCGAATACGATCCGCTCTGGCAAGCGCTGGCCAGGCAGCTCGGCGAAACGCGCAACTGGGACGTCTTTCTTGCCGAGACGCTGCCGACGATCATCGCGGCTTTCCCCGAATGCCCGCAAGCGGATCAGCTGGCGAGCCACGCCAGTCGGCGCTGTGCAATCAATCGCCAGGTCGCGGGCAGTGCGTTGAGCTCGGGCGAGTACTCACGCCTGCTGCTCGACTTCACCGCTGCCGTCCTGGCGCTGCCGGAGCGTGAGAACCGGCGGCTGGACGTCTTTGCCCCACGTTGCCTCGACAAGCGGGCCGGGAAGGTGTGGCAGCTCGCGCAGGAGGCGCTGACCAGCGACGCGACCGCTCGTCACCGTCTGCGCGTGGCGTACAAGCGCCTGCGCTACGCTCTCGAGTTCTTCGCGCCGCTGTTTCCCGGCGAGCTCCTGCGCAACTACCATCTCTCGGCCAGCGGTCTGCAGGAGATGCTCGGCCAGCTCAACGATCTGGCGGTTGCGCGCGAACTGGTCGAAGAGGCTCTTCCGGGTGCTCTGGGCGAGGGCATCCTGCGCTGGCTCGAAGCGCGCAGTGACGGGCTGCTGCCGCAGCTCGAAGGCCTGCTCGGCGACTTCTACGGGCAGCGCGTTCCCTGGCAGCACGATTCCTGACCGCGACGGCAACGCAAACCCGTCGAGCAGTTCTCCTCACCGACGACTGCGGCATCCCCTCGCTTGCCCCAGGCGATGCCGTAGCGCGACCATCCCTGCCGGGCTCGAATCACCCCCGCTGCTCGCCGCCGAGCGCTGTGCGGCCGCCGGCAGTGGCTGCCGCACGCCATCTCGCGCACGGCCGGCTGATGCCAAGCCCGGGGTCGCCGCCGGGTTTCCTGAACACGCGGCGAGCGCCTGACACCACGCTGTGCGTCGCTTTGCCCAGCGAACCGGCGAGCGGTTGCGGGGCTTTGTCCCGGCAGCGCTCGCCCAGCCTTGGTGGCGCTGCACTGGCTTGAACGGATGGCGTCCGGGCATTGCCGTGTAACGCAGTAGCTCTCGGCGATCGCCTTCGACCCTCTGGCAAAAGACTGTATTAAAAGGAAAAGGTCTCTTCCGGAACGTCCCTGCGACGTTTTCGCGTGCATTCTGTTGCACCCCCGATGCGCCGGGCAGCTCCGCAGTGGTGTTCGCAAGTTACTGATTTTCTGGACCAAGACGGCGGGTCGAGTGGCTGGCACGGTTCATGCTTTTATCGTGTTGAGAAGACGGAATGCAGAGGTCACTGGCGGTCACGAGGTCGCCGGCGGGTCTCGGGCTCCGGACGCAACAAGAGACAGGTGAAGCGTGTGACGATGATCGAACTGATCCCGGTGGTGCGCAGAGCACGGCCGATTGCCCCCGCCCCGGGATTGTCCGGGCTCTTCGGCACGATAGAGCAGCAGGCACAGACGGTGGTCAAGCTGGCGACAGCGGCGGACGCGGTTCTGCAGGGCCGGGAATCTGCGCATTCGGTCCGCCTGTTCGATCTCGAACAGCGTCGCGAAGAACTCTGGCGTCGCAGTCGTGCCGCCATCGATTCGCTTGCCGACGACAGTCGCGGGCTGGAAGACGTCCGCTGGACCATGGAAAGCCTTGATCGGGCCGCTGCCGGGTTGTTTCGGGCCGCTACCGCTTGCCAGGCTGGAAACTCCGCATCGGGTCTGTCGATTGGCCGGATGCTGCTGCACATCCGGCGTGAGAGCGAGGGTCTGCAGGACGGTTACGCGGGGCTGGCGCGCGGCGGGTCGTGCGTGCAGTGCGGCGCCGGGGATGCAGAGGGCAGCCGGAACCCGCTTGGCAGCTATCGCGCCATGGCGTTGCTCGAACTGCTGCCGACGGCTGGGGCGGGATGGCCACAATCACCGGACGAGCTGGCGGCGATCTACGGACCACATGCTGCCGATGGCGCACCCTGGATTGCCCAGATGCATGAAGCCTTGCGCGACATCGCGCGTGAGCTGGCGAGCGCCGGGGCGATCCTGAAGCGGATCTCGCAGCGACTCGCCGATGGTCTGCTGTTCCAGGAGCAGCGCCCGGGCGAGCCATGCTTCAACGTGCCGCAGGGCTCTGCGGCAATCTGACAGCAGCGCCAGCCGCGTCACGGCTGGCAGCGACAGGCACAGGCAGGCCGGACACAGCTGCCGGAAATCAGCTTCACTTTCATTGTTCAGGAGAATCATCATGGAAACACAGGTGCGAGTGGCAGAGCGGTCAGCTATCTCGACGTCGGTCGAGGCCAGTCTCGACAGCTATCTCGATGGTGTCGCCGATGCGAGCATGATCTTCAGGTCAGCGGTCGACGCCTATCTTCATGATGGCTCCGAAGGGGCATGCTGGCAGCTCGCGAGGCGCATTGCCGACCTCGTGCGCGTGCTCGACGACATGCAGCAGACGCTCGAGGTGCGTCACGCCGCGCAGTCGGCGATCGACGGTGTGAGCTCCGCCATGCTCGAGCCGCTGACGGGCCTGAGCCGCATCCTGAAGGACATCAAACGGCAGATCACGGGTTTTGCCATCGAGTCCGGTTTCACCCTCTCCGGTCGTCGCATGCCGGCGCATCTCAGTGCCGACGTGCAGGAACTGACGGACGAGGTCTGCGCCGCGATCGACGCTCTGGTCGAAGCTTGCCGCCCCGGCAGGCAGGACTGGCACCGGTCGGCGGCGGGTGATGGCAAGCGCGGTGTCGGCTGGCACGAAGCACAGGCCGATCGTCTGTCGACGGCACTGCTGCGCCGGATTCTTGCCGACGAGGCGCTGCATGTCGAGGCAAGGCTCCTGCTGGCGCAGTTCGTCGAGGAGATCGATCGGGTGGCCGATCAGGCCGAGCGTGTGGCCAGCGAGCTGCACACCGGCAGCCTGAGCGGCAACAGCATGGCTGTCGTCGGCTATTCCCACTGACCGGTGCCGCACTCCCTGGTCCCGGCGGCACCGACACAGTGCGCTTCCCCGGGTCGGCGGCGCGCTCCTGGCGCGTGACTGCACCCGGCGTCCGGCGGCGACCGACCCGTTGCGGCGAGATTGCTCGTCGCCACTCAGGAACAACGAAACGGGGGGCCTAAGCCTGTGGAATTGACGGTAACACTCAGGAACGACAAGCTGATCGGCGACTTTTGGGGCGGGCTGGCGGCGATGCTGGTTGCCCTGCCGTCGGCGATCGCCTTCGGTGTCACCATCTACGGCGCCATTGGCCCGGCCTATGCCGGTCTTGGCGCGCTGGCGGGGATCCTCGGCGCAACTGCGCTGGGATTGGTGGCACCGGCTTTCGGCGGTACCAACCGACTGATCACGGCACCGTGCGCACCGGCTGCGGCCGTTCTCTCGGCCTTTGCCATCGAACTCGTACAGCATGGTGTCGCGGCGCCGTCGATCGTCCTGATGCTGACCGCCCTCGGCCTGGTGTCCGGGGTGGTGCAACTGCTGCTCGGTTTCATGGGCATCGGCAGCCTGATCAAGTACATCCCGTTCCCGGTCGTCAGCGGATACCTGACGGGCGTCGGACTGATCATCATCGGCAGCCAGATTCCGAAGTTCCTTGGCGCGCCCGGCGGTACCTCGTGGTGGCGGACCTTGATCTCGCCCGAGCTCTGGCAATGGCAGAGTGCAGTGATCGGCGCCGTGACGGCGGCGGTGATGCTCGGTGCCCCGCTGGTCACGCGTGTCGTACCGGCAGCGATCCTCGGCCTGCTGGCCGGCGTCCTGAGCTATTTCGGCCTTGCCTCGATCGACGAGTCGCTGCTGGTCATGGAAGGCAACAAAATGATCATTGGCCCGCTCGGTGGCACGGCGTCGAGCATGCTCGAGGCGATCACCGGCCGCTGGCAGGAGATCGGCGAGCTCAAGCTCAGCCAGATCGGCAGCCTCCTCGGGACGGCCTTCACGCTGGCGGTGCTGCTGTCGATCGATACGCTGAAGACGGCGGTCGTTCTCGACGCGTTGACGCGCGGTCGCCATGACTCCAACCGCGAACTGGTGGCGCAGGGTCTCGGCAACGTTGCTTCGGCGTGTGCCGGCGGCATGCCGGGGGCCGGGCAGATGGGGGCGACGCTGGTCAATCTGGCGAGTGGAGGTCGCAGCCGGGTGTCCGGTGTCGTCGAAGGGGTGTTGTCGCTGATCGCCTTCCTGGCGCTCGGCAGTTTCATCGCCTGGATCCCGGTGGCGGCGCTGGCGGGCATCCTGATCGTCGTCGGCATGCGCATGATCGACCGACACAGCCTGCATCTGCTCGAGTCGCCATGGACGCTGCTCGACTTCATGGTGATCGTCGCGGTGGTCGTCGTCGCCGTCGGCTACAGTCTGATCGCCGCTTCCGGCGTCGGTATCGCGCTGGCGATGTTCCTCTTCATCCGCGAGCAACTGAGCAGTACGGTCATCCGCCGCAAGCTTGATGGCGGCAGCCGCTACTCGAAGCGGGTGCGCCTGCGTCACGAAATGGAGCTGCTCGAAAAACAGGGGCATCAGACGGCGATCCTCGAATTGCAGGGCAGCCTGTTCTTCGGCACCAAGGATCAGTTGTACACGGCGCTCGAACCCGAGCTTGCCCGGCGCCGCTTTCTCGTTCTCGACATGCGCCGGGTGCAGTCGGTCGACGTGACCGCCGTGCATCTGCTGAGCCAGATCCGCGACTCGCTGATCGAGCGCGAGGCCTTCCTGATCTTCAGCAGCCTGTCGCATGTCCTGCCGAACGGACGCAACATCGGCGAGTTTTTCGATCAGATGGAACTCACCCGGATGACCGAGCATGTCAAGGTGTTCCCCGAGCTCGACGACGCGATCGAGTGGATCGAGGACCAGATCCTCGGTCAGAGCCCGGTGCAGGATCCGACGCTGGCAGCGCTGGAACTGAGCGACCTCGAACTCTTCCGCGATCACAAGGAAGAGACGCTGATCGATCTCGAGGCCTGCCTCGAACGGCGGACAGTTGCGAAAGGCGGCAAGGTCTACTCCTTCGGCGATCCGGGCAACGAGCTCTACCTCATCCGCAAGGGTGCGGTACGCATCACGCTGCCGGCCGCCGGCGAGGCGTCCGGGCACCACGCACTGACCTACGGCCGTGGCGACTTCTTCGGTGGCATGGCGTTCCTGTCGCAGATGACCCGTTTCAACGACGCCACCGCGCTCGAGGAGAGCGAACTCTTCGTGCTGCAGCGGGAACAGTTCGAAAAGCTGCGGGAAGAGCACAAGCGCCTTGCCTGCCATTTGGTCGAGGCGGTCGCCAAGGTTCTTGCGTTGCGCCTTCGCTATTCGGACAAGGAACTGATGGCGATGCAGGAGTAGCCCCGGGGTGTACCCGAGAGCGTCCCGCTGCCGCTACGGTGGCGCCATTCCCGCCGGCGGGATGCGGGTGCGTTGTCGCGCCGGTCCGCCGCTGGCGATCTGCTGCAATCGCTCCGGAGTCGGGCAGCAGTGGTCGATTTCGGGTATCATCAGGCGCGCGCCAGTGGGACGGGATGGCGCCACCCCCCTGGGAGACGAAGAATGTTTCAGCATATCCTGCTGCCGACCGACGGCAGTCAACTGTCGCGAGACACCGCTGAACGCGCCGTGTCTTTTGCCAAGGCGGCCAATGCAAGGATCACCGCCCTCTACGCCAAGCCGCTCGGGAACACCGACAACGTTGGCGACCTCGTCGAGCCGGCGGTCCTCGACCGCCTGGTTGCGGGTTCCGATGGCAAATCGAAGGAGTATCTCGCTTTCATCAGGAAGCTGTGCAAGGATGCCGCGGTCGAATGCACGACGCTTTCGGTGGTCAGCGACTCACCATGGGAAGCCATCGTCAATGTGGCCGAAGACAACGACTGCGACCTGATCTTCATGTCCAAGCATGGTCGCGGCGGTCTGACGTCGCTGTTGCTCGGCAGCGAGACCTATCGCGTGCTGACCCACTCGAGCATTCCGGTCCTGGTCTATCGTCCGCCGGAGGTCGACGCGAGCCGCCGCAAGGCCAAGGAAAAGGCCAGGGAAAAGGAACGGAAGCGCGCCTGACCAGGGCTGCCGCCGGTTGCGGCCGCCGACTCCGGGCGCGGGGGAGCGGGTTGCCTGCAAGGGTCGGCGCCTGCCACCGGAGCGTGTGCCGGTGCGCCGCCACCGCGCCCGGTCCGCACCCGCATCGGCGATGACGCCCGGCTACTGGCAACAGGCATCCGGCGATCTGGCGCTCGCCGATCCGGTCCTCGGCAGCCTCGTCGAGCGTTTCGCCGGCATGGCACTGGTCTCGCGCGGCGATCCATTCGTGACCCTGCTGCGCTCGATCGTTGGCCAGCAGATCTCCGTCAAGGCGGCCGACAGCATTTGGAGGCGCTTGCAGGTCGTCGTCGCGGAAATCACTCCGGCCAGTGTCCTCGCCTGCGAGCACGCCAGCCTGCGCGGTTGCGGTCTGTCGGCGCGCAAGGTCGAGTACCTCGTCGATCTCGCCCGGCACTTCGCCAGCGGACAGCTCGACGTCGAGCACTGGTCGCGGATGAGCGACGGCGATCTCGTCGCCGAACTGACCAGGGTCCGCGGCATCGGCGTGTGGACTGCCGAGATGTTCCTGATCTTCAACCAGTTGCGACCCGATGTGCTGCCGCTCGACGACCTCGGATTGCAGCGTGCCGTCGCCATCCACTACCACGCCGGTGAGCGGCCGCCGCGACGGGTGCTCGTCGAGCACGGCGAGCGCTGGCGGCCGTGGCGCTCGGTGGCCACCTGGTATCTCTGGCGCAGTCTCGACCCGCTGCCGGTCGAGTACTGAGGCCGGGGGCTGCCGTCTCCGGGCTGCGCCATCCTCCGTCAGGGTGGACTGGCAGGCGGCAGGCCGCGCGGCCCTTGTCCAGCAAATTACCCATGCCGGGCACCTTGGTTTTGACGCCCGTTGGCTCAGCGTCTATGCTTAATTCTACTTTGTCAGATTGCTCCTTGATCACTTGCGCTCGTCATGTGGTAGA
>ERZ761609.1212-NODE-1212-length-24186-cov-987.249762_pt1 | contig 24186 bp, 19 predicted proteins | sample MGYA00511163_ERZ761609 | MGnify/ENA primary metagenome ERZ761609 (study PRJEB28899, sample SAMN02445070) | bioreactor sludge metagenome | biome: EBPR sludge | place: Australia: Brisbane, Thorneside Wastewater Treatment Plant | collected 2011-12-16 ... | reverse complement strand
ATCGGCAACGTGAATCCTTGGAAAGCATTGAATACCGCATCCCATGCCCTCGCCATCACCCCGGGCCGATGGCCTTCCGGGAGGCCGGGCGCCCGCCGCCGCGGCTGCAGCACTGGCCGAATCAGTCATTTCCGCAATAAATCAGGTCGCGCATTGTAGACTGTGCGCCGCATGGGGTGCCTGGCGGTGGCTGCCGGGGGGCGGCTGCACGAGTTCGCCGGGATACTCCGGTCGATGAATCGATATCGAGGTGTGACTTAGCGCACGGCCTTGTCGAGGGGAACGATGGAAGATATGGCGCATTGGATCGACACGCAGCACCTTTTAGCGAAGGCTCGCCAAAGCCTGATTTCCGGCGGTATACAGGGACGGGCGAAAAATGGACGCCAGCTCTGGGACCGTGAATCCGGACGTCACCCTGGGAGATTATCGTGGACGAGGTGGCATGCATTGATGAAGACTTCTTTAGGAAAGATTCTGAGCATGATTTCCTGTTGCGCCCTGCTTCAGCCGCCGCCGGTGTGGGCGGATGAGGGCGATGTGATCAACCTGAGTGCGGGTGTTTCCGTGCTGTCGGACGATAACCTCTTCCGACTGCCGTCATCGGCCGACCCGCAGTCGGACACGATCACGACGACGACGGTTGGTCTCAACCTGAACAAGGCGATCGGTCTGCAGCGCGTCATTGCCAACGTGAAGCTGATCGATTACCGCTACCAGCGCAACGATTACCTCGACTTCCTCGCGCTCAACTACGACGCCAAATGGCTGTGGGCCGCCGGCACACGGTGGACGGGCGAGCTTGCATTCCAGCGCAGCCAGTTGCCCAACAACTATGCCAACGACCGTACCCTCGGCCGGAGAAACGTGCAGATCTACCTGCTCAACCGCTTCGAGACCAATTACTGGTTCCATTCAAGCTGGGCAGCCGTCGCCGGGGTGCTGCGGACGAGCCTGGAGAATCAGGTTACCACCAGTGTGGACGGCGATTATGAAGCCGACGGCTACAATCTTGGCCTGCGTTATCTGGGCGCCTCCGGCAACTCGCTGACCGCGCGCGCCATCCACCTCGAGGGTACCTACTCGAAGCGGCCATTCAACAGCTTCTTCCAGTTCGACAACGGCTTCACGCAGGACAACTATCAGCTCGATTTCTCGTGGCGCCTCAGCGGGATCAGTCAGCTGCGCGGGCGCATCGAGTATCTCGATCGCGAGTATCAGCATTTTTCGCAACGGGATTATTCCGGCTTGGCCGCCAATCTGCAGTACGTCTATGCGATCAGCGGCAAGAGCACGCTGACGCTGGCCTATATCCGGGCGCTTGAGGCCTACCAACAGCTTACCACCAGCTATTATGTCCTCGACGATGTGGCGGTGTCCGCACAATGGCTGGCGACCGGCAAGGTCACCGTCAATGGCCTGCTGGGCTATGGGCGTCAGGACTATCGCGGGGCGATCATCCCGTTGCCGGCAGGCGTCGCACAACGGCAAGACAACACGGCGCGACTGGGTTTCGATCTCGCGTATCAGGCAGCACCCTGGCTCCAGTTCAAGGCTGGTCTGACCCTGCAGAAGCGGAACTCCAACTACGACATCTATGAGTACAAGGACCGCACCGCTTTCGTTTCCGCCACCCTGCAGTATTGAAGCCAGCCGAAACATTTCATCACCAGTTCAGAAAGGACGCATGTGAACTCCCCGAAAACGATCCTCACCCTGCTTGTCTCGGCGCTCGCCATCGCTGCCTGCGGCGACGGTGCATCAGAGAAGAAGGTCGCCACACAGGTCGCTGCGAAGGTCAATGGCGGCGAGGTTTCCGTGCACCAGATCAACTTCGTCCTGCAGCACTCGCCCTCGATTCCGGCGGACCAGGTTGAAAGCGCCAGACGGCAGGTTCTCGAAGGGCTGATCGACCAGGAACTGGCGGTGCAGCAGGCACTCGAGGCGAAACTCGATCGCACGCCGAACGTCATGCAGATGCTCGAAGCGTCCCGCCGCGAGGTCCTTGCGCGCGCCTACCTCGAACAGGCTGGCGGGGGTGGGGCCAAGCCTTCGGCAACGGAAATCCGGGCCTACTACAACGACCATCCCGACCTCTTCGCCAAACGCAAGGTCTATCGCCTGGAGGAGATCAATTTCCCCAGCACGCCGGAAGTCGTTGGCAGGGTGAAGGAACAACTGGCCAGGGGCAAGACATCGGCCGAGGTGCTGGCCGCTCTGCGGGCCGATGGTGTCGTCGTCAGCGGCGGCGTTACGGTCAAGGCTGCCGAGCAGATCTCTCTCGACTTACTGCCGCGCCTGGCGGCGGCGAAGGACGGGCAACCGCAGCTTTTCGAGGACGCGGGCAAGGCGGCGATCGTCACCGTGCTGGCAACGAGGTCCGAACCGATGGACGAAGCGAAGGCGCCGTCCTACATCGAAAGCTACCTCACCAACAAGCAGAAGTCGGATCGCGCCACCGAGGCGATGAAGCAGTTGCGGGCCAAGGCGAAGATCGAATACGCCGGCGACTTTGCCGGCGGCAAGCCGGCCGCGCCGGTTGCCGAGAAAGCCGCGCCGACGGCCAGCGAAGCCGCCATCAACAAGGGCGTGGCCGGCCTCAAATGACGAGCGAGCGAACCATGAGCCATTGCATGAAACTGCTGCTGGGGATTCTCTTTGCGCTGCAGCTGCTGGTCGCAGCCCAGGCAGAGGAGAGGCAGGCGGACTATCGTCTGGGAGCCGGCGACGCAATCAAGATCAGCATCTTCCAGAACCCCGATCTGACGGTGGAAACACGGGTTGCCGACAGCGGCATCATCACCTATCCGCTGATCGGCGCCGTCAAGCTCGGCGGCAACACGATCCCCGAAGCCGAGAAGGCGATCGCCGACAAGCTGCGCGAAGGCGGTTTCGTCCAGAAGCCGCAGGTCAATATCCTGCTGATCCAGGTCCGCGGCAATCAGGTGTCGGTGCTCGGGATGGTGAGTCGCCCTGGCCGCTACCCGATCGAAACCGGCAACACGCGTCTGTCCGACATGCTGGCGACCGCCGGCGGGGCGGTACCGGGTGGCTCCGATGTCGTCATCCTGTCGGGCATTCGCGAGGGCAAGCCGTTTCGCCGCGAGATCGACGTGCCCGCGCTGTTCAGCTCCGAACGGGGCGATGAGGATGTCCTCATCGCCGGCGGCGACGTGATCTACGTGCATCGGGCGCCCGTGTTCTACATCTACGGCGAGGTGCAGCGGCCCGGCCCGTACCGCATCGAACGCGAGATGACGGTGCTGCAGGCGTTGGTCCAGGGCGGTGGCCTGACGGTTCGTGGCACCGAGCGCAGCATGCGCATCCTCCGCCGCGGAGCGGATGGCAGGGTGGCCGAGATCGCTCCCGAGAAATCCGACCTGGTGCGCGCCGACGACGTCATCCAGGTGCAGGAAAGCCTCTTCTGATCACGACGGCAACTGAAAGATACCCATGACACTGCATCAACTCCTCCTGATTCTCTGGGCTCGGCGCAAGCCGGCGCTGGCGGTGCTGGGCCTGACGGTTCTCGCGGCGCTGGTCGTCAGTCTGTTGCTGCCGAAGCAGTACAAGGCATCGACGGCGGTGGTTGTCGACGTCAAGTCGCCGGACCCGATCGTCGGCATGGTGCTGCCGGGGATGATGGCACCGGGCTACATGGCGACGCAGGTCGACATCGTCAACAGCGATCGGACTGCGCAGCGCGTGGTCAAGCTGCTGCGGATGGGTGAGAGCCCGGCGATTCAGGAGCAATGGCTTGAAGCGACCGAAGGCAAAGGCGAGATCACCCACTGGCTGGCCGAGTTGCTGCAGAAGAAGCTCGATGTCAAGCCGTCGCGCGAGAGCAACGTCATCAACATCGGTTTCACCGGGCAGGAACCCGCCTTCACGGCGGCGGTGGCGAACGCCTTTGCGCACGCGTACATCGACACGACGATCGAGCTGCGTGTCGAGCCGGCGCGCCAGTACGCCGTCTGGTTCGACAGTCAGGTGAAGGCGCAGCGCGAGCGCCTTGAGGCGGCCCAGAAGGCGCTTTCCGACTTCCAGCAGGAAAGCGGCATCATCGCCACCGATGAGCGCCTGGACTACGAGATGCAGAAGTACAACGAACTCTCCTCGCAACTCACGCAGGCGGAGTCGCAGGGAGCCGATTCCGCCAGCAAGCAGAAGTTCGGCAGCTCGGACACGCTGCACGAGGTCATGACGAACCCGCTGGTGAACCAGCTCAAGGGCGACGTCGCGCGCCTCGAATCGCGGCTGAAGGAGCTCGCGGGCAACCTCGGCGAGAACCATCCGCAGTACCAGCGGACGCTGGCAGAGGTCAACGAGCTCAAGGCACGCCTGAAGAGCGAGACGGCCAAGGTCACCAGTGCCATCGGTACGGCTGGCCGGGTCAGCCAGGCGAAGGAACACGAGTTGCAGGCGGCAATCGAGGCACAGCGGAAGAAGGTGCTTGACCTGAAGAAGCAACGCGACGAGATCAGCGTCCTGGCGCGCGAGGTGGAAACGGCGCAACGCGGTTTCGACGCGATCGGCCAGCGGATGACGCAGAGTACGCTCGAAGCGCAATCGCTGCAGACCAACGTCGCGGTTCTCACGCCGGCCTTCGAGCCGCTCGCTCCCGCCGGCCCGAAGGTCTTCCTCAACGTGCTCGTCGCCTGCGTCGTCGGCCTGTTGCTGGCTGTGGCGGTGGCCCTTGGTCTCGAGCTGATACAACCTCGAATCCGGTCGGCGGCTGATCTCGCGCGTGCGATGTCCGTCCCCGTTCTCGCCGCACTGGACCCGGCGGCCGCGCCGCAGGCCGAAGGCAAGTGGCGCTTCTGGCGTCGTCTCCGGGTGCAGCGAAACAGGCCCAGTGTGCAATTGAAGGTTTCGGAGGCTTGACGCGCAATGAACGCAATGACCGAACAACTCCATACGGGTGCCGGACCGTCGATCGGCGCCATCCTGATCGACAGTGGCCGGCTGACGATCGATGCCGCGGAACGAATCCTGCGCCTGCAGCAGGAGCAGGGCATCCGCTTCGGTGACGCGGCCCTGCAGCTCGGCCTGCTCGGCGAAGACGACATCCAGCAGGTGCTGTCCCGTCAGTATGACTACACCTACCTCAGGCCCGAAGACGACAGTGTGAGCCAGGATGTCGTGGCGGCCTTCAAGCCGTTCAGTCCGGTCGTCGAACAGCTGCGCGCCCTGCGCAGCCAGCTTCTGCTTCGCTGGTTCGATGTCGATGCCGGCGGCAGGGCTCTGGCGGTGCTCAGCCCGGATGCCGGCGAGGGCCGCAGCTTCGTCGCCGCCAATCTGGCGGTGGTCTTCTCGCAGCTCGGCCAGCGCACTCTGCTGGTCGATGCCGATCTGCGCCGCCCGTGCCAGCACCAGTTGTTCCGGGTTCCCAACAAGCGCGGCCTGTCGAGCATTCTCGCCGGCCGCACCGAAATCGCCGAGTGTGTCAGCCGCATCCCGCGCCTGAACGAGCTCTCGGTCCTGCCGGCCGGAGCGGTGCCGCCCAATCCCCAGGAGCTGTTGAGCCGGCCGCAGTTCGGAGCCGCAATGAGCACCCTTTGCGCGCAATACGACGTGGTGATCGTGGATACCCCTGCAGCCGCGAGAACGGCGGATCATCAGGCCATTGCCACCCGTACCCGCGGGGCTCTAGTCGTCGCTCGCAAACACGTCAGCTCGGCCCAACGTCTGCAGGCACTCGTCAGTGGATTGCAGGATAGCGGTATGGTGGTTGTCGGCTCGGTGCTCAACAATGCCTGAGATCACATCTCCATGCACGGACTCCGCTTCGGCAGGAGCGCCAGCGAGCTCTGCGGCGCGCGAGCAGCCTCTCGCCGCGCTAGATCGATGAAGCCTTGAAGCGATGATCACTGCCCTTCGTCTTGCTACCGGTTTCACAGTCACCGAGTGGATTCCCGCATTGGCGGGATTGATGGTGCTCTATGTGCCCACCTACGTGGAGCTTGCCCGCACCCTCTGGGCGACTGACGATCAGCGTCAGGGTCCAATCATCCTGGCCGTCGTTCTCTGGTTCTTCTGGCGAAAGCGCCACGAGATCGGTTCCTTGCCTGCCAAGACGTCGGGCATCGGGTGGCCGATGTTTTTGGTTGGTCTTCTGTTGTATCTCGTGGGTCGCTCGCAGAGTGTCCTTCTCTTCGAAGTTGCGTCGCAGATCCCGGTTCTCGGTGGTCTCCTGCTGCTCATGCGCGGCAGGCCTGCCTTGCGCTCCGCGTGGTTCCCACTGCTGTTCCTGGTCTTCATGCTCCCTCTGCCTGGCGCATTGGTCGATGCTTTGACTCTGCCGATGAAAATGGGAGTGTCCTGGGCGACGGAGCATCTGCTCTATGCATTGGGTTACCCGATCTCGCGTGCCGGCGTCATTCTGCAGATCGGCCAGTACAAGTTGCTGGTGGCGGACGCATGTGCCGGCTTGCACACGCTCTTCACCCTGGAAGCACTGGGCCTGCTCTACCTCCACCTGATCAGGCGTGAATCCGTTGTCCGCAATGCGATGCTGGCGCTGCTAATCGTCCCGATCTCCTTTTCCGCCAATACGATTCGCGTCATGGCGTTGACGCTGATTACGTACTATTTCGGGGACGCCGCGGGGCAGGGCTTCGTACACAATTTTGCCGGGATGCTGCTCTTCATCTCCGCGTTGATACTCATCATCGCTGTGGACTCGCTCGTCCAGTTCGGCGTCAAGCTCGGAGCCAGCCAAGGAAGAGAACACGAGGAGCGTCCCGCATGAAACCACGCTTCCTCAGCATCCTTCTTCTTGGACTCATGCTGGCTGCCGCCGGATCGTCAGTCGCGCTGAAACCCGGCGAAAGAATTGCCGAGCAAAGACCGCGCATCAATCTGGAAAGCATGATTCCCACCCAGTTTGCCGATTGGCAGATCGATTCAGCCATGCTGCCCGTCACCGTCAGCCAGGATGTCCAGGCCAAGCTCGAGGAACTCTATGATCAGACACTCGCCCGTACGTACACGAACAGCGATGGCCAGCGAATCATGCTTTCCATTGCCTACGGGGGTGATCAGAGCGGCGACCGATCGCAGGTTCATAGACCCGAGTTCTGCTACACGGCTCAGGGCTTTCAGCTTTCCAACGTTTTCGAGAACACTCTGCCAACTGGCCAGGGCAGCCTACCGGTTCGCCGTCTGTTGGCAACTCAGGGCAGCCGGCACGAACCGATAACGTACTGGATCACGGTTGGTGATAAAGCGACCTTGCCTGGAGTAGGCCGAAAGCTGATCCAGATGCGCTACGGCCTGACCGGCAAAGTTCCGGATGGGCTGCTGGTACGGGTATCGTCCATAGAACTTGATAGCGGCAAGGCCTACAGACTGCAGGACCAGTTCGTTCGTGATCTGTTGGCAGCCAGTAGCGAGCAGCATCGCGCGTTTCTGGCCGGGCGTTTCGTCCGCTGACTGCACACGCCAAGAAAGGCGGCAGTATGCCCAGGATTGCAGTGCTTATTCGCTCCATCGGTCAATCCGGTGTCCACTCTACCGCCTGACAGTGCGCAGACCCTCCGAGTGATGACGGCCATGATCGCGGCAAGCAAGCTGGTTCGACCTGGCCTGTTGGCCTTGGCGGACCAGGTGGTCGTCTCCGGTTGCAATTTTCTGACGGCGTTGCTCTTGGCGAGAGTCCTCGACAGCGACTCGTTCGGTCATTACAGCCTCGCGTTCCTGGTGTGCCTCTTCCTGTCGGGTTTGCATCGCGCCGCGTTTACACAGCCCATGGCGGTTCTGGTAGATCCCGACAGGCCGTGGCTGCTAGTCGCGCGCGCGCGCGCGCTCCTCCAGGCGCATTGGGTTGCCATTCCCCTGGCCAGCTTGCTGATTGGGGCCAGCGGTGTCTTTCTGTATGCGGATGCACTTCTGGTGGTCTCGGCCAGCGTCTTCCTGGCCTGTCTCTTCCTACAGGAGACGACACGGCGCTTCTTCTACGCATCCGGTGCTCATGGCCTAGCCCTATGGAATGATCTGATCAGCTACGTCGGGCAATTGCTCTTGCTGCTACCGCTTGCGCTGCTGGGTTATCTCAGCCCAGCCACCGCCTTCGTGGCCATGGCTGCCTCGTCCTTTCTGGCCTTTGTCCTGGCATTGAGATGGATCGACTGGGTACAGGTCGGGCAGCGCGGCGAGGTGTCGCTGACCGGGTTGATCGAGGAGCAATGGCCACTGTCCAAGTGGCTACTGGCAACCATCCTGGCCATCTGGGGGGCAGGGCACGTTTACCCGTTGTTGCTCGCGCCGCTCGGCCCAGTGGCAGTCGGTACCTTCTCCGCGTGCCTTAACCTTCTGAACCTGTTGGGCCTGCTCACCCAGAGCGTTGCAAACTGCGTTCCCGGCAACGCAGCTTCCATTCTGCAGCGGCATGGCAAGTCGGCTTTTCGCAGCGATATCCTACGCACGAGTCTGCTCGCTGGATTGGCCGGCGCCATTTTTGTGGTGGGGGTTCACTGGTTGTCGAAGCCGGTTCTCCATTTCCTGTACGGTGGTCGCTACGACTCCGCCGCCGATATCCTGAACACGCTGTCAATCGGCGGTGCGTGTTCGCTCATGGGAACCGTTTTCGGGGCTTACGCGCTGGCGCTGCGCGATTCGCGATCAGGTCTTTTCAGCAATCTGGGTGCCAGCGTGATGACGTTCACGGTGGGTCTTTGGCTAATCGACGAATATGCGATACATGGTGCTGCACTGGGAACGTCGCTGAGCCTAGCGACTGCGATGACCTTGCAGGCAGCTTTCGTGCTTCACAAACTGAGGGGAATGGCTTGATGACTAGCGCCGATGCTCTTCCGGTTGCCGGTGGCGGTGATGGTGAGCGAGACGTCGAGGGAGGTGATCCCTGCAACGTGTTGTGCACGGCGCCATCCCGGCTGCAGCATGACAAAGCCTTGATCGTGGCACTCCAACTTTTCGTCCATCGCCTCGATAAGCTCGGCATCCGCTGGTGCGTATTGCGCAACCACGAAGGGTTCCCTCGCCCGGCCTCGGCGACGAGCGACGTCGACCTTCTGATCGGATGCAACCTCGGAGACGCACTGGGGCTGCTTCTGGATTCCAGCGCCGGCGGTTCGATTCGCTTGGCGTCGCTGGTTGTGCGAAGCGGAGGACGTCTGTTGAGTGTATTCCTGGCGACCCCAGGCAGTCCCTGCTTGCACGTCGACCTTTTCAGCCACGTGGGATGGGCTGGTCGGTCTTTGGTGGATGCTTCCGTCATCCTGAACTCTTCCTGCCGGAGGCCCCACGCGGTGATACCGTCACCCGGTAGCGAGGCTGCCGTGTCACTTCTCGGCTATCTGTTCAACCAAGGCGAGGTGAAGCATCCCTACCGCGCACGCATTCAGAGATTGCTGATCGAGGACACCGAAGGCTTTGTTGCGTGCCTTCAGCCGGTGTGGGGTACGGCAGTCGCGGCAAACTTGATGGATCATGTTGAACGGGGCGATTGGGCTTGGTTTTCTGCTTGGGCAAAGAGAGCAAAACGTTTGCTGCTGTTGGGGTACCTCGCCTCGCCACTCGAGTGCACGTCGGCCCTAATCGCATTTGCCAACAATCGGCTGCGCCGCTTGTTGGCGGCTCCTGGGCTATGTGTGGCCTTTCTCGGACCGGACGGTGCCGGCAAGACCACGGTTGCCGAAGCCTACAGGGGTCGACTGGCGACTGTTTTCCACACAGCTCAGCAGAGGCACCTGCACTGGCGGCCGCGTGTCTTGCCGGCCCCTGGCGAGATAGTGGTGCGCGCGACATCGGTTCCTGAGACGGTTACACAGCCTCATGCCAGAGCAGTTCACGGCAGGCTGACGTCTTTGCTCCGCTATGCCTATTTCTGTGCTGACTATGTCATTGGACACTGGCTGCGCGTAAGGCCCCTGTTGGCGCGTAATGGCTTGGTCACTTTTGATCGCTACTACCATGACTTTCTGGTCGATCCGGTCCGCTATCGTCTAAAGATCTCTCAAGGGCTTGTTCGCCTTGTGTGCAACGCACTGCCACAGCCGGAAATTCTGTTCATACTCGACGCCGAGGCCTCGGTGCTGCACCGCCGCAAACAAGAGTTGACACAGCGGGAGATCGAGTTCCAGCAACAAGCATTGCGCAAGATTGCGGTCACCGAGAAGCGCGCGCAACTCGTTGACGTGGCCGGTCATCTGCCCGCCATCGTCGATCACCTGGAGCGCGTGACACTCGATCACCTGGATCGCCGGAACACCGCGCGGCTGTCTCGCCCCCCACTGGCAGCGAAGGACACTGGGGCATGAAGGTTCTTGTATCTGCCTACGCATGCGAGCCCGAAAAGGGTTCAGAGCCTGAGGTCGGATGGCAGATGGCGGTCGGGCTGGCGGAGCGAGGTCACGAAGTCTGGGTGATTACGCGCGTGAATAACCGAACCGGTATCGAAAAGAGCTTGGCGCAGCTGAACTTGCCAAACTTGCACTTTTCTTATTTCGACCTCCCGGCCTGGATCCTCTGGCTCAAGCGTCACATTGGCGTCAATGCATATTACCGGCTGTGGCAATGTGGTGCGTTGCGGCTGGCCCGTCGTCTGCACGCGCAGGTGGCCTTTGACCGCGGGCAGCATGTCACTTTTGTCAGCATACGGCATCCCACCTTCCTGCGACATCTCGGGATACCGTACGTGTTTGGGCCCGTAGCGGGCGGCGAGCACGCGCCTCGCGGGATGTTGGCGGGCTTGCCATGGCGGTTTCGCTGTGGCGAAGCCCTACGCATGGGCATGACCCGTCTATCCATGTTATCGCCAGGGGTGAGGGCGACGCTTAAGAGGGCTGCTCGCGTGGTAGTAACGTCGCCCCAAACGGGATCTTTGCTGCCCGTCGAAGTCCTCCAGACCGCTGAAGTCCGCTTGGCTATAACAGCACCCCCACCGCTGTCGGGCTCTCCATTAACACGCAGGCAGACTGGGCAGCCGATGCGCGCGTTGTCGGTTGGCCGAGCACTGCACTGGAAGGGCATGCATTTGGGCTTGCAGGCGTTGGCCTTGGCGCGGGCTCGCGGAGCAGGCGTTACGCTGACTCTCTTGAGCGAGGGACCCGCGAGACCATGGCTTGAGCGGCATGCGAACCAACTCGGGCTTGACGGCTGTGTAACGTTCCAGAATTTCGTGCCGCGCCAGGAGCTGCCTAGCATCTATGCTCAGCACGATGTCCTTCTGTTCCCGAGTCTACGAGACTCTGGAGGAATGGTGGTCCTCGAGGCCATGCAGCATGGTTTGCCGGTGGTGTGCTTGGATCTGGCTGGTGCCGGCGAGTTGGTCGACGAGCATTGTGGAATGGCAATTCCTGCTGTGCACCCGGACGATGCCTGTGAGCTCATGGCTCGCGCATTGGTCCGATTGGCTGCCTCGCCTAGTCTCTACGCAGCCTGCTCGGCGGCCGCGGCTCACAGGGTGAAAGACTTCACCCTATCAGGTCTCCTTGACAGCTTAGGCTACTGATATGGCACAGACAACGACCTCCATGTGCATTGAGACAGGCAAGCCGGTAATACCGAGTGGCACCGCGAGGCTGGTATTCACCGATTGGCTGTACATTGCTGCGGTGGGGGTGGTGCTCTTCTGGGCACTGAACCCCTTTGTTCTGGACTTGGCGCGCCACCCGGTGATCCGCTGGTTCCCTCTCTTACTAGTTGTGCCCGCCGTTGCTTTGGGTTGGGTGGGACGGCGTATCAATGCAATGACTCTCTCGTCGCACAGGCAGCACGACCTGTTGATGCTGATGTGGCCACTGCTAGCTTTCGGGGCGATGGCACTCGCAGGTAGTCTGTACGCAAGATGGTGGCGTCAGATCGGAGAGACCTTCATGAACATGGGGCTCTTCGTTCTCTTGGGAGGCTGGGTTACCGCTTGGTTTATTCTGACTACCAAGGCGTCGTTGAACTTTCTGCGATCGCTCTCTGTGGTCGCCCTGCTATGGGCCGCGGTGTCACTTTTTTCGGCGCTCTTGTTGTTTCCCAAGGAGGAGATCTATCACTCGCTCGAACACTTGGTGATTCCGGTGCTTGCGCTGCCATTCCTGAACATGCGTGGGTTGACATGGCGGGCAGCGAGCCTTCTCTTGCCCATACTGGCTGCTCTTGCACTCCATAAGCTTACCGGCTATCTGATCTTGTTGCTGGTGCTCGGCCTTATTACAGGGGACTTCGTACTCGCACGAATGCGCAGGGAGGACAGGCTTCACCGGCGCGCAGCAATAGGCTACGGGGCCGTACTGGGAGGAGCGCTGGCAGCAGCTCTTGTCGTTGGCACTTACGTGGCAACAAAATCGAGACTGCCCGACGGCAACGCGGTGTTTCGGCTCCACACGTACGAACGTGCTTTCGACCGTTTTCTTGAGTCACCAATCTGGGGCCGGATGTTCCTGGAGTCAGCAGTGGACAGGTTCGAACTGTTTACTGTGGCTTCCTCTACGCAGTTCCTGCCGACACACAGCGACTGGCTCGACATCATGGCCAATGGCGGATTGATCGCGACTCTCTTGTTCTTCGGTGGTTGCATTCGTTTACTGTGGATCGCCGTGCGCACTCTGCTTGACCCCGAACCCTGGTGTCGCCGCGACTCCCTACGGGTACTCTGCATTTTGCATGTGATGATCGTGGTTACAGGCCTGGTGGTCTGCGCGCTCAACCCGGTTCTCAATAACACCAGCCGTGCGTGGGCATTCTGGATCAACGTTGGCATCCTGGTCGCGATCACCGTAATGGCCAGAGAAACCTGTCTTGACGCTAAGCGCGCGCCGGACCCATACCTACTGAGTCGCCGTACATGACCACTTCCATCTCGATTGTCACCTGTTCGTACCAGCAGGGTGTGTTCCTGGACAAGACACTTCGCTCCGTCCTCGAGCAACGCTATCCTGCGCTCGAATACATCGTGATCGATGGCGGCTCGACGGATCAAAGCGTATCTGTTATCAAGCGTCATCAGCAGTCGCTGGCCTACTGGATCAGCGAGCGAGACAAGGGTCAGACGGATGCACTGATCAAGGGGTTTGCCCGTGCCAAAGGTGAGGTGCTCGGCTGGTTGTGCTCTGACGATCTGTTGCTACCTGGCGCTCTCGCAAAAATAGGCGCCTTCTTCGCATCAAATCCAGCCGTAGAGGCCGTGTACGGTGATTCACTGTGGATGGACGCGAGTGGCCAATACCTCAGGCCGAAGAAGGAGGGAGCCTTCTTTCGGCATGCCTTCCTCTTTGATCACAATTTTGTTCCGCAGCCATCAATGTTCTGGCGGCGTCGCCTGTACGACAAGGTGGGCGGGCTCGATGCCCGCTTCGATCTCGCGATGGACAGCGATCTCTGGGAGCGCTTTTCGCGCCATGCCCGGATTTCTCACATTCCGGAGTACCTGTCCTGCATGCGCTTCTATCCGCAGCAGAAGACACGCTTGATGCGCCCGCAGGGGCAAGTGGAGGACTTGGAAGTCCGGAATCGCTCTCAGTTGGCGGCTTGGCCGAGCCTTAACCCACTCTTTAGGCTGAGCGGCAAGGCCTTGCGCGTTGGCGCCAAGCTCATCGCTGGGGGATACGGCGCGACCGTGGATAAAGAATTGATTGCTGCCTTGAACGCTTACCGTCTAAGATCGGACGAACAGTGAACGATGCGCGGCAATGGCGCGACTGGCTAACGCTGTCCCTCTGCCAGCTTCCCGAAGCCGATCAGGGTGAAATTGCGTGGCAGGCTTTACTGCCAGTCAGCGCAAGGCAGCTCTATTGCTTGCGCGAGTTGCCCCGACTGCCGGAGCTGGCCTATCTGCTGCGCTCTCCCGCGCGGCGATGGCTGGCTAGGACTACTTGGCATGCAGGCCGCTTCGGTCTACTCCCGGCGGGAGACAATTTCTCCATGAATCGTCACCAGGCCGACGTTTTGCAGCAGGTGGTTCCGGAAGGAACTGGCGCGAGCCCGGTTTTGGTTCAGTTCGGTTCACCCGGACCGTTTCAGAAAGTGGTTGTGCTCAGCGTTACGCGGGAGGGTCAAGCGTGGGTGAGCAAGGTGGCTTTCCAGCCGGCAGCGGATGACTTGTTGGCTGCTGAGACGTCGTGGCTGGTTCGACTGAAGCGCCTTGCCGAGGTGGAGCATTACGTTCCGGAACTCGCGCTTGCCGGTCGCCTAGCGAGTGGGAGGCGGTTTCTCACGATGCCTGCCACTAGCGTCCTGCCATCCCGGCCGAACTTGGGGCCCCTACACCGACAGTTCCTGGAGCGCTTGTGCCATGCCAGTCTCAGTCAGCGGCGCTGGGAGGAGGCTCCGTTACGCAAGCGTCTTCTTGACCGCTTTGGCCGGTTGTCGCATGACGCCGCCTCGCCGGCCCTGGCGGGCGCCGTCGAGACCTGGAGACGGATCGACGCCGAACTGCGTGGTCAAGTTATGCCGACTTGTATCGGTCATGGGGACTTTGCGCCGTGGAACATCAATCGCAACGTGCGGGGAATCACGGTATTCGACTGGGAGTACGCCCAGGAAAGCGCGACGCCACTGCATGACTTCTTCCACTTTCATTGCATTCAACGCGTGCTGATGCGGCGAGCGAGATTCACAACACAATGGCTGAACGCCTTGTTGCAAGCCGGACAAGTCCACCTCAATGCGGTGGTGCCGTCCATCAAGCCAAGTCTCTCCCAGATTACCCATATGTTCGGTCTTTACGTGCTCGACACCCTGGGCATGTACGTCGAGGCGGGTGGAGGTTTCGATGCGGGCGATCGGGTCGTCGCTAGCTACCTAGACTGCCTTGGTCCGTTCAGCACAGTGCAGAATAGGCCAGATGCCTCTTTTAGGCGGACGGTTCGTTGAGAACGCTGGCGCGCGACCTGGGAGCGACTGACCTCGTGGTCGTTAGCCTAGCCGGGATGGTAATGCTACTGCCCAGCTTGTTCCTGGTGGTGATAGCCCGAGACCTACTGTTTGCGCTTAAAGCGCTAGCAGAGTCGGTCGTGTTCGTATTGCTCCTCTTCGCCGTACTCGGCAGCACGAAGCCGATTCTATGGTTCAGCATGATCTTTGGGCTCCTGCTTCCCGGTGAAATCTACTTCATAGCGACCTACGGCTACCCGTCTTCTCGCCATACAGTTTCACTGCTGACGGAGTCTTCGCTTGACGAGACGCTCGAGTTTCTCACAGGCGTTTATCATTGGCTCTTCTTGAGTACACTGGCCATACTCCTCCTCTTCGGGACACTCCTTCGACTGACGAAGAGCAATCTGCGCCTGCCCCCGGCTGCACGATACTGTGCTGCTGCTGTACTGTTCGGCTTGCTGCTGGGACTGGAGGTGGTGCGTGCGGTGCCTTGGGCGTCACAGCCCGTGCGGTTCTATTCAATCGCAAACGCGTTCCCAGTTGGCTTGGCTTATCGTATTGGGGGCTATTTGAAATATGCTCGGGAGGGGCAGCGAGTCGCCCAGCAACTCACCTCATACCGCTTTGATGCCAACTCCAGCGCCAGTGATCTCACCGTAGTCTTGATTATCGGTGAAAGTGCTCGCCCAGACCATTGGGCGCTCAATGGCTACAAGCGCGATACGACGCCCCTATTAAGCCGGCAACCCAACCTAGTGAGCTTCCCCGACATGGTCACGCCGTGGGCTCTGACTACATATTCGGTACCGATCCTCATCACCCGAAAAGAGGCATCATCTACAGATATCTTCCCCGAAAAGTCCATCGTGGCCGCAGCGGCGGAGGCCGGGTTTCACACCTATTGGTTCGCAAATCAGGATGGCCTCAAGGAAGTGTCCATTCACCGTGGAGAAGCCGCGACGCGGAGGACATATAACATGGCCGTCGTTCGGGAAGATGTTGACGCCGCTCTCGACGGGGACATGCTGCCTGATATTGACTCCGCTATTGCCGATGGCCGTGGCAAGCGCCTCATCCTCGTCCACATGAAGGGCAGCCACTGGGACTATCATCGGCGCTATCCGACCGAGTTCCGCCAGTTCGTTCCAGATCGTGGAGAAAACGGCGGCTCGGTAAAACACGATCCGGATCTACGGGAACGGCTGGTCAATGGCTACGACAATAGTATCCGCTATACCGACTATTTTATCGACCACGTTCTGCAGACACTGAGCAAGACTGGTCAGCCAGCCGTCCTCCTTTACGTTTCAGATCACGGACAGGCACTCTATGATCAGGAGTGCAAGCTGTTCGGACATTACAACGACACAGAGATAAATTTCCGGACTCAGGCAATGATCTGGTTTTCTGACAGTATGATCGAACGCCGGGGGAGTTCATGGATGGCTCTTGAAGCCAACCACACCAGACCGCTCACAACGGAAGGCACGATATTCCACACCGTGGCAGACGCTCTGCAGCTGAATATCGTAGACCGCTCGTCGAGCCTGCTGTCCGACACTTTCACCCCTCAGCAGCGCAGGGTTAACGTCCGTGCCGGCACAATCGACTTCGACCGAGCCAAGCGCTCGGGCGCCTGCAACCTGCTAAGTGTGGATTGAGACGGGAGTGTCGCGCGTGAGAAAATGGAAAGTGTTCTTAGTTCTTGGCTTCCTCATTGCTGGGCGTGGCGGCGCCGCGACATTGGTAGTTGATCCCAAGAGCGCTAACGCGAGTGACACAGGCCCCGGCAGTCGTTCTTTCCCCCTTCAGACAATTGCTGAAGGCATGAACCGGCTAATGCCAGGTGATACCTTGAACATCGCCGGAGGAGTCTACCGTGAAGCCATTCGTATTCCCCGGCGCTCGTGGTCCGTCAGCGCTCCAACGACGATTCAGGCGATGGATGGAACGCAAGTGCTGATCAAGGGCTCTCGCATCTTCGATAATTGGCGAAGCAAGGCGCCAGGGGTCTGGGAGCACCCACTTGCCGACCAGCCGCAGCAGGTCTTCGTGAACGGAAAGCCACTCCGACAGCTTGGAGGCACCATCTTTGACGGCTATCCAGTGCGCCGCGACCATCCGTTGTCTCAGCTTCATGCCAATCAGGGCGGGATATGGCCCGCGCGGATCAAGTTTGATGCGTCAGAGTTGTCCGACGCATCGTTCTATTTCGACGAGGGGGCGAAGAAACTCCTGATCAGAGTTGATTTGCAAAGCCTTGACCATGTGCAGGTGGAAGTAAGCTTGGCGCCCGTCTTGCTACTTGGCATGGAGTTGGAGGCGGTTACTATCCGCGGCATCAGTTTCGAGCACGCATCGACCACCACTCGGAGTCGAAATGGTGCGCTGGCGTTGGGTGGGCGGAAGATCACTGTTGACCGAGTCACCGTTCGCAATGTTGATGGTGTCGGAATTACTGCCAGCGGCGAAGACATCGTGATCCAAAACAGCCGCTTCGACAGTTGCGGTCAGCTGGGCATGAACCTAAGGGGCACGCGCTATCAACTGATCAATAATCAGACGAACGGCAACAATACACGCGGATTCAACAAGTGGTGGGAGGCTGGTGGTGCGAAGTTTGTCGGACAGGGTGGCTTGAAGGATTCCTTAATCCTTGAGCATACCTCCATGTATAACAATGGCGATGGACTATGGTTCGATTGGGGAAATGAAAGGAATCGCGTTGAGCGTGGCGTTTTCGCCTTCAACACGGGCTTTGGCATCCACTATGAGGCCAGTTCCTGGGCGACGATTATTGATAATCTTGCAGTAGGAAACGGACAGAGAGGGATCTATCTGATCGAAAGCCGGAATTCACTGATTGCTCACAATTTTGTTGCGTTCAACAAGTTGGAGGGGGTCGCGATAATTGAGGAGGGCCGAAAGGACGCGACCGGGATTCTTGACCTGAAGCCAATGGATAATGTGGTCGTGGCCAACATCGTGGCATGGAATCAGGGTTCGGCTGTCGTGCTGCCAGGCATGAAGTGGAAGAACATGTCCGACAACAACACGTTCGTCGTGACGAACGAGCGGACTCCTCCTTTGTTCTCCATGGGCTGGCCGACAACGCTGAACCCAAGGGTCGCTCTCGCGGAGTGGCGTACGCTCGAGGGCCAGGACCGGAACTCTGTAGTGCTCACCATCGCACCGTCGGCCCAAACTGAACTGGCGTTGCGCAACAAACAACAACTGGCGTATCCGCTCCCGGAACTGAGGACCGCGATCGCGAATCACAGGATCAAGTGGCGAGGGACATACAGACCCAACAGTCCGACGATCGCGCTGGGTGAGAGCGTGGGTCCGCGGCGCATTAGCATGCCGGAGTCGAGAAAATGAGGTTGCGGCCCTTTCCGCTTGCAGTATGTGGCTCGGGCGCGCGTTTCTCCCTCGGGAGCACCTCGGGCGCTGTGCCATCAACAGTCACGCCGGAACTTCGGACAAGATTTCGGCAAGAACAATCCGCGTTGACCGAACGGACATAATTTCAGTATGCGTATACTTATAGCCCATAACGCCTATCAGCAGAGAGGTGGTGAGGATAGTGTGGTTGATGCAGAGGTCGAACTTCTGCGGTCGTTCGGCCACACGGTCGACCGCTATCAACGAGATAACAAGGATATCGCCCGGACCTCGGAGTTGAGGATTCTGACCGGGACTCTCTGGTCGCGCCAAACGGTTGAGGAGTTGAGCAGGATGTTCGCCACGGCACGTCCGGATATCGTTCATGTCCACAACACCTTTCCGCTTATTTCACCTTCGCTTTACTGGGCAGCGGAACGGGCAGGCATCCCGGTTGTGCAGACCCTCCACAACTTCCGCCTGCTTTGCCCACAGGCAATGTTCCTGCGCCAGGAACACGTTTGCGAGGATTGTCTCGGGCTTGCACCGTGGCGCGGCGTCACGAGAGCCTGCTACCGCGGATCAGTGGCGCAGAGTGCAGCACTGGTGGGCATGGTGATGGCACACCGTGCGCTCGGTACTTGGCGTAAAAAGGTGACGCGCTACATCGCCTTGAACGAGTTCTGCCGCAGCAAGTTCATTGCCGGTGGCCTACCTGCGGAACGGGTGGTAGTCAAACCGAACTTCGTTGATTTCGCAGCGCCGCCCGCCAGCGAGCGCAGCGGCTTTCTATTTGTTGGCCGCCTGTCGCCGGAGAAAGGCATCCGTACGTTGGTTGATGCTGCGCCGCGAGTTCCGGAGGCCCGAATCGCGGTGGCGGGTTGCGGGCCGGAAGCAGATCTGCTGGCTTCCTCGGTCAACATCCGCTGCCTCGGGGCGCTAGATCCGGCAGCGGTACGGGAGAGGATGGTATCGGCCAGAGCCTTGGTCCTACCCAGCATCTGGTACGAAAACTTTCCCCGCACGCTGGTGGAGGCCTTCGCCTGCGGATTGCCGGTGATTGCAAGTCGGATCGGAGCGCTTGCCGAACTCGTGCAGGACGGAGTGACAGGCTTCCTCGTCGAGCCGCGTGATCCGAATGACCTGGCCGAGAAGTTGCGCTGGGCTCATTCGCACCCAGCCGAGATGGCGCAAATGGGGAATGCGGCGCGCGCGCATTACGAAGCGCATTTCACTGCTCAGCAGAACTACCGGCAACTGACGGCCATCTACGACAACGCAATCGCTGACGCGAAGAGGTCCAAGGTATGACAAGAGTTGTTGAACGTAGAACCGGGCGCGTTCTATCGTCTGTTCTCGACGCGATCGACTGGGACACAGCCATTCATCAAATTCAGACTTGGGCTGATGCGAGGGAGAGCCGCTATGTGTGCATCACGAATGTGCACTCAGTCGTGATGGCGACGCGGGACCGAGCGCACGAACGCACGATTGCCAACGCCGACATGGCAACTCCGGATGGCGCCCCGGTGGCTTGGATGCTTCGTCGGATGGGATATCGCGATCAGGAGCGAATCAACGGGCCCGATTTGATGTGGAGATATTGCCGGGAGGCCCACAAGCGAGAGGAGTCAGTCTTCCTCTACGGTGGAACCGATCAGACGTTGACCGCGCTGCAAGAGCGACTGCGTCAGACCTTTCCCCTGCTGCGGATTGCAGGAGCGATTTCTCCTCCGTTTCGGGCCTTGTCGGTGGGAGAGGATCAAGCGGAAGTCAATGCCATCAATGAAGCGGGTGCGGGGACGGTGTGGGTGAGCCTCGGGTGTCCCAAACAGGAGGCCTGGATGGAAGCGCACCGCGGTAGAATAAACGCTGTCATGATCGGAGTAGGCGCGGCCTTCGACTACCATGCCGGCACGATCCGGCGCGCGCCGAAGTGGATGCAGAACTCGGGCCTTGAATGGTTTTATCGGCTGCTCTCCGAACCCAGAAGATTGTGGCGGCGTTATCTGATAACCAATTCCGTCTTCCTGATCCGGGTAATCGGGCAACTGGCCAGCAAGCGCTAGGGGAATAAGTTGATCATGCAGGCAAACCCGGCTGGCGATATTCCATGCTGGCTAATCCTTTGCCGCAGTGTGCCAATCTCCCTTGTTTGGCGGTACATCGTGCTGTGATTAGTCAGTTGGAGTTGCGCACACACAGCAAGACATTGCGCTGCTGAACTATTGGAAACTGCTAATTTTGCCAGATCGACCACTTCACGGCTCATCGCAAGAAAGCATTCGCTTGGCTTGAACAGTCCTCAACAGACCAAATTTGGAATCGCAATATCTTGAGACAAGAATCCACTCCGGACCACTACCGCAAGGGACTTAGAGCAAAGGTCCGGTCTGCTTTTATGTGGTCTCTTGTGAAGAGTGTCGGTACACGACTGACCAGCTTTGCCGTCTTTGCTTTGCTTGCTCGTCAACTGTCTCCGCAAGACTTTGGCCTTGCTGCCACGGTTGGGTTACTGGCAACGGCTCTGTGTTTGCTTGTGGAAGGTGGGTTTAGTGATACTTTGATTCAAAGGAGGACGGTTGCGGAAGATGATCTGTTGGCGGTTTTTTGGTATAGTTTGCTGCTTTCCCTCTTGTTCTCCGCATGCGTCCCTCTCGCGGCGCAAGCCATCGGGGACTGGCTAGACACGCCTGATCTCCCGCCCGTCTTAACTTCAATAAGCATTTCCATTCCCTTTTTCGCGCTAACAATAGTACCCACTGCACTCCTAAGAAGGAATCTTCGATACAAGCCGCTCGCGATTCGCGCTTTTCTGGCCGGTCTAATTGGAGGTGTGGTCGCAGTCATTGGTGCGCTCATGGGACTTGGAGTCTGGGCACTGGTAATCCAGGGGGTAACCATGTATGTGTTAGGCGCCTTGATACTATGGATTTACTCTCCAATTACAATAAAGTTCAGATTCCCCGTCACGCATCTCGTATCACTCTGGGGAACCGCCTTGCCACTTAACGCGATGGCGATAATTGAGTTCATTGGTAATCGACTGATTGAACTGGCAATAGCAAAAACGTACGGTGCTGAAGTTCTCGGTTTGTATATCGTTGCAGTAAAAGTGCCTCAAGTATTAATGCAAGTCGTCAATGCAACCATTAGCGAGGTCTCCATTAGCTCGCTCTCGCGAGTTTCTGGTAATCTTGGTGAGTTGAGGCGCGCATACCTCGATGGGATTAGTGCGGTACTGCTTGTGAGCGTGCCCATGTATATCCTGTGTGCCATACTGGCAAAGGAGACAATATCGTTTTGTTTTGGTGCACGGTGGTCAGAGATGTACGTCGTGATGGCTCTCCTCTGTGTCGCAAGCGCTCTTCAATCATTAGATGCGATATCCATTTCTACTATCGTCTCCTTGAACAAGGGCCGGGAAGCATTTTGTCTGACTTTCCTGAGAGCTGTCTTGACTATTGTGGCTTTCTTCTGCTTGTTCAACCACGGACTGGTATGGGTAATAGCGGCTTCCGTGTGCATAGGGCTATTCATATCGATGATCTATTGCCTTAGGTCGTGTAGATTCATGGAACTTCGGATTGGTGAGCTGCTAAAAGCCGTGAGGATGCCCCTGGTCTCAGTTTTACTGATGGCCAGCGTATCATATCTGTCGCGCGACACAATATCAACTCACGCGCCATCTGCGGTACTGGCGTTAGCGGCTACCGCAGCTGTTGGTATTGCCGTTTTTATCTCTTCGGAGCTACTTATCGATCGCGCTAGACTGGTTTTTGTGCTGCGGATTCTCTTCAACCGATCGTCTGCGGTCTAACGACTGGCTATTCCCTGGAAAAATTGTCGACACTCGCCGTCGGCAATCACTCTCACCGCCTTAAGAAAGGCCGCGAGCCTGATGATTTTTTGTGGCATAGTTTTGGAACTCGCTGACAACCTCACAGACGCGACACGGTGCACCTGAGCAGACATTACCTTGTCAAGACGAACGACGAGCGGCTGAAGAGGCTGCCGATGGAGCCATCTCAGGCGGTGTGGAATTCACAAGTGGAGGGACGCATACGCTGCAGCATGGCAGTAAGCGCGCAGGTACGGGCTTGGTGCCATGCAGACCCGCACTGTTCTCCACGAAATTCACGCGTTTGCGTATGGTTGCTAACACTGGGAAAGACGATGGGAATGTAATGATTTTTCGAACATCGACTATGTCCTCAGTCCCTTGGCAAGACGACTTCTTGTCGAGGCGTGCATTAATGAGCGGCTCCCTAGAGCAAATTGCGCGCGCTGCATGACGAATAGCGGACACGCTGGGAGCCCGTGCCCAAACGACATATTGTTCGCTGAGAAGCGTTAGGTGGCACCGATAGACAGTCAACGTCTTTTTAGAGGATACCCCAATGAAGATTGTAATTTTCCTGCAGTACTTTAAGGCTGATTTAAGAGAAAACCGTTCCGGCACACAGAATGCTGTGCTTGGACTATCGAGAGCGCTTGCTCGCAACGGCGCAGACGTTACTGTGTTAGCTGAGGGCGTCCCCGGAACAAGTATTCGGCTCAGCGATAACTACAAAGTCGCCTACATTAGAAAACTTGTCAGCCCTTTCATGGATCCGCTGAGTTTTCTGGAGTACGTCAGATCGTGCTCTTTGGACACGGTTTTCGTTCTTAATGGCCTAATGCATATTGGTATGACCACGGCAGGTTTCATCTTAAGACTACTGGGTAGGCCTTACGTCGTATGCCCTCACAATGCGATTATTCCCGAGTTTTTTAGTTCCAGAAGCCCAATTAAGAAGGCACTATACTTGAGGCTTTTTGAGCGGGGTCACTTAAGAAATGCCCTGGCAGTCACTGTTTTTCGGGAAATGGAAGCAGTGAACTTGTCGGCCCTCGGTGTCTCGACCCCCACTATTCTAAGTGCCAACGGCATAGAGACGATTCCGGCTTCGTTAAGAAGACCGGAGGCTGACGAATTGATGTCTCGGCCAACAGCAATTTTTTTTGGGCGGGTTGATATAGAGACGAAAGGGCTAGATCTCTTACTACGGGCTTGGGGAAAGCTACCCAAGGAACTGCGACCATATCTGACAATACAGGGCCCCGCGACGGCGGTCGCGCGAAAGGAGATGCTTCGCCTAATCGAATCGCAAGGGCTTCAGGATGATGTCAGGTTGAAGGAGGCAGACTACATTACGCCGCCAGAACGAATCTTGTCAGAACACGATATTTTTTGCCTATGTTCGCGTTGGGAGGCGTTTAGTATTTCCGGGTTGCAAGCCATGGCAGCAGGCTGCCTTATTATTGTTTCGAAGACGACAGGAATCTCAGAGCATATTGCTAATGCAAATTGTGGGGTATTGATTGATCCCAATGAAGATTCTATCAGGGGTGGTGTTGCTGGGCTGCTGGAAAAAAGGGCGGCTTGGCCTAGTATGCGGATTTCTGCTAGACGTTACGTGAGAGATCATCTCCTTTGGGACGAAATTGCGAGAGACTGGTTGCAGCAGCTTTCGAGTATTAGAAAGCAAAGCATTCAACCCAAAAACGCGATCGGCATGAATTCATGAACCGGCCCACCGGAGTTCGACGTGCGTTGTGCTAAGGCGTAACCGGTAACTCTGCGGCGTTCGACCCGTCTATGGAGGGGTCTATGTCGTTTCGTGTGGAAACCCGCCTTACCCGCCGCGCCCGGCTGGGATCCGCCCGAACCGAGGGGCGGGACATCACCAGCGTTGCGGGCGCTGTCAAGGGCGGGCGAAGCCCGGCGAAGCGGACCCTTTACAGCGTCCGAAACGCTAATACGCTCAAGGGCTTGGGGCTGGTCGCGGCTGTTTGCGGCCAGGTCCCGAGCCCGTCCGGCGGCGAGGACTTCCCCGCCCTCGGGAGCGGAGCTAGGGGTGGGGGCGCCCGAAGGGCTCTGCGGGAGGAGTTGTGGCGCCGAGGCGGTTCCACACGAAACGGAGTAAACCC
>ERZ761609.1211-NODE-1211-length-24207-cov-11.326847_pt1 | contig 24207 bp, 19 predicted proteins | sample MGYA00511163_ERZ761609 | MGnify/ENA primary metagenome ERZ761609 (study PRJEB28899, sample SAMN02445070) | bioreactor sludge metagenome | biome: EBPR sludge | place: Australia: Brisbane, Thorneside Wastewater Treatment Plant | collected 2011-12-16 ... | reverse complement strand
TATTGATACCGATCACGTTATCCGCATTTTGATGATTCCATCAAAATGCGGCGTGCCCTAGGCTCCTGATCGCCCCGACGCTCGGGGCACTTCCTATCCGCAACCGATCCGGGCCTTCGTCCTTAAGGACAGGTTAACAGGGCTTGCCTTGCCCGGTGATTGTCTCCTATGGTCCGGCTGTCGTTGGTGCCTTGACGTCCGTTCGGACAACAGGGTGAAACGGGAATGCGGTGCGGCTCCCTGAGAGCCAAGTCCGCTGCTGCCCCCGCAACTGTAGGCGGAGGGTTGTCCCCACATGCGATGCCACTGGGCCAAGGCGCCTGGGAAGGATCGGGGACAACCGTTAACTCCGCAAGCCAGGAGACCGGCCAATCGACAGTGTTTAACCCAGAGCCGGCGGTGGGCCGGACAGGAGATACCATGTCGAAGCCTTGCGCGATCCGCGCCGCCTTTGCGGCCGGTTTGATTGTTTTTTCCAGCCTTTCTCAAGCCCAGCAGTCCACGCCGGACCAGGACATCGTTCTGACCCCCGGCCGTTCGCCGCAGGCGCTCGCCCGATCCGGCTCGGCCGTCTCGATCATCCGTTCCGAGGAACTCGAAAAGGCGAGCCCCCGGAGCACTGCCGATCTGTTGCGTCAGATACCCGGCGTGTCTGTAACCGAAGCCGGCGGCCCCGGCCAGGCTGCCACCGTCCGGATTCGCGGCAGCGAAGCCCGCCATACGCTGGTTCTGATCGATGGCGTGCGGGCCAATGACCCGTCGACGGGCGCCGCCGAATTCGATTTCAACGCGCTGGTGCCGGGCGATATCGAGCGGATCGAAGTGCTGCGCGGGCCACAATCAGCGCTCTACGGTTCGGATGCAGTCGGCGGGGTTGTCAACATCATCACCCGGAAGGGACGCGGGCCAACGCGTGGCTATGCCAGCCTTGAGGGGGGCAGCTATGGTTCCAGTGCCGGGAAGGTTGGCCTCTCGGGCGGCAACCAGACCTTCGATTATGCGCTGGCGCTCTCGGGCGCCCGCGGCGCCGGTTTTTCAGCCTACGGCTACCGGATCGGCCGCATCACAGCGTGGCAACCGGCTGGGCTTGAGAACGATGCCTTTGCCCGGCTTGGCGCCAATGCCCGCTTTGGCTGGCGACCTGTCGAGGGCCTGTCGTTCGATGCGGGCATTACGTCCAGCATCAACAATGCCCAGTATGATGCGGCCTTCGGCGCGCGTCCCGATACGCCGTCCTATGCCAGGGCGCGGCTCACCAGCCAGTTCCTGCGCAGCCAGTTCGACCTGTTCGGCGGCCGCCTGCGCAATTCGGTGACGCTGTTCGCCAATCAGACCGACCGCTCATACAGGGACATTTCCTATTTCGACTTCGGCTTCGGCCTGATCCGCGAATGGGATCGCTACAGCTATGCCGGACGCCGGCTTGGCGCCGAGTATCAGGGCGATCTTGCGCTGGATTCCTACGGAAAGCTGATTTTCGGAGCCCGGATCGAGGATGAGTCTCTGACCATCCGCACCCAGCCGATCGAGACATTGTTCAATACCGCCTCTCGCGAGCATGCGCGTCAGCAGACCCGCTCGCTGTTTGCGCTGTATCAGCTGCCGATCGGCAATCGGCTGGATCTGTCGTTTGGCGCCCGGATCGACGACGTCGGTAAAGCCGATCGCTTTGCAACCTGGCGCCTGACCGGCGCCTACCGGATCGACGAGACGGGGACCAAGGTCCGCGCCAGCATCGGCACAGGCGGCAAGGCGCCGTCGCTGTTCCAGCTCTACAGTCCGCAATATGGCACGCCGCGACTGGAGGCGGAGCGCTCGATCGGCGTCGATGCCGGCATCGACCAGAGCCTCTTCGGCGGGCGCCTGACGCTGTCGGCGACCGCCTTTCACAACCGTATCTCCAATCTCATCGATTTCTCGCCCTACAGCCTGGTCAGCTTCACTTACCCGGCCTGTCCGGTCAGCCAGCAGTTCTCCGGCTGCTATCTCAATGTCGGCAAGGCGCAGACACTCGGCGTCGAACTCTCGGGCGATGCGGTGCTGATCGAGGGCCTGCTGACCGCCCGGGCAGCCTATACCAACCTGGTGGCGCGCGATCTTGCCACTGGCCTGGCACTGGCGCGTCGGCCCGGGCATGAGGGCCGCGTTTCGTTCCGGATGACGCCTCTGGATGGATTGACCATCGAGCCGAGCGTGCAACTGGTCGGACAGCGCTTTTCCTCGGCCGGCGAGCGGCTCAAGCTGGCCCCTTACGCGCGCTTCGATCTGGCGATCGATTACCGGATCAACCCGGCCTTCAGTGTTTTCGCCCGTGGGGAGAACCTGACAGGCGCGAAGTATCAGGAAATCTATAACTACGGTACGACCGGCCGTGCCGCCTATGCCGGTATCAGGGCGCAGTGGTAGGCCATCGACAACCTCTGGGCCGATGGCCCGTTGTTCGACAGCGGGCGGAAGTGCAGAAGACCGGTTGCGCACCGCTGCAACCACGGCGCAACCGGGCATCCGGCAGGGCGCTCACCAGCATCCTGCCGGCAAAACCGGTCACTCCGGTTACCAAAACAGCGCCGGTCACAGGCGGGCAATCCGGAACCGGCGCGTCAACAGGATCGTTGCCGCCAGACCGGTCGCCAGCAAGGCGCCGGCGATCCAGGCGGTTTCGACCAACGCAGCCCAGCCCGCCAGCACCGCCAGCCCCAGATTGAGCTGGAACACCGCAGCGGTGACCTCCGGCGCCGGGCACCCGCCATCCACAGCATTCTGATAGGCGTGGCGACGATGAGCCTGCATGACATTCTGCCGGCCAAGCAGGCCCCTGAGCAGGGTTTCGGTGGCATCGAACAGAAAATAGAGCGGCAGGAGCAGTGCGGCAGCAAGACTCACCCGCATCGCCACCTCGAACAGCAGCGCCGCGATGATCAGGCCGATCGGCAGGCTGCCGACATCCCCCAGAAACAACCGGGCCGGGTGTCGATTGAACGGCGCAAAGCCGACAAGACCGCCCAGCAATGTTGCGGCCACTGCCCCGGCCGGCAGCGAGACGAGCTCGAACGCCGACCACAGCAGCAGCAGGGCCAGCATCGGTGTGAACTCGGCAACGACCATCCAGTCGATGCCATCCATGAAATTGGTGAGAGTGACGAACCACATCCCGGCAACCACCAGAACCGCGCGCTCGATGGGCGCCGGCAGTGCAGGCATCAGGCGCCAGCTTTCCGGCGCCCCAAACACGACAAGCGCAACAATGATGGTCTGGACACCCAGCCGGAAACCGGCCGGCAGCGGCTGAATGTCGTCAAGCGCCCCCAACAGGGCCAGCACAACGGCGCCGGCCAGCAGTAGCCAGTAATAGTGCTTCACCCCGGCTGCCGCTGTGACAAAGGCCTCGCCGAGACCGGCCAGGGCAAGGGTGATCAGAATGGCGGCGATGATCGGCGCGCCGCCCCCTTGTGGTGTAGGGGTGTCACGGCTGGAGCGAGCGCTGGGACGGGCCAGTGCATATCTGGCAAACAGCGGCATCAGGCGCGGAATCAGCAGGAAAACGATCGCGAAGGATGTTCCAGCCATCAGTGCCAGGGTAAAGCCGAGCGGCAGGCCTGATCCATTCGGCAATGCATCCTCCCAAAGATGCGGGGACAACCCCGTCCGCCTGGTCAAGAGCCATTCCCTTGGCAGATCGGTCAGCTTGCCGCAAGCTACAGACTCGCCCCGCCGTTGCGTCGAGGCAGTGCCTTTGCCAGAGTGCGGCAAGCAGGAGACAATCGATGACGGCTGGGCAGCAGGCGGACGAGACCTTTGACTATATCGTGATCGGAGCCGGTTCGGCCGGCTCGATCCTCGGCAACAGGCTGAGTGCCGATGGCAAACGCGTGCTGGTGCTGGAAGCCGGCGGCAAGGACAACTGGATCTGGTTCCACATTCCGGTCGGCTACCTGTTCGCCATCGGCAATCCGCGGTCCGACTGGTGTTTGCGAACCACACGGCAGCCGGGTCTCAATGGCCGGGACATTGCCTATCCGCGCGGCAAGGCGATCGGCGGCTCGTCAGCCATCAATGCCATGCTTTATCTGCGCGGTCAGGCCGCAGACTATGATGGGTGGCGGCAACTAGGGCTTGCAGGCTGGGGCTGGGATGATGTTCTGCCCATCTTCATGGGCCACGAAGGTCATGCCGGCGGGGCCAACGCCTTTCACAATGACCGGGGCCCCCTGCGGGTGGATTTTGCCCGAGCCCGCTGGGAGATTCTCGATGCCTGGCGCGATGCCGCAGCCACAGAAGGAATTCCGAAAACGGATGATTTCAACCGCGGCGACAATCTCGGCTCGTCCTATTTCCAGCTGACGCAGAACAACGGGCTGCGCTGTTCAGCGGCCAAGGCGTTCCTGAAGCCTGCGATGAACCGGCCCAACCTCAAGGTCGAACTAGGTGCCCACGTCGAAAGGCTGGCGCTCAATGGCCGGCGCGTGGTCGGTGTCACCTATGTCAAGGACGGCGCGCGACGAACCGCCGGTTGCCGCATCGAAACCATTCTTTCCGCCGGCGCGGTGATGAGTCCGCATCTGCTCGAATTGTCGGGAATCGGTCGCGGCGATGTGCTGCAGCGGCTTGGCATTCCGCTGGTTCATGAGCTGCCGGGTGTCGGCGAGAACCTTCAGGATCATCTCCAGTTGCGTCCGATGTACAAGGTTCAGGGCGTCAAGACCCTCAATGAAATGGACAAGTCATGGATCCAGAAGGCCTGGATGGGGCTGGAATTCGTTCTGTTCCGGCGCGGCCCGCTGACCATGCCACCCTCGCAGGTCGGCGCCTTTGCCCGCTCCAATCCGGAGGTGGCGACCCCCAATGTCGAGTTCCATGTCCAGCCGCTGTCGCTCGACCGGTTCGGCGAACCGCTGCACAGTTTTCCGGCCTTCACCACCTCGATCTGCAATCTCAGGCCGACCAGTCGCGGCACGATCCATGCGACATCCCCCGATCCGATGGTGGCCCCCGCCATTGACCCCAACTATCTGTCGACCGACGAGGATCGCGGTGTTGCCGTCGAATCGCTGCGTCTTGCCCGACGGATCGTGGCGGCCGAGCCCTTGCGCAAGTATCGGCCGGAGGAGTTCCTGCCCGGCGCCCATCTGACCAGCGACGATGAACTGGTGCGCGGGGCGGGCGATTGCGGCACCACCATTTTCCATCCGGTCGGCACCGCCAAGATGGGAATCGCCAGTGACCGGATGGCGGTGACCGATGAACGCCTGCGGGTACGCGGCATGGACAACCTGAGGGTCATTGATGCCTCGATCATGCCGCGCATCGTCTCGGGCAACACCAATGCGCCGTCGATCATGATCGGCGAGAAGGGGGCAGCCATGGTGATCGAGGACAACCGCGGGTGAGCGGAGCAGAAACCGAGGCGCTGGAGGACGGCCGGCAATCGCCGGCTGCCTTGCGTATCGCGCGCGGCACCCGGCGATTTCTGCGCAACCTCGACATGACAACGCTGACCGAAGTGCCGCTGCGATCCAACCGCCGGGCCGACCTTGTGGCCGTTGGCCCGAAGGGTGAAATCTGGATCATCGAGATCAAATCCTCGGTGGCGGATTTCCGCGCCGATACCAAATGGCCGGACTATCGCCAGCACTGCGATCGATTCTTCTTCGCAACAGCGCTGGATGTGCCTGTGGCGATCTTCCCGTCCGATGCCGGTCTGATCATCGGCGATGGTTTTTCCGCCGCCGTCGAATGGGAGGCGCCGCTGGTTCCGCTGGCCTCTGCGACGCGCAAGGAACTCCTGGTGCGCCTCGGGCGGCTGGCGGCAGACCGGCTGCACGCGCTGCAAGATCCGGCCTTGCCGCTATGAGGCAGGCAAGGGGCGGCCGGGCGGGATTGGCTTTCATCGGGCCGTGAGTTTGGCTATGCTTGACCCAGATTTGATCCGCGGGGTCTTTCCTGCGTGCGGGAGGGTGACATGTCGGCTGGCTGGGTGATCCTTGGTATTCTGGTGCTGCTGGTCCTGTGGGGCATCGGCATCTACAACGGCCTCGTCAACATGCGTCAGCGGGCCAAGCAGGCGTTTGCCGACATCGATGTCCAACTCAAGCAACGCCATGATCTGATCCCCAATCTGGTCGAGACCGTGAAAGGTTACGCCGGGCACGAAAAGGAGACGTTGCAGGCGGTGATCAATGCCCGCAATGCCGCCATTTCGGCGCAGGGGCCGGCAGCGCAGGCCCAGGCGGAAGCCGGCCTTTCCGGCGCGCTCGGACGGCTGATCGCCTTGACCGAGGCCTATCCGGACCTGAAGGCCAATGCCAACTTCCAGCAATTGCAGGGAGAATTGTCCGATATCGAGAACAAGCTCGCCGCCGCCCGCCGCTTCTTCAACAATGCGGTTGCGGAATTCAACGCCGGCATCGAGAATTTCCCTGCGGTGCTGATTGCCAGCCGGTTCGGTTTTTCGGCCATGTCGATGTTTGATGTCGGTGAGGAGACGCGCAAGACCCTCGATGCCACCCCGCCCCAGGTCAAGTTCTGAGCGCTGATGCACGGGGCGCGCCATGGCCGGCGCCTATGGTCTTTACAGCCATATCCAGGCGAACCGCCGACGCTCGGTGATCCTGATCGTCGGGTTGTTCCTGCTTGTCTATGCAATGGTGTTTGCCGGCGCCCTGGTCGTCGAAAGCTTCGGCCCTGCGCCAACACTTGACAGGATGCTCCGCCAGTCGCTCGACAACACGCTGTCCGCACTGCCCCTGGCCACGATTGGAACGGCGGTCTGGATCGCGATTGCCTACCGGTTCCATCAGACGATGATCGATTCACTGACCGACAGCCATACGGTCAGCCGCGCCGAAGCCCCTGAACTCTATAACCTCTTGGAGAATCTGTGCATCTCGCGCGGGTTGGCGATGCCGCAGCTCAAGATCATGGAAGCGGATGTGCTCAATGCCTTTGCCAGCGGCATGAGTGAAGCGCAATATGCCGTAACGGTCACGCGCGGCCTGTTGAAGGAACTCGACCGAAACGAACTCGAAGCCGTGCTTGCCCATGAACTGACCCACATCCGCAACGGCGACGTCCGGCTGATGGTGGTGGCGGTGATCATCGCCGGGGTGATCGGTTTTTTCGGCGAACTGGCTTTTCGCTGGGCGACCTACAGTCCGCGCGTGGTTTTTCCCGACGAATCCCCGCGCGCCCGCAAGACCAGCCCTGCCGGCACCGCCCTGTTCATTGCCGGGATGATCATTTTTCTTGCCTGGCTGGCCTCCGGCCTGTTGCGGTTCGCGCTGTCGCGTTCCCGCGAGTACCTTGCCGATGCCGGTGCCGTTGAACTGACCAAGAACCCGGATGCCATGATCTCGGCGCTGATGAAGATTTCAGGCAGAGCTGAATTGCCCGGAGCTCCCTCCGGACTCATGGAAATGTGCATCGAAAATGAGCATGCCGGCTTTTTCGATCTGTTTGCCACCCATCCGCCGATCGATGCGCGCATCGCCGCGCTGGTCGATCATGCCGGCGGCCAGAAGCCGACCGATGCGCCGCCGCAACCGTCCTTCACGCGCGATGCGGTCCATCTTGATCGGCGCCTTGCGCCCTGGGGCCGGCAGACAGGCGCCTGATGCCATTGGCCCTCTGGTTAGCGGAGCAGCCAGCTCAGCACCGCCCAGGCCCATATCGTGCCATTGAGAACGATGAGCACGAACACCGCCGCGCTGCCGAGATCCTTGACCAGGCCAATGCGCGGATCGCGGTCAAGCGTGATGAAATCGGCAAGCTTTTCGATCGCCGTGTTGAGCAGTTCCACCGCCATCAGCAGCGCAAGGCCGCCGATCAGCATGAGGCGTGTCGCGCCATCGCCGGTCAGCAGGAAGGCCAGAGGCACGCCGATGGCGAGCAGGATCGCTTCTTGTCGCACCGCTGCTTCGTGGCGGATTGCCCAGCCCAGGCCAGCCATCGAGTTGCGGAAGGCGGACAACAAACGCTTCATGTCATGATCCGCTTGCCGCTCTTGGCCTCGAACAGATGCACCGCTCGGACATCGATGGCAAAATGCAGGCTGTCCACGGTGCTGGACAGGGCATGATGCGGGGCCTGCACAACAAAATCCTGGCCGGCGATCTGTCCATGATAGAGCCGCGAGGGGCCGAGTTCCTCGATGAACGTGAACGCAGAATGGAAGGGCCCGGTGGGGTCCAGCGTCACCTCGTCCGGGCGCACCCCGATCAGAACCTCCGTTCCGGCAGCGGCGGCGCCGGTCGGACAGGCGAGGCGCGTTCCGGCAAGCGAGACCTGGCCGTCAGCCACAACCTCGCCCTTGACCAGATTCATGGCGGGGGACCCGATGAATGTGGCGACAAAGACGCTTTCGGGGCGTGAATAGACATCGGCAGGTGTGCCGATCTGCTCGATACGCCCGGCGCTCATCACCACGATCATGTCGGCGAGCGTCATCGCCTCAACCTGATCATGCGTGACATAGATCGACGTCACCTTCAGCGAATTGTGCAGCTTCTTGATCTCGACGCGCATATGCACCCGCAGCTTCGCATCAAGATTGGACAATGGTTCGTCAAACAGGAACACCTGCGGCTTGCGCACGATTGCCCGGCCCATGGCGACGCGCTGGCGCTGCCCGCCGGACAGAGCCCGGGGCTTGCGGTCAAGGAACGGTTCGATGGCCAGAATCCTGGCGGCTTCGGCTACACGCCGGGCGATCTCGTCCTCCGGCGTCTTCCGGTTCCTGAGGCCATAGGCCATGTTGTTGTAGACCGTCATATGCGGGTAGAGCGCATAGTTCTGGAACACCATGGCGATATCGCGATCCGCCGGCTCGACATCGTTGACGATGCGCCCGCCGATCCGGCATTCGCCATCGGTGATGGTTTCGAGGCCGGCAATCATTCTCAGCAGGGTCGATTTCCCGCAACCCGAAGGGCCAACCAACACGCAGAACCCGCCATCGGGAATGGCGAAGTCGATGTCTTTCACCGCCTCGACACCGCCGGGATAGACTTTTCGGATGTCTTTGAGCGTGACGTCAGCCATGGCGGGACCTCAGCAATCGGCAATCGGCAGTCGGCACTGGTCTCGGCTCAACCATGCCGGGGCGGCCGCATCCCCCATTGCAAAGGGCAAGTGGCGATCCTTCCGTGCCCATCATCACTTCTCCGTCTCCACCAATCCCTTGACGAACAGCTTCTGCATGCTGATCACCACGATGACCGGCGGCAGCAGCGCCAGCACAGCGGTCGCCATCGCCAGCTGCCATTCGGTGAGAGCGTCCTGGGTTACGATCATCTTCTTGATGCCGATGACGATGGTCGCCATGGAATCCTTGGTGGTGATCAGGAGCGGCCAGAGATACTGGTTCCAGCCGTAGATGAACTGGATCACGAACAGCGCCGCGATGGTCGTCATCGACAGGGGCAGAACGGTGTCCTTGAAGAAGCGGAAAGGTCCCGCCGCGTCGATCTTCGATGCCTCCAGCAGTTCATCGGGAATGGTCATGAAGAACTGGCGAAACAGCAAAGTTCCGGTCGCCGAGGCGATCAGCGGGATGGTCAGGCCCGGATAGGTATCAAGCAGCCCGAGATCCGAGACGATCTTGTAGGTCGGATAGATGCGCACCTCGACCGGCAGCATCAGCGTCACGAAGATGATCCAGAACGCGGCCATGCGGAAGGGAAATCGATAATAGACGATGGCATAGGCGGAGAAGATCGAGATGATGATCTTGCCCACGGCGATCATCACGGCCATGCACAATGAATTGAACATCATGTTGATCACCGGCTCGCGGGTCGAGGACGAGGTGCCGGAAAACAGGATCCGGTTGTAGTTCTCGATCAGATGCGGGCCGGGCAGCACCCCCATGTTTCCGTTGATGATCGTCGCCGGATCCCAGGTCGAGGCGACGAAGGCGAGATAGACAGGAAAGAACACGATGACGACGCCGAGCATCAGGATGATGTGCGGCAGGGCGACATTGAGAAACGACCGGCGCTCGACCATCAGTAGTTCACCTTGCGCTCGATGTAGCGGAACTGGATCGCGGTCAATGCCACCACGATGACCATGAGGATGACCGATTGCGCGGCGGACAGGCCGAGGTCGCCGCCAGACTTGCCATCATGGTAGACTTTGAAAACCAGCGTCGTTGTTGATGCGGCCGGCCCGCCTCCGGTCACGGCGTCGATGATGCCGAACGTGTCGAAAAACACATAGGTGATGTTGACGACCAGAAGAAAGAACGTGGTCGGCGAGAGCAGCGGAAAGATCACGGTCCAGAAGCGCCGGACCGGGCGCGCCCCGTCGATGGCGGCAGCCTCGATCAGGCTGTGCGGAATCGACTGCAGGCCGGCGAGAAAGAACAGGAAATTGTAGGAAATCTGCTTCCAGGTCGCGGCCAGGATAATCAGCATCAGGGCGTGATTGCCATTGAGCAACGGGTTCCAGTCAATGCCCCAGCGCTTGAGCAGCTGTGCAACCATCCCCAGCGACGGCTGGAACATGAACAGCCAGAGCACGCCGGCAACCGCCGGCGCAACCGCATAGGGCCAGATCAGCAGCGTCTTGTAGGCGCCGGCGCCGCGGATGTGCTTGTTCGCCATTGTCGCCAGCAGCAGCGAAATCGACAGCGACAGAAACGCTACGGCGCTGGAGAAAACCAGCGTGACGCCCATGGCTTTGAAATATTCCGGCTTTGAGAACAGGATCTGGTAATTTTCGAAGCCGACGAACTGCCTTGATGTGCCGAATGCGTCCTCAAGCTGGAACGACTGCCAGACGGCCTGTCCGGCGGGGAGATAGAAGAAAATGACGGTAATGAGCAACTGCGGCAGCAGCAGCGCTGCCGGGATCGCATAACCGGAAAAGACGGTTCGCTTGTCCATGTGATGCAGTCCGCCGCCAGCGGTCAACCGGCCTGCGCCCTGGCGCGATGGCCGGCTGCCGCCAGGGGGCGGCGGACCCGATCCTTATCGCGACACGGTGCGTTCGAACTGGCGCAGCACGGCATTGCCGCGGCTGACCATGGCATCGGCGCCAGCCTGCGGGGTTTTCTTGCCGGTGAGCACCTCTTCGACTTCTTCGGCCCAGATGTCACGGATCTGGACAAGATTGCCGAAGCGCAAGCCACGCGAATTCTCGGTCGGCGGCTTGTTGGTCAGTTCCTTGAGCGGCGTCTCGTTGTAGGGATTGTCCTTGTAATAGCCCGATGCCTTGACCTTCTCATAGGCCGCCTTGGTGATGGGCAGATAGCCGGATTCGGTATGCAGCTTGGCCTGCCGGTCGGTGTCGGACAGGAAGGTGAAGAATTTGGCGACGCCCTTGTATTCGTTGGCCGCCTTGCCCCCCATCACCCACAGCGATGCGCCGCCGAGCGTTGAATTCTGCGGTGCGCCCGCAACATCCGGATAATAGGGCATCGGCGCATTGGCCCAGGCGAATTTGGCGTTGGCACGGACATTGCCGAGGAAGGCCGAAGAGGTCAGGAAGATCGGACATTCGCCGGCAGTGAAACGCCCTTCGCCGGTGTTGGTCCGGCCGGAATAATCGAACGTCTTGGTCTTCTGCAACTCGGCAAGATTGGCCCAGTGCCTCACATGGACCGGGGAATTGATCTTGAACTCGGTATCGAATCCATCGATTCCATTTGCCTTGGTGCCGATCGGAATGTTGTGCCAGATCGAGAACTGCTCGATGTTGACCCAGGTGATCCAGGCCGTTGAAAAGCCGCAAGAGGCATAGCCGGCTCCCTGAAGCTTCTTGGCGGCTTCAAACACCTCCGGCCAGGTAGCGGGCGGCGCATCCGGATTGAGCCCGGCCTTGGCGAAGGCGTCCTTGTTGTACCACATGACGGCCGAGGACGAATTGAACGGGAACGACAGCATTTCGCCCTTTACTGTCGAATAATAGCCGGCGACCGACGGCAGGTAGGACGCCGGATCGAAAGCCTCGCCGGCCTCTTTCATCAATTCATGCACGGGCTTGATGGCCTTGCCGGCCGCCATCATCGAGGCGGTGCCGACTTCAAACACCTGCATGATATGCGGCGCATTGCCGGCCCGATAGGCCGCAATGCCGGCGTTCATCGTGTCGGCATAGCTGCCCTTGTAGGAGACGACGACCTTGTAATCCTTCTGGCTGGCGTTGAAATCCTCGGCCAGCTTGTTGATCACATCGTTGTTGGCGCCGGTCATTGCATGCCACCACTGGATTTCCGTCTGCGCCATGGCTGGCGCAGCGACGGCGGTCAGCGCGGTCGCAGCAAGGAAGGCGGCTGTTCTGATCAATGACATGGCGATCTCCCTGGTTCCGGGTCACGGGGTTGTTCCGGTCCCGCCACCATCGGCGGATTCGATGACTGCCGGATGACGATTTGTCGATCATCCAAGCACGCCACATCGGCCCACGCAACAGCCGAACCAGGGCTGATGCTTCAGTTGTGATCAATTAGGGAGCGATCAGTCATCGATATCGAAACTGACGCCCTGGGCGAGCGGAAGATCCGTGCCGAAATTGATCGTGTTGGTGGCGCGCCGCATATAGGCCTTCCATGAATCCGACCCTGCCTCGCGGCCGCCTCCGGTTTCTTTTTCCCCGCCGAAGGCGCCGCCGATTTCCGCGCCCGACGGGCCGATGTTGACATTGGCGATACCGCAGTCGGAACCGGTCGCCGCGACAAACCGCTCCGCCTCGCGCATGTCGAGCGTGAACAGCGATGAGGAAAGGCCTGCGGCCACATCGTTCTGCAAGGCGATGGCCGCATCGAAGTCGCGGTATTTCACAACGTAGAGAATGGGTGCGAAAGTCTCATGCAGCATGGGCCCGCATTGCGCCGGCATCTCCACCAGGGCGGGCTTCACATAGGCGCCCGCCAGGCTCCTGACTGGCACTCCGCCATGGACCCGTCCGCCAGCCGCGCGCGCGTCCTTGAGCGCGGTCTGCATGGAATCGAGCGCGGAGCGATCGATCAGCGGGCCGACCAGCACGCCTGCCTCGCGCGGATCGCCTACCCGGACACTGTCATAGACCTTGATCAGCCGCGCAATCAGCCGGTCATAGACGCTTTCGTGAACGATCAGCCGCCGCAGCGTCGTGCAGCGCTGGCCGGCGGTGCCGATCGCGGCAAAGGCGATGCCGCGCAAGGCAAGGTCGAGATCGGCGCTGGGGGCGACAATGGCGGCATTGTTGCCGCCAAGTTCGAGCAGCGACCGGGCGAATCGCTGGGCGAGGCGCGGGCCGACCTTGCGCCCCATCGCCGTCGAACCCGTCGCCGAGACCAGGGGCACGCGCGAATCATCCACCAGCGTTTGTCCGGTCTCCGGACCGCCGATGATCACCTCACTGAGCCCCTGCGGAACCATGCCGTTGCCGGCCGCCTGGAATCGCGCCGCCGCGCGCGCCACGATGGCCTGGACGGCAAGCGCGGTCAGCGGCGTCTTTTCCGAGGGCTTCCAGACCACCGAGTCGCCGCAGACGAAGGCCAGCGCCGCATTCCAGGCCCAGACGGCCACCGGAAAATTGAAAGCCGTGATCACGCCGACGACGCCAAGCGGATGCCAGGTCTCCATCATGCGGTGGTTGGCGCGCTCGGTGGCGATCGTCAGCCCGCACAATTGCCGGGACAGGCCCACCGCATAGTCGCAGATATCGATCATCTCCTGCACTTCGCCGAGGCCTTCGGATCGGATCTTGCCGGCCTCGATCGTCACCAAAAGCCCGAGATCAGCCTTGGCGGCACGCAATTCTTCACCCAGCAGCCGCACGAATTCGCCCCGCTTCGGCGCCGGAACCGAACGCCACAGCCTGAAAGCCGCCTCGGCCCGGCCAATCGCGGCTGTGGTCTCACCGCTGCTGTTCGTGCGCACATGACAGAGCGTCTCGCCGCTGATCGGCGAGCGGGCGGCAAGACCGGATTTGGCAAGGCGGCCTTCGGCAACGCCGAGGCGTTTGAGAAGGCCCAATGTTTCGTCGGCGAGCGAGGCAGGCATTAAAAGTCCCCTGTGCGATGTCGCCTGATTGTTAGCGCGCCACCTCGTTCACGGCAAACAGGGAGGGGTAGGCAATGCCTGTTCTGCTGCCTATTTTGTCGCTGGTCGAAAGCATCAAAGGGATTGCCGGGATGTTCGATGTGGTAGTGGCCGGCGGGGCGGTGATGGGATCGTCCATCGCTTGTCATCTGGCGGGCCAGTCCGGCTTTGCCGGGTCGATCCTGGTCGTCGAGCGAGACCGCAGTTACCGGCAGGCCGCGTCCGCGCTGTCGGCAAGTTCCATCCGTCAGCAGTTCTCACAGCCCGTCAACATCCGCATCTCGATGCACGGAATTGCCTTCCTGCGCGACATTGGCAACCTCCTGGAGGTTGACGGCGCAAGACCGGACATCGGGCTCAGGGAGGGGGGCTATCTCTATCTGGCGACGGTGCCTGGCATGGCGGTGCTGTCGGCCAACCACATCCTCCAGGCCCGCGAGGGCGCCGACATTGCTCTGATGGACAGGGCGGCGTTGTCTGTCAGGTTCCCATTTCTGGCGACCGAGGACCTGGCCGGCGGCAGTTTCGGCCGCAGCGGCGAAGGCTGGTTTGACGGCTATCAGCTGATGCAGGCATTCGCGGCCAAGGCGCGCAGCCTTGGCGTCACCTACAGGCAGGCAGGTGTTGTTGCCGTGGAGCGGCAGGGTCCCCGCATCGTTGCGGTGCACCTCGATGATGGCAGCCGCATTCCCTGCGGCGCCTTCGTCAATGCGGCGGGTGCCTCGGGCGCGCGTGCGCTTGCCGCGGCCTGCGACGTGCCGATTCCGGTTTATGCCAAGAAGCGCAGCGTGTTTTCCTGGAGCTGCCGCGAGCGCCTCGATGGCTTTCCCCTGCTCATCGACACGTCAGGCGTCTGGTGTCGGCCGGAAGGCGAGGGCTTCATCGGCGGCTATTCTCCGGCCGATGACAGCGAGACTGACGAGGGGCAGGACTTCGAGGTCAACTGGAACGAATTCGACGAGGTGATCTGGCCCAATCTTGCCGCCCGCATCCCGGCCTTCGAGGCGATCCGGCCGGGGCGGGCCTGGGCCGGGCACTATGACATGAACCTGCTCGATCACAACGCGATCGTCGGACGGCTGGGCGATCTCGAAAACGCCTACATCGCCGCCGGTTTTTCCGGCCACGGTCTGCAACAGGCCCCGGCTGTCGGGCGCGGCCTTGCTGAACTGATTGCCACCGGCGCCTACCGGACGCTCGACCTTGCCGATCTGTCTTTCGAGCGGATCGTCGCCGGCCGGCCGCTGCGCGAGACAAACGTCATTTGACCCCATGATGGGGTTGAATGCCGCCTATCAACGATTTCAATTTTTGCCGCGGCCGGCATCGGATTAACGTCGTGAAGTGGAGACAAGCATGATCACGCCCGACTATCTGCGCATGATGGCGCGCTACAACCGCTGGCAGAACCGCAACCTCTATGCGGCGGCAGGTGCCCTTGCTGATGCCCAGCGCCGGGCTGATCGCGGCGCCTTTTTTGGCTCGCTGCATGGCACGCTGAGCCACCTCTACTGGGGCGACTGCATCTGGATGCACCGGTTTTCCGGGTCGCCGAAACCGTCCGGGACCATCGCGGATTCGCCCCGGTTCCGGCCGGTCTGGGACGATCTGGTGCACGATCGTGACGCGCTTGATGCGGCCATCCTTGCCTGGGCGGAGGTGGTCGATCCCGCCTGGCTGGCGGGCGAAACGCGCTGGTTTTCCGCAGCGGCCGGCCGCGAACTTGCGCAGCTGAATGCGCGTCTGGTGGTGCATTTTTTCAATCACCAGACCCATCATCGTGGGCAGGCGCATGCGATTCTCACCGGCCTCGGCGCCCGCCCGGCCGATACCGATCTCATTCTGATGCCGGACATCGTTTGATCGGCGGCGACCGGGTCAGGACAGCAGCCCACGCCGGGCGAGGTTGCGCATCAATGCGCCGACCCCGAAGGTCCATTCCGGCGCCTTGTCGGAATGGGTCATCACATTGGTCAGGCGGCCGAGCTTCGGCGCGGCGATGGTAACGATGTCGCCGAGCTTGTGGGTAAATCCCTTTCCCTCGCCATCGCGATCCTTGGTCGGCGCAAACATCGTTCCGAGGAACAGCACGGCGCCATCCGGATACTGATGATGGCGGCCGATCATCTGTTTGACGAGATCGGCAGGGTCGCGGCTGATTTTTGCGACATTCGACGCGCCATTAAGAACGAATCCGTCGCGGCCCTCGACGCGCAGTGTCACTTCGGTCTGGCGCACATCGTCGAGGCTGAACGTCGCATCGAACAGCCGCACGAACGGGCCGACCGCGCAGGAGGCATTGTTGTCCTTGGCCTTCGACAGCAGCAGCGCCGAGCGGCCTTCGACATCGCGCAGATTGACGTCATTGCCGAGAGTTGCGCCGACAATCCGCCCGCGCGACGAGACGACCAGCACCACTTCCGGCTCCGGATTGTTCCACTGGCTCATCGGATGCAGTCCGGCCTCGAACCCGGTGCCGACCGAGGACAGCGTCTGCGCCTTGGTGAAGATCTCCGCATCCGGGCCAATGCCAACCTCGAGATACTGGCTCCAGGCCCCCTGTGCGATCAGCACCTGCTTCAGCCGCATCGCCTCGGGCGAGCCGGGCTTGAGGCGCGAGAGATCGTCGCCGACCAGCCGGGTGACTTCCTTGCGGATCTCGGCGGCGGCGGCCGGGTTGCCACGCGCCCGCTCCTCGATCACCCGTTCCAGCATCGAGACGGCGAAGGTCACCCCCGCCGCCTTTACTGCCTGAAGGTCGATGGGGGCGATCAGATGCGGCTTTGCAGCGTCCTTTGGCGGCGTATTGGCAAGAATGGCGGAAAGGCTTGCGATCCTGAGCCCTTTCTCTGCCCAGAGCGCGCCGGCCGGATCATCGGCCTCGCACAGATCACGCAGCGTAGGAAAGGCCGCAGTGACGTCGAACACGCCCTCCGCCCGCACCGCCGCGATGCAAGGGCCGACATCGGGAACCAGGACGCGGGCAACCAGCGTGCCGGCGGTTCCGTCGACCGGAAGGGTGGCTTCAGGGGTAAGCGACAGGGTCATCGGTGCCTCGGCTCCTGTGCCTGTTCCAGTCGGTTGCGGCGCCCGGGTTGCGCAGGAATTTTTGAATTCCGTTGGGTTGCCATAGCTTGTATGACAACCAAAACCGCAACACCAGCCGGATTACGCCATGACCAATCGCCCCGCCCCGCGCGTCCTGCGCCTCAATGCCGCCGACAATGTCGTGATTGCGGTTGACCAGATTGACCTGGGCAGCGCGGTAAACGGCGTGACCGCCACGGCGCGCATTCCCCGCGGCCACAAGATGGCGGTCAGCCGTATCGAGAAGGATCAGCCGATCCGCAAGTTCGGCCAGATCATCGGCTTTGCCTCCGAGGCGGTGCTGCCCGGCGCCTGGGTGCACGAGCACAATTGCTACTTTGCGGCTTTTGATCGCGATTATGCCTTTTGTGCCGACGCAAGGGATGAGCCGGTGCTTGCGCTGGACCGGCGTGCCACCTTTGAAGGCTATCGCCGCGACAGCGGCAAGGTCGGCACCCGCAATTACATCGGCATTCTGACCTCGGTGAACTGCTCGGCCACGGTGGCGCGATTCATGGCCGAGGAAGTGATGCGTTCGGGTTTGTTGAATGAGTATCCCGGCATTGATGGGGTCATTCCGCTTGTCCATGGCCTTGGTTGTGCGATGTCGACCAAGGGTGAGGGCTATGAGGTGCTCAAGCGCACGCAATGGGGCTATGCGGCCAATCCCAACATGGCCGGGGTTGTGATGGTCGGTCTGGGCTGCGAGGCATTCCAAATCCAGCGCTGGAAGGAAGCCTACGGTCTGAAGGAAAGTGACACCTTCCGCTCCTTCACCATCCAGGAGGTGGGAGGGACCAGAAAGACCATCGCCGCCGGCGTCGATGCCATCCGCACCATGCTGCCGATCGCCAATCGTGCGCGGCGCCAGACCTGCCCGGCCTCGGACCTGATGCTGGCGCTGCAATGCGGCGGATCGGATGGCTATTCCGGCATCACCGCCAACCCGGCGCTCGGAGTTGCCTCGGATCTGCTGGTCGCCCATGGCGGCACCACCATTCTGTCCGAGACCCCGGAGATCTATGGCGCCGAACACCTGCTCACCCGCCGTGCCAGAACCCGCGAGATCGGCGAGAAGCTGGTCGAGATCATCCGCTGGTGGGAGGATTATACCGAACGCAACCGCATGGACATGAACAACAATCCTTCGCCCGGCAACAAGGCCGGCGGGCTGACCACCATTCTGGAGAAGTCGCTGGGCGCCGCCGCCAAGGGCGGCACTGCCACGATGAACGGCGTGTTCCGCTATGCCGAACCGGTGACCGTGAAGGGCTTTGCCTTCATGGATACGCCCGGATATGATCCGGTTGGTGTGACTGGGCAGGTGGCGGGCGGGGCGAATGTGCTGTGCTTCACCACCGGGCGCGGGTCCGCCTTCGGCTGCAAGCCGACGCCGTCGATCAAGCTCGCCACCAACACGCCGATCTATGAGAAGATGGTGGACGACATGGACATCAACTGCGGCGATGTGCTCGATGGCGTCTCGCTGGAGGCCAAGGGGCGCGAGATCTTTGACAGGATTCTGGCTGTTGCATCGGGCGAGCGCTCGAAATCCGAGCAGCTCGGCTATGGCGATGCCGAGTTCGTGCCCTGGCAGATCGGTGCAACGATGTAGGGCCTCTGGCCCTTGCACCGTAATGGTTTTACGGGCAACAAGACGGCCTGTGCTGGACTCTGCAACCTGAAAGTTTCTGCCATGGCCGCTGTCACCAAAGCCGCATTCGATTGGTCCGATCCGTTCCTGCTTGATGACCAGTTGAACGAAGACGAGCGGATGATCCGTGATCTGGCCCGTTCCTATGCGCAGGACAAGCTGATGCCGCGCGTCCGCGCAGCCTATGCGCAGGAAAGGACCGACCCCGCGATTTTCCGCGAGATGGGCGAACTCGGCCTGCTCGGCATCACGGTGGCCGAGCAATATGGCGGCGCCGGAGCCAGCTATGTCTCCTATGGCCTGGTTGCCCGCGAAGTGGAGCGGGTCGATTCGGGGTATCGCTCGATGATGAGCGTGCAATCCTCGCTGGTGATGTATCCGATCGAGGCCTACGGATCCGAGGCGCAGAAGAAGAAATATCTGCCCAGGCTGGCCAGTGGCGAATGGATCGGCTGTTTCGGCCTGACCGAGCCCGATGCCGGCTCCGATCCCGGTGGTATGCGCACGCGTGCGGTCAAAACCGCCGGCGGTTATCGGCTTAACGGCGCAAAAATGTGGATTTCCAATTCGCCGATCGCCGACGTTTTTGTGGTTTGGGCGAAATCCGAAGCGCACAATGACGAGATCCGAGGTTTTGTGCTGGAAAAAGGCATGAAGGGCCTGTCGGCGCCGAAGATCGAGGGCAAGTTATCCCTGCGAGCCTCCATCACCGGCGAGATTGTGCTGGATAATGTCGAAGTTGGCGAGGAGGCGCTGTTGCCTCATGCCTCCGGCCTCAAGGGGCCGTTCGGCTGTCTCAATCGTGCCCGCTACGGCATTTCCTGGGGCGCGATGGGAGCAGCCGAATTCTGTTTCCATGCCGCGCGTCAATATGGTCTCGATCGCCGGCAGTTTGGCCGCCCGCTCGCCAATACCCAGCTTTATCAGAAGAAGCTCGCCGACATGCTGACCGAGATTTCCCTCGGACTGCAGGCGTCGCTGCGCGTGGGGCGCATGTTTGATGCCGGAACGCTGGCGCCCGAGGCCATTTCCATCGTCAAGCGCAACAATTGCGGCAAGGCGCTCGATATTGCCCGGGCTGCGCGTGACATGCATGGCGGCAACGGCATTTCCGAAGAGTTCCATGTGATGCGCCACGCCGCCAACCTCGAGACGGTCAACACCTACGAGGGTACCCATGACGTGCACGCCCTCATCCTTGGCCGTGCGATCACCGGTCTCCAGGCGTTTTTCTGATGGTCCGCGTCGTCATCGCCGGAGCGACCGGCTGGGTCGGCAAGGCGCTGGTGCAGGCTGTCGATGCCGCGCCGGACCTGACGCTGGTTGCCGCCGTTTCGCGTTCGGCTGCCGGCAAGGATGCCGGGATGATGGCAGGCGGAGCGGCCAATGGCGTCACCATCGTCGCGACACTGGACGAGGCATTGGCCGCTCCCTCCGATGTGGTCATCGACTACACCAAGCCGCAGGTGGTGAAGGGCCACACCTTCACTGCCCTGAAAGCGGGACGCGGCGTTGTCATCGGCACATCCGGCCTCGGTGCGGACGACTATGCAGAGATCGACGCCGCCGCGATGTCCGCAAGGCTCGGAGTTCTGGCCGCCGGCAATTTCTCGATCACCGCTACGCTGCTGCGCCGGTTTGCGCTGGAGGCGGCGAAATATGTGCCGGATGTCGAGGTGATCGACTACGCCTCGGCCAAGAAGCCGGATTCACCCTCCGGCACGGGCCGGGAACTTGCCGAACTGCTCGGGCAGGTCCGCATGGACGGCACCTCGGTTCCGGTGGACAAGGTCGGCGGCATTCCCGCGACGCGCGGCGCCGCGGTCGGCGGGCCGATCCCGGTGCAGGTGCATTCGGTGCGGATGCCATCGTTCGTCCTGTCCTGCGAGGCGATCTTCGGTGCGCCGGACGAGCGGCTCGTCATCCGCCACGACGCCGGCTCGTCTGCCGCGCCCTATGTCGCGGGTACGCTGCTGGCCGCCCGCAAGGTCGGCGGGTTCAGAGGCCTCAGGCGCGGACTCGATCACGTTCTGGATTGACCCATGACAGACGCCCCGCTCGCCGGCCTCCGCGTTCTCGAACTCGCCCGCATTCTCGCCGGGCCATGGGCTGGCCAGACACTGGCTGATCTCGGTGCCGATGTTGTCAAGGTCGAGCGCAAGGGTGCCGGCGATGATACGCGCGCCTGGGGGCCGCCCTTCGTGCCGGCCCGCGATGGCGGGCATCTGTCGGCGGCCTATTTTCATTCCTGCAATCGCGGCAAGCGGTCGATCGAGGCCGATTTCGACAACCCCGACGACATCGCGATGATTTGCCGGCTGGCGGCCAGGGCCGATGTGGTGATCGAGAATTTCAAGGTCGGTGGTCTGAACAAGTATGGCCTCGATGCTGAGAGCCTGATGGCGCTCAATCCGCGCCTCATCTATTGCTCGATCACCGGTTTCGGTCAGGACGGACCTTATGCGCCGCGTGCCGGCTACGATTTCCTGATCCAGGGCATGGGCGGGGCGATGTCGATCACCGGCGATGCGGAGGGCCAGCCGACCAAGACCGGCTTTGCGATCGCCGACATCTTCACCGGGCTTTACGCCAGCGTGGCGATCCTCGCCGCGCTCAACCGGCGGAGGGATACCGGCGCAGGCGCCGTCATCGATTGCGCGCTGCTCGACACCCAGGTTGCCGTCAACGCCAATCAGGCGATGAATTATCTGGTCTCGGGCAAGGTTCCGGGCCGCATGGGCAATGCCCATCCCAATCTCGTGCCCTACGAGGTGTTCCCCGTCGCCGATGGCCACATCATCATCGCCACCGGCAATGATGGGCAGTATCGCAAGCTGATGAATGTGCTGGGCCAGCCTGAGCTTGGCAGCCACCCCGACTATATCGACAACGCAAGCCGGATCGCCAATCGCTCCGCGCTCATTCCGTTGATCGGCTCGCTCAGCCTTCGCTTTGCCAAGGCTGACCTGTTGGCACGGCTGGAAGCGGCAGGTGTTCCGGCTGGGCCGATCAATGCGATGGACGAGGTTTTTGCCGATCCGCAGGTGATCCATCGCGGCATGCGGGTGGATCTGGTGGAGGATCAGGCAGCGGCCGGAACCATTCCCTCGGTTCGTTCACCGATCCTGATCGACGGGGCGCCGCAGGTTTCCGGGCGCGCTTCGCCGGCTCTGGGGGCGCATACCGCCGAGGTTCTCGCTGATCCTGACTGGACCTGACGTCGCAGGGCGGTTTGGCCGGTTTGGCCGCCATCATCATGCCGTATTGCCACGCCACGGCCCGATAACGCTAACGGGCCCTTAAGGCGATCGCTCTAAGGTGACGACCGGAGCGGCACGGGCGGCGGGTTGTGTGATGGCCGATTGGGACGACGAGGACCGCGGACGCGGCAGACGGCGGGGTGCGGGGAGCGACGCGGATCACCGATCGCGCCGTGACGCCTATGACGAAGCCTATCCATCCCGTCATGACCGTAACACGCCGCGCCGCCGCCCAACCCCAGATACGGACGATGATTGGGACGAAGCCCCTCGCCGCGCCGCTCGTCGCGGGCCGCCCGAGGATCACGATGAATTCGACATGGCTCCTCCGCGACGGGAAAGATCCGGGCGATCGGCTGAACCACGCGGAAAGAAGCGTCCTCCAACACGGCGGCGCGGATTTCTGCGCGGCCTTGTCTACTGGAGTGCGGTGGCATCGGTCTGGTGTGCCATCGGCCTTGCCGGATTGATCGGCTATTACGCGCTGCGGCTGCCGCCGATCGACCAGCTGGCTGTGCCGAAGCGGCCGCCCAATATCGCCATCCTGGCGGCCGATGGTTCGCTGATGGCCAACCGCGGCGAGACTGGTGGCAGCAATGTTGCGATCGGCGAACTCCCTCCGTATGTTCCCAAAGCCTTCGTGGCGATCGAGGATCGCCGGTTCTACGAGCATTTTGGCCTGGACGTTGTCGGGCTTGGCCGCGCCTTCATGCGCAATGTCACGGCAAGGCGGCTCGAACAGGGGGGGTCCACGCTCACCCAGCAGCTTGCCAAGAACATCTTCCTCACCCAGGAGCGTTCGATCGCCCGCAAGGCGCAGGAAGCCATCCTCGCCCTGTGGCTGGAGCGCAGCTACAGCAAGGATCAGATCCTCGAACTTTATCTCAACCGGGTTTATTTCGGTTCGGGTGCCTATGGTATCGAAGCGGCTGCCCAACGCTATTTCGGCAAGACGGCGCGGCTGCTGACCGTGGCGGAATCGGCGATGCTGGCAGGGTTGATGAAATCGCCCTCGCGCCTTGCGCCCAACCGGAATCCGGAAGCGGCCCGCGAGCGCGCTTCGCTGGTGCTCAAGGAAATGCGCGAGCAGGCCCATATCAGCGAACAGCAGCACAAGGTCGCGCTGTCCGCCCCAGCGGAAGCCAGGCGCAACCATGGCGCCGGCTCGGTCAATTATGCCGCCGATTGGGTGATGGACATGCTCGACGATTACGTCGGCACCATCGGCGAAGACGTGCAGGTCACGACCACGTTCATGATGCCGGTACAGAATGCGGCAGAACGGGCTCTGACGGCAGCGCTGGATGCGCAGGGAGCGGACAAGAATGTCGGACAGGGGGCGATTGTCGCCATGGCGCCCGATGGCGCGGTCCGCGCCCTGGTCGGCGGCGCCAATTACGCCGACAGCCAGTTCAACCGTGCGGTGCTGGCAAGGCGTCAGCCGGGTTCGGCGTTCAAGCCGTTTGTCTATCTGGCCGCCCTGGACGCCGGTCTGACGCCCGAAACCGTGCGCGAGGACGCGCCGGTCAACATCAAGGGCTGGCAGCCGGAAAACTATACCCGCGAGTATTTCGGCCCGGTGTCGCTGACGCGCGCGCTGTCGCTGTCCCTCAATACGATTGCGGTCAAGCTCGGCCAGGAGGTTGGCACCAAGGCGGTGATCAGGACCGCCCAGCGGCTCGGGATCAATGCGCCGCTTGCGGCCAACGCCTCGCTGGCTCTGGGCACTTCCGAGGTCTCGCCACTGGAGCTGACCACAGCCTATGCCGCTTTCGCCAATGGCGGCATCGGTGTTGCGCCCTACGGCATCCGCCGGGTCAGGACCGCCAGCGGCAAGGTGATCTACGAGCGCAAGGAGCATAATCGCGGCCGGGTGATCGAGCCGAGTGTTCTGGCCTATCTCAATGGCATGATGCGCGAAACGCTGGTCAACGGCACTGCCCGCAAGGCGGAGCTGCCAGGCTGGCTGGCGGCCGGCAAGACCGGCACCACGCAGGAACACAAGGACGCCTGGTTCGTCGGCTATACGGGTGCCCTTGTCGCGACGGTCTGGCTAGGCAATGACGATGGCGAGCCGATGAAGAAGGTCACGGGATCCGGCCTTCCGGTGGAGATCTGGAGCCGCTTCATGCGTGCGGCCCATCTCGGCATGCCGCCGGCCCCCCTGCCGGGGCTTGCGCAT
>ERZ761609.1210-NODE-1210-length-24207-cov-891.220934_pt1 | contig 24207 bp, 25 predicted proteins | sample MGYA00511163_ERZ761609 | MGnify/ENA primary metagenome ERZ761609 (study PRJEB28899, sample SAMN02445070) | bioreactor sludge metagenome | biome: EBPR sludge | place: Australia: Brisbane, Thorneside Wastewater Treatment Plant | collected 2011-12-16 ... | reverse complement strand
GAGCATGTCTCTGATCAGAAAGCGATTCCCCGTGGCCGAAAAGATCCACACCCAACTCCTTTTAGTGGGAAAGTGAAAAGGTCAAGACGGTAAAACCCTTGCGTTACCAAGCAGAGACCGAGCACCCACGGCGCTGTCGGGGTCGGTATAGGGTCGGTATTGCGTGGGTGCGTTGCGACGCCCCGGAGAAAGCCTTACGTTTCTTTGAGTTACGGACGCACCTTGCGAGGCACCTCCGGACTACAACTCGAACGAACGGAAGGTCAGGCAGCGGTATCGACTTCGGCGGTTCCTTGGTCCGTCGCGTCGGGTTCGGCCGCCTGCTTCTTGGGTCTCGACTTCGCGGCCGGTTTAGCTTCCGCATCAAGATCGACGGTGGACGCCATCAGCCGCTCGATCCCCGCAAGAAACCCCGCGTTCTCTACCGTTTCATAGCAGCGGCGTTTGACCGCCGAAGCCTTCACCACGCCTTCGGCCTTCAGCACCGCCATCAGAAACCCGGGACTGTTCAGCGACTTCCCACGGAACAGCGCATGCAGCACCTGCGACGTGAAAAAGGTTTCGCCCGACTGCGGCTTGAGCCTCTCCTGAATCGCCGTCCAGGGGATCCAGTCCTGATTGAGGAAACCCTTACCGCTGTTCGTATACAGGCGAATCTGGATAGCCGATTCGGGGGTGCAGCCAACGTGATACGTCAGGGTCGATTTCCCGGAGACGGTCAGGCAATGGCCGATCTTCAGGATGCGCAGGGATGGAACGGCGGGGACTGTCTTGACTGCTTTGACTGCCTTGGGGGTTGCTGGCTTTGGGGTGACGGGCTTGGGGGTTGCTGCTTTGGCGGTGACGGGCTTCGGGGTGACAGCCTTGGTGGTTGTGGCCTTGCTGGTTGCGGCTTCGGGGGTTGCTGCCTTGGCGGTGACGGGCTTGGGGGTTGCTGCCTCCGGGGTTGCTGCCTCCGGGGTTGCTGCCTCGGCGGTTCCGACGTCGGCGGTGACTTCCGGTGCCGATACTTTCTGAACGGGCTTTTTCATTGCGTGACTCCTGTACGTGGTGGGTGAATCTGAGGTGGCGGATAGCTTCATCCATATAAGATGGTGGGATTTGCGCAGTCTTCAGCCGAGCGTGCCGAGAACTGCGACGCCGCCGTATTGCTCCTCGACGACGCCCGCGGGATCGAGAACGGCGACTTCCCTGCCCCCGATGTCGGCCAGATGCTCGCGGGCGAAGGCCAGGTCGGAGGTCAGCACCCATTCGGTGCCGCCGTCGAGTTCGATCTGCAGAACTTGAAGACCTTCCACGGCGCGCACCTGGCGACGCAGCACCTCCAGCAGAGCGAGGCATTCGGCGTGGGCACGGGGCAGTTGGCCGTCGTACTCGATGATGGCGGCGCGTTCCTCGAAGGCTTCGCGATCGTCAGCACCGAGGCCGTCCACCATCTCGATCACAATGGCGTCCTTCGGCGTGGGGTGGTTGGGCTTGGGGTGGTTTTGCATTGCGGGCTCCATAAAAGAAAAAGCCACCGAGACCGTGAAGGCCAGGGTGGCTTGAGGGGGTGGCAGAGGAAGTGCGGTAGGGCTTCAGGGCGCCGGGACTGCATACTCGGCACACACGGCCAGAAGGTCGGGATCGATGCCTTCGAGCTTGGGGATGAAGATCACGATGCCGAAATCGCCGTCGCCGGGGACGATGACCATTTCGTAGCAGCTGTCCAGCTCCTCCAGGACTTCAAAGCATGGATCAGCAAGCAGAGGGCAACCGCTCTCTTCCTCCAGGTCCCGAACGCTGTCGCCAGCTTCGACGACGATCATGTAGCCATGCACGTCGGGCTCGTAGGGTTCTTCGGCGCAGATATCCAGGAAGCGTTGCTCGACCAGTTGGCGTATCTCCGGGGCGACGATCCGGCGGGCGACCTCGGGATCACGAAGAACGAGCATGGGTCACCTCCAGGGTAGGAAGGGTATGCGGGTGATGCCTGTTGCGGCGGCTTCGGTTGTGTTGCTCAGCAGGAAGCTGATCGGTGACGCTTGATGACATATGCAACTCCTTTCGTGGACAAAAAATGCCCGACTCCTGGGGAAGGGCCGGGCATGGTGGGTGAAAACTAACTAGTCAGTGCCTGATGGTGCTTGGCTTAGGGCTGCTTGGTGGTGCTTGGCCTGATGGTGCTTGCCTGACTGTGCTCAGGTTGCGATGGAACGGTGGGTCAGCGCCGGCATTTCTAGCGATACGCGAAGGTGATCGTCGGGACGGACCGAACATTCGGCTGCTTCGAGAGGAAGTCGCGCAGGAATTCGCCGAGTTTCCGCTCGCACAGGGCGATGACGGCTTCTTCCTTCTTGATGGCGTCGCCCTGCTTCTCCGCGATGCTGGTCAGTCGCTGCTGCAGAGCGATCACGTGCTCCTTCTCATCGATGAGCAGCCCCTTGCTGGCGATTTCATGGGAAATTGCCCCGATGGCCGGCGACGAAACGAGTTCCGGTCTCTTCAACGTCACGGTGATTCCGCTGACGTCTCCGGCAACGCTGAAACTGTCGGGGCTCAGGTCGTAGCCGAAGGAATACTCCACCGCGTACTTCAGGATGATGGTGGCGTCCGACTGGATGCCCAACGCTGACCTGTTGATGTGCTCGACGTGGATATACTCTCGGTCGATTCTCGCCGCCAGGAATCTGCTCTGACCGGTGATGGCTTTCTTGGTGACCTCCAGATACCGGTTGAAAGTGGTATAGCCGAGGAGTTCGCTCTTGGTCTCGGACAGGGTCTGCTCCACGATGTGAAGCTTGGATAGAAGATCGGCTTGGTGACGCTGCGCCGAGAACTGAACGTATTGATAGGTTGCGGCTGCGGCGAGAACGGCGGTGAAAACAGCGGCGACAGCTATGGCGATGACGTGTCTCTTCAGGGGCACCTCCTGTGCAGGGATTGGGGAATTGGGAGTTGGGAACTGCGAACTGGAGTCGTAGAGGTGGCGACCGAGGCAAGCCGGCGGGCTGATCGCAATCTCTGGCATACCCGGTGGATGCGGCAGGAGCGCCGGTTCGTCAAGGCCAAGATGCCGTAAGGGTGTGAGCTGCAGGTTTGACGCAGAGGGCGATCAGTGGGCGTAAGATGGCGCCGGTCGCCCAGCGGCTAAGAGCAGACGGTGGTGGCTCATGGCCAAGAGCCGACCTTGACCCGGGCGGATCAACCGTATCCGGCTATTCCGCTGCGAATGTCAGCTTCCTCCGAGCACCGAACGCTACGCTCCGGAGAGCCGCCAGCCGGTGTAGCATGGCGAGTGGCGGCAGCCGGCCAGGAGAGGACACTGACTGTTTGTGGTTTCCTGTCGGCAACCGACCCCTATGTGCACATCCCAACTATGCGCATATCCCCCGAGAATCGCAGCACCGACCGGTGTTCAGGCCGGCAGTGCTGCGCATAGTTACAGCGTCTGCAGGAAACGCATGAGTGAATCCGGCGCCTGATACCGACGTATCTGTGTGTCGGGTGCCTCCAGTCGGGCGAGCGCCTTCTCCTTCATTGCGAGGTCGGCTTCGACGTAGCGATGGGTGGTCGTCGCGCTCTCGTGTCCGAGCCATAGCGCGATCACATTGAAAGGGACGCCCGACTGCAAGAGGTGCATCGCCGTGGTGTGGCGCAGTACGTGCGGCGAGACCCGCTTCTTGAGGAGGCCGGGTTCTTGAACAGCCGCGCGAGCAACAGCGAGATTCAGGCGCTGAGCGACATTGGATCGGGACATCGCTCGCCCATCACGGTTGGGCAGCAGGGCGGCCTCGCCGCGAAGCGTCGGGTTCAGCCGCAACCAGGCGCGAATCTCAACGACAGTACGAGCCCACAACGGCACCGACCGCTGCTTGCGCCCCTTGCCGTGCAGATGCACGCAAGCAGCGCTGTCGAGGACGACGTCGATCACCCGCACGCCAATGATCTCGGAGACCCGCGCGCCGGTGTTGTAGAGCATGGCCAAGAGCAGATGGTCTCGCTGCGAAGACCAGCTTTCTCCGGGTTGCCCCAGTACTGCAACCATCTCGTCCCGCGTGAGGTAGCCCAACATGGGCCGCTCGAAGCGCTTCATGGGAACCCCCAGTGCCCGCTCGACCACATGCAGTGAGGCCACGTCGCGCCGGCCAGCGAATTTCAGGAACGCACGCAGCGCGGTCAGCCTCAGGTTGCGGCTGCGGACCCCGTTATGCCGCTCCTGCTCCAGATGATCCAGGAACGCCAGGATCAGTTCAGGCTGGATGTCGATCAATTGCAGGCTGGTCGGCATCTTGCTCAGCTTATGGCTGGCGAAGTCCAGGAACAACATTATGGCGTCGCGGTAGCAGGCCACCGTGTGTGGGCTGACCGTCCGCTGCGTGACCAGATGATCAGTGAAGAATTGTTGCACCAACGCGGCGAACGACGGCGGATTGGGTGCAGTGGCATTACGCATGGTGCACCTCCGATAGCGACATGAACGTCTCGAATCGCCCTGCGGCCAGCGCCATCAACTCCGGTACCGCCGAGAGATACCAGTAGGTATTGGTTACCATCGCGTGCCCGACGTAGGTCGACAGCGCCAGCATCGCTTGATCGACGTCCACCCCCTGTGCCTGCCACAGCACGATGCGGCGCACGACAAAGGTGTGCCTCAGGTCATGGATGCGCGGGGCATGGTGGGCACCGCGGTTGCGCCAGCCCAACCGTTCGCGCAACTCGATGAAGACGCGATGCACTTGCCGGTCGCCCAGGGGGGTTCCCCGCCGTCGGCCTCGCGTGCCGACGAAGAAGGGGGCCTCGTCCTGCACAGATATGCCGACCAGATCGCGCCTCGCCCGATAGTGGCGCAGGGCATCCACGGTGCTGGGATGCAGGGGTACCTGGCGCGACTTACCGAACTTGGTCTGGTGAATGGTGAGCATTCCCTGCTTGAGGTCGACGTCGGCATTGGTCAATGCCAGCGCTTCGGATATCCGCATCCCGGTGCTGGCAAGCAAACCAAACAACGTCTCGTAGACGATGCCGCGTAAGCCAGGCGCAGGCCCAAGCTTCCGCGCGGCGACCAGCAGGTCGATGATCTCCTGCTCACTGTAAATATGTGGCGCCTGCCGCTCAGGAAGACAACCGAAGAGGGCATCGCCGGGAATCTCGGTTCCCGGCTCGAACTGGACGAGCCAATGCATGAAGGAGCGCAACAACTTTAGCCGACGCGCCCAAGTGTGTGGATCGCTGCTGGCGTGGCTGTCGCAGCGCGCCCAGTCAGCCATGATGTCCAGCGTAATCGGGCCATGGTGGCCGACGGCCTGGACATGGCGGGCGAAACTGCGCAGTGCATAAGCCTGGGTCCGTGCAGAGAAGCCCAGACGGTGGCGTTCATCCAGATAACGCTCGACCAGCGCTTGCAGGGTGGTGTCCGGGCTCATGCTGCGCTCCCCGGCCACGGCAGGGCGACCGCGGTGAGTTTGCGGCTGTCGAGTTTGGCGTAAATCATCGTGGTGTTGAGCGAGCGGTGGCGCAACACGTCGGCCACTTCCTTCAGCGAAGCGCCACCCGCCAGCAATCGGTTGGCCATGGTGTGGCGCAGCAGGTGCGAGCGGGTGTAGGGCAATCCAGCATGCGCGAAGGCTTGGCGAATCGCCTTGCGTACGAGGTCCGCTCCGACGGGTTCGCCGCGTGGCGTGTGGTGGCGCACGAAGATCGCTCGATTGCGGGTCTTGGGGCGTTCCTGCTCCAGGTAAGCAGCGATCGCCGCGCCCGTGGTCGCTGGCAGCGGCAGGACGTCTTCACGGCGGCCCTTGGTATGGCGCAGCGTAATCGTGCCAGCGCGCCAGTCGATGTCGTCGAGGCTGATGTGGGCAATCTCGCCGCTCCGAAGTCCGAGATCCAAGGCGCAGCGCACGATGGCGTCGGTGCGTCGCAGAGAACGGCCCGGTTTGCCCAGTGAGCCGACCAATTGCTCGATTTCTTCAGCCGTGAGCGTCTTGGGAAGCGAGGACAACTGCCAGTTGGCTGGGTAGGACAGCACGCCGATCAACCCATGCACCGAGTCCCCCTGAGAAACGCGGTAGCGGAAGTATCCACGTAGCGACGCAATCACCGTGCCGGCGCTTGCCGGTTTGCTGTAAAGCTTGGCCTGCTGCGCGAAGAAGTCGCGAACCTGGTCAGGTTCGATCGCGGCAATATCGATGGCTGCGTCGCCGAAGCGAGAGGTCAGCAGCCGTCCCACTATCCGCAAGGCCATTTCTCTGGTCTTGGGCGCTAAGCCCCGCACATGGTCCATGTATGCATCGTAGCGGCGGAGTTCCTCGTCCACCGGCGTCAAACTCAGCGTTGCTGGAGGAATGGCACCCCGAGCGCGCAACACAGCCAAGAGATGACCCAGAGCAGCGCTCAGCGTACGACGATCTCGCTGAATCGTGCCGGAGCAGTGGCATCGCGGCAGATGCTTATCAAGAAATTGGGCTACCAGTGCTTCGTCGATGCTTTCCAGGCGGAGTCGGCGACTGTGTATCCATTGTGCAAAGTGGCTAAGGCCACCAATGTAGCTGGCAAACGTGTTCGCTGCATAGTCACGGTTTGCCAGGAACAGCATGTACGCATCGATATGCGAGGCGAGAGGCTCTTTAGCGAGCCAATCGATGCTGGAGTGCTCGGATGAACGTGTGTTTCCCATGGTGGTCTCCTGAAGTAGGAGCACCACTCCACAGAATAGCGAAAACTATGTCCAGATTTACGCCGATCTACCTGCCTCAAGGCCGCACCAGAACTGAATCAGCCAACCTCTACTCTTCCCACCTGCGCATAGTTGGGATGTGCACATAGGGCCGACTATGGAGAGATTTACATAGCGACCCATTACTGACGCTCAGCTACTGCGAAGCCGACCTGCACGTCTCTATCAACCGAAGATATGTCAGGCGGTTTGCTACCGGTCGACTGCTGGGCTAAACTGCAGAAAAGGAGCCTGGACTAAGCGTCTCGTTTCCTTTTTTGAGGACTGTCGCAAACTGTTCACAACGGTACTTTGGCGCTGACTTGCAACGGTTGGAGGGTCTGTTCAAAATGAATCGAAGAAGAACCAGCTTTGCTGTATCAATTAGCCTTTTTATCTCGTTCGCATTGCAGTCCTCGGCGTATTGCGGCAACGCCAGTGCCCCGCAAGACAATGAGCGCCTCAGACTGCGTAACGATACCGCGGTTCACTATTTTTCTCCAGAAGCACATCTCAAACTGGCCCGGTATTATTACGACCGCGGCGATAAGGTTCAGGCCTTCTATATTTCAGAACGCGCCAGAGAAATCTTCCCGAACGAGGAATTCACTCCCGCGTTTCAGAGGTACGCAGCTTTAACACTCAAAGACTCACCCTCATTATCTGAAGTTCTCGAGTCGCCATTGTTGGCGAAAAGGATTCGAAGCGAATCCAGCGTTGATCAATTAGAAGCCGAGAAAGGAATCAATTCCTTTCTGGCTGCATACCCGGATTCTCTCGGCCCGAAGACAGCGGCTGCTCATTTCTTCTCAAGTACAAAGAACGCGGCACGTGCACTCCCCTTGTACATCGATCTCTACTTTCATGATCCGCATTACCATGTCGGGGGTTGGGCTGAGCAGCATGTGAAGAGGATATCGAGAGCGTACAAGGCATCATGGTGGGCTAGCAGGAAGGAATCCGGCAAGCCTCTGGCGCAACTAGTCATTGAAGAGAAAAACCCTCGTGCGCTCGACGTACTACTTGACGATGCGAGAGAGCGATGGGATCCATCGCTGGCCCCCATTATGATAAGCTTATTTGGCAATGACGATGCCTATCTTCAGGCCTCAAGTCTTCATATTCTTCTCGACCATTGCGCAGATGCATCGAAGGCGGTGGACATTCCCCTAATGCTAAAGAGCCAGGATTTAGTCATGCGCGCGATGGCAAACTTTCTAGCGGTAAAGTGCCTTGGCCCCGCTCATTTCGATTTAGTCAGGGATAACCTACAATCTGGCATTGGACTAGTCCAGTTGGACGCGGTGCAAGCCCTAATTACCGTAGGAGGCGAGGAGGGTAGGCGATATCTCACGGCCAACCAACCGGAAAAGCGTCCGGGTCAGGTCGACAAAGTATTGCGTGAACTATTGGCTCAGGAAGAAGCTAAAGCCGCCGCAGATAGCACTTCTGCGCAGGAATACTCCTACGACGCCAAAGTGGTCCAAGCGGGTCAGTTTAAACTTCGTTTCTCCTTGCTTCCAAGCAGTGAGCAAGTGAAGAATACGGGATTTTTGCGTCCCGGGAACAAGTATGGTATTGAATCTTTCAAGCCATTCGGAGAGGTTACAGCTGAACTTGGCGTGAGCTTTGGCTTTCGCTATAGGGTCACGGGGTTGCCTGCTGGGAAGACCAAGGTCTTTGAGATGCGAGCCATCCATCCTCCAATGAAACAGCCCGATGGGCGCACAACCACGGTGAGCACGGCGCCAGCACTTTTTCTGGCCGAAGGCGACGACTGCATGTACGAGTGCAACATAAGCGAAATAGTCTACACCTTGAGCGAACCCTACCAAGTCTTGCCTGGCAAGTGGCTACTCCAGTTATTGGATCGAGGTCAAGTCGTGCTTGGCCGAGAATTTAACCTGCATTGACATTTGGGTGACCCAGTAAAGGTGGACTTCTGACCAATCTCCTCGACAGTGTTGGGCGTGCAGGTTCTCAGGCCGAGGCATTTGACAAGATTTTAGGATGTTATCAAGGCATTTGGAAGTCGTCAGCGACCTTCTTCACCTTGAAGGATTCTCCGTTGTCTAGGTGCTGATACTGAAATTCTCTTTCTGTGAGCTTCAGGATTTTATATATATCTCGGTTATAGGGGTCCGACGAGTCGCTAGGAATTATTTCATTGCCACTAACCGACCCTCTAAAGATGTCAAAGTAGATAGAGTTTCCTGCGCCCCACTCGCCAACTTCGATCTGCAATTGTACTTCGCCAGAAGGTTTTTCCGTCTTTGCTTCGAGTCTGTATAAGCCATTGGCGCTACGTCGCATAACCCAGCTATATGTACCACCATTCTTGAGTTTCCGAGAACCATACCAACTACCGACCAACTTTGTCCAAGTTGTTTTCCGAGCCTCGGAAGCTTCGGGATAGAAACCTTCGGCCAAAGGGGCTTCCTCTTGAGGAGCGCTGACGCAGCCAAATAGAACAAGGACTGCGCACGCAAGGAAAAACGGATATCTAAGTTTTACCAGCGTATTTTGCATGATTAGTGGTCGCACAATCTGGAAACGGTTTTTCGGAAAAAGGCCGACGCCTGCTCCCTAAATCGGCGCCGTGTGACACACCGGCAGCGTCGTTTGTAGCCGGCTTTGAGTCGTATACGCGGTGATTTTATGGCACACGCAAGAGGCATGTAAAGTGGCACGTCGCAATTTCCGAAAAGTGGTACATGCCCTTTTCGGGTCAGAAAATGCTTCGGGAAAATTTCGTCAGCGCCAGCTCATGGCCGGTTGCCGCCAAACCCCATCCTACACCCAGTGACTGGTTTCTGGAGCGTAGAGGTCGGCCCACTGAGGAAACTGACATCCCTAGCCGAATGACCGCTTACGGTTGATCGCCCGGGGTCAACGTCGGCTTTGGAGAGGAGTCGCCAGCGTCTGCTTCTGGCCGGTTGCCGACCGACATCCTCCTACACCCACTGACTGCTTTCCGAAGCCTAAGGGCCAGTCCGCCAAGAAGCCCGATACCCCCAAATGGCCGCTTACACCCGAACGCCGCAGATCACCGCCGGCTTGGCGGGAAGGTCGCCGCCGTCTGCTGCTGGCCGCGGCCCGCCCACGCTCTGACTCTAATTCTACCCGTTTCAATGGCAGGCGGACGCCGCAAGCGCTCCCTCAAGCAATCGCCTTGGCAAGGCTATCAGCGACCGCAGCTGCCTCGCTTCATTGAGGGGTAACCGGCGGATTCGGCCCGAAAGGCCATGACGGACTTCCCGGATCTGCGCCCGACACAGGACTCGGTGGCCCTGGCTGCACCAATGCCAGCTGCAGCACCCGCACTCTGGATGCCAAACCCAAGCATCGCTCGGCCGTTCCAGCCCCAGAAGCCCGGCCCCCGCCCCGACCCACCCTCCGGTCGGTATAGACCCGGACGCCGCCCAGAACGCAAAAAGCCCGACCTCAACGGACGGGCTAAGCGCTTGTACAGCAGGAAATTTCTTTGGCTCCCCGACCTGGGCTCGAACCAGGGACCTACGGATTAACAGTCCGACGCTCTACCGACTGAGCTATCGAGGAACACGCGAGGCGGGAGTGTAGACACTCGCGCTCGGCTCGTCAAGACTGCGCGCGTCACAAACGACTGCGGAGGGTAGTTCTTTCAGCAGACCGGGCGGTGGTTTCGCCGGCCCCAGCGCCAGCCCGGAGATTCCCAGGAAGGGCTGGCCGAAATCCTGGGGATCGATCCCGCCTCAGGCTCGTGCCGGCCAGCACCGCCACGCAGCGCGCTTGGCCGCTGCCCCCTGCGACAGCGTGCGTCACGGCACGCGCGCTACGTTCCGTGATCAGGCGCCCCCGAGGCCCAGCGCCGCGAGCGAGCGCCCACAACGCGACCCTGTAGTCAGCTCGCGGCCCGTCGCCAGGCGATGCGACAATGATGTCCGGATTCGCACGCTGGAAAGCACATGCCAAGCATACTGATCATCGCCGACCGGCCCGAGGACTTGGCCGAATTGAATCGCGCGCTTGCCGCGGAACACCGGCTGCGGGCGGTCGCTTCGCTGCAGCAGGCGCTGCGGGTGACGGCTGACGAGCCGGGCCCGGATCTGATCCTGCTCGATGCGACGATGGCGGCAATCGACTGCGGCCAGTGGCTCGGTCGCCTGCGACCAGTCCCGCGAAGCCGCCCCGCCACAGCGGTTATCGTGATCAGTGGCTTCGACAATGGCGACGACGAGCAGACCTGGCTTGAGCATGGCGCCGACGACTACCTGCCGCGACCGCTCCGGCCAGCGATCGTCGCCGCGCGCGTCAGGATTCAGCTCGAGTTGCAGGCGGCACGTGCGCGACTGCTCGATCAGAATCGCAGCCTCGCCGCCGAGGTTGCCCGCCGGCTGGCCGACAACCTCGTGGTCCAGGATGTCAGCATTCGCGCGCTGGCGCGGCTGGCCGAGGTCCGCGACCCGGAAACGGGTGATCACCTGCGGTGCACGCAGCGCTACGTCCGCACGCTCGCCGAGGAACTGCGCACCCATCCGCGTTTTGCCGCCTTCCTGACGCCGAAGAACATCGAACTCCTCGGCAAGTCGGCGCCGTTGCACGACATCGGGAAAGTCGGCATTCGCGATGAAATCCTTCTCAAGCCGGGCAAGCTGACCACCGAGGAGCGTGAAGTGATGAAGTCGCACAGCCAACTCGGCTACCAGGCCATCCAGCAGGCGGAAGAGGGCAGCGAGCAGCCGGTCGACTTCCTGCGCATGGCAAAGGAAATCACCCTCTCGCATCACGAGAAATGGGATGGCTCCGGCTATCCCGACGGACTGGCCGGCGACGCGATTCCGATTGCCGCGCGCCTGATGGCGCTCGCCGACGTCTTCGATGCACTGATCGCCGAGCGGGTCTACAAACGCGCCTTGCCAGTGGAGCAGGCAGGGCAGATCATCCGTGAAGGCCACGGCAGCCATTTCGACCCCGATATCGTCGATGCCTTCGTCGTCCGCGAAGCGGACTTCATCGCCATCGCCCGCGAGCACGCGAGATCCCGACCATTGGTTGCGAACGACCGGGCAGCCGCTGCCGCGCCGACTGTCGTCGCAGAAGCCTGAGGGGTGCCCATATCGCCCGGCAGCCGGTCGCGCCGGTGCCGGCACCAAGCCAAACCGCGCACAGCCGACTGCAGCGCCTCAGCGCGCCCCACTTTCGATTAGAATCCAGCCTTTTGCCAGCGCCGCCCGCAGTCAGGAGAAACGCACGATGACCTTGCAGAGCAAGCCCAACACCGACGACGTCCGCATCAGGGAGATCAAGGAACTGGTCCCGCCGGCCCATGTCTTCCGCGAGTTCCCGGTCGGTGTGCGCGCTGCGCTGACGACCTACAATACCCGCCAGAGCATCCACCGCATCCTGCACGGAGCCGACACGCGCCTGCTGGTCGTCGTCGGACCCTGTTCGATTCACGACGTCGACTCGGCGATCGAGTACGCGCGACGCCTGCAGGCGCAGGTGGCACGCTTTCAGGACGACCTGCTGCTCGTCATGCGGGTGTATTTCGAGAAGCCGCGCACTACGGTCGGCTGGAAAGGTCTGATCAACGACCCGCGCCTCGACAACAGTTTCAGGATCAACGAGGGGCTGCGCCTGGCGCGTGGCCTGCTGCTCGAGATCAACGACATGGGGTTGCCCTGCGCCACCGAGTTCCTGGACACCATTACGCCGCAGTACACGGCCGACCTGATTGCCTGGGGAGCGATCGGTGCCCGCACCACCGAATCGCAGGTGCACCGCGAACTGGCCTCCGGCCTGTCGTGCCCGGTTGGGTTCAAGAACGGCACCGACGGCAACATCCGCATCGCCATCGACGCCATCCGCGCGGCACAGTCGCCGCATCACTTCCTGTCGGTCACCAAGGCCGGCCATTCGGCCATCGTGTCGACCGGCGGCAACGAGGATTGCCACGTCATCCTGCGCGGTGGGCGGGAACCGAACCATGACGCAGCCCATGTGGATGCCGCCTGCCGGGAAATTGCCGCTGCCGGCCTGGCGGCCCGGCTGATGATCGACGCCTCGCACGCCAACAGCAACAAACGCTTCAAGCAGCAGATCGAGGTCGCGCGGGACGTTGCCAGTCAGGTCGCAGGCGGTGACCAGCGAGTCATCGGCATGATGCTCGAGTCGCACCTCAACGAAGGGCGCCAGGATCTCGCGCCCGGACAGCCGCTCGAATACGGCAGGAGCATCACCGACGCTTGCCTCGGCTGGGAAGATTCGCTGACGGTGCTGGAGATCCTGGCCAAGGGAGTCCGCGACCGGCGTCTGGTCGAAGCGGCGCAATAGGCGACGACAAGAGCCACCGACCTGCCGGACGGCCGCAATCGCAGGAGGAGAAAGAGGAAATCGCCGCCGGAGACGGCTGGTTCGGCGCTTCGCGCCGAACCGCAGGCAGCCCCTAGCGGAGCTTCATTTCCTTGTACATCACGTGCTTGCGAGCCTTCGGATCGTACTTCTTGATCTCCATCTTGCCGGGCATCGTCTTCTTGTTCTTGGTCGTGGTGTAGAAGTGACCAGTACCGGCGGTAGACTCGAGTTTGATCTTGTCACGCATGCCTGCTCTCCTTGTCAGATCTCGCCACGGGCACGCAACTCGGCGAGCACGACGTCGATCCCGTTCTTGTCAATGGTTCGCAAACCGGCATTCGATACCCGCAGGCGCACCCAGCGGTTCTCGCTCTCGATCCAGAACCGGCGATACTGCAGATTCGGCAGGAAGCGGCGCTTCGTTCTATTGTTGGCGTGGGAAACGTTGTTCCCCGCCATCGGGCCTTTGCCCGTCACCTGGCAAACACGCGCCATGATCGTTGCTCCAATTGTTTCGGGAAGAAAGCCCGCGATTCTAGCCGATGCAGGCAGTTGTCTTCAAGCGATTTCCACCGGGCCGCTGCTAGAGGAGCCCGCGTTCGGCAAAGGACAGCGGTGCAGCCTGCGCCGCGACGATGAAATGATCGAGCACCCGCACCTCGACCAGCGCCAGCACCTGCTTCAACTCGCTGGTCAGCAACTCGTCGGCGCGTGACGGTTCGGTGACGCCGGACGGGTGGTTGTGAGCCAGGACCACGGCGGCTGCATTGTGCCACAGCGCCCGCTTGACGACCTCTCGCGGATAGACGCTGGTCTGTGTCAGGGTACCGCGGAACAGCTCTTCGGCGGCAATCAGCCGATTCTGCGCATCCAGCCAGAGGGCGACGAAAACCTCGTGCTCGAGACCGGAGAAATGCAGCCGCAGATAGTCACGCACCGCGCCGGGTGACGCAAAGGTGCTGCGTTGCTTCATTTCCTCGGCAAGTGCCCGCCGCGCCATCTCGAGGACCGCCTGCAACTGGGCATACTTCGCCGGCCCCATCCCGCGCACCTCGGAGAACTCGTTGCGGCCGGCGGCGAAGAGGTTGTTCAGGCTGCCGAAACGACCGATCAGCTCGCGCGCCAAGTCCACGGCGCTCGTCCCCGTGGTGCCGACACGCAGGAAGATCGCCAGCAGTTCGGCATCGGACAGTGACGCCGCGCCACGGGCAAGCAGGCGCTCGCGTGGACGCTCGTTCTCCGGCCAGTCGGTGATCGCCATCTCCGTCTCCCCTCCCGTGCAGCTTCGGCGAGCGTCATTGTAGCGGTGCCGGCCGAAGTCGTGCAGAGGATCGTCCTGTCGCAGAGGAAGCGGTGACGGCCGGCGCCGGCGCGGCCACATCTCGAGTAGAATGTGCCGCCTCGGATTGCCAACGGATGGACGAGCTTTGCGCATGGAACTGGCTGGAAAAAGCATTCTTCTCGGGATCACTGGCGGCATTGCCGCCTACAAGGCCGCCGAACTGCTTCGCCTGCTGATCCGCGAAGGCGCCGCGGTACAGGTGGTGATGAGCGAAGCTGCAACGCGCTTCGTCACGCCGGTCACCTTTCAGGCGCTTTCCGGCCAGCTGGTGTTCAGTGACCAATGGGATCCGCGGGTCGCCAACAACATGGCGCACATCGACCTTTCACGGACAGCCGATGCCCTGCTCGTCGCCCCGGCTTCGGCCGACTTCATCGCCAAGGTGGCGAACGGGCTCGCCGACGACCTGCTGACGACACTGGTCCTCGCCCGCGACTGCCGGCTGCTGGTGGCACCGGCGATGAACCGGCAGATGTGGGAGAACCCGGCGACCGCGCGCAACGTTGCGACGCTGCGCGCCGACGGTATCGCTGTCCTCGGCCCCGCCAGCGGCGATCAGGCGTGCGGCGAGAGCGGTCTTGGGCGGATGCTCGAAGCGGAGGAGATCCTCGGCGAACTGGTCGCCCACTTCCAGCCCCGGCGACTGGCCGACATCAACGTCCTGCTGACGGCGGGCCCGACCTTCGAGGCGATCGATGCGGTACGCGGCATCACCAACCTGTCGAGTGGCAGGATGGGTTATGCCATCGCACGCGCCGCGCGCGAGGCGGGTGCCCGAGTGACCCTGATCTCGGGTCCGGTCAGCCTGCCCTGCCCGGCTGGCGTCAGCCGCATCGAGGTGAGCAGCGCCCTCGACATGCACGCCGAGGTGATGGCACGGGTGGCCGGACACGAGGTCTTCATCGCCGTCGCCGCGGTGGCGGATTACCGCCCGGCCCGGGTAAGCGCGCAGAAGATCAAGAAGGCTGAGCAGACGACGCCACCGGCGATCGAGCTGGTACTGAATCCGGACATCCTCGCCGAAGTCGCCGCGCTGCCCACGCCACCGCTGTGCGTCGGCTTCGCCGCCGAGAGCGAGAATCTCGCCGCCTACGCCGAGCACAAGCGGCGCAGCAAGAACATCCCGCTGATCGTCGGCAACCTGATCCAGGACGGATTCGGCGGCGACGACAACCGGCTGATCCTCTTCGACGATGCCGGCCAGCATCCGCTGCCACCGGCCGCCAAGATCGTCCTCGCACGGCAACTGGTGGCGCACATCGCCGGCCTGCTCGAGCAACGCTGATGGCCGAGCGGAACCTGCAGGTGGACATCAGGCTGCTCGACGCCCGTCTGCGCGAGCAGCCACCGCACTACGCGACTGCCGGCTCGGCCGGCCTCGACCTGCGCGCGTGCATCGAGCAGCCGGTGACGATCGCACCCGGCGAGACCCGCCTGATTCCGACCGGCATCGCGATTCACCTGGGCGACCCCGGACTGGCGGCAATGATCCTGCCGCGCTCCGGCCTTGGCCACAAGCATGGCATCGTGCTCGGCAATCTGGTCGGCCTGATCGACTCGGACTATCAGGGCGAGATCATGGTATCGACCTGGAACCGCGGACACGCGTCCTTCACCTTGCGACCGCTCGACCGGCTGGCGCAACTGGTGGTGGTCCCGGTGCTGCAGATGTCGTTCAACGTCGTCGACCACTTCGCCGCCAGTACCCGCGGCGATGGCGGCTTCGGCAGCACCGGGCACGACTGACGCCCCGCCGAGCGGGTAGCCGCTCGCACCCTTGAGGAGCGCCGCTAGCCGCCGCGCCGCGACAGCACCATCGCCGCCACCAGGAAAGCGATGAAGCACAGCACCGACCAGTTGGCCATCGACAGGCCTAGAAGGACCCAGTCCTTGCTCGAACAGAAGCCGGTGGCGAGAAACATCTGCGGCCACAGGGTGCCAAACCAGTCGACGATCCGCTCGATCAGCGTCGGCTCGCCGAAACCGCACTCCATGCTCGCGTCGGGCAGGTACTGCAGCCAACTCTGGTAAGCCGCGGTGGCTGCGCCGCCCGCTGCCGTCACGGCAAGCAGGAGGCTCGACAGGCGCAAGGCACCGGGCAACAGTGCGCCGACCAGCGCCAATAGGGCGATCAGCAGGAACAGCAGGCGCTGGAAAATGCACAGCGGACAAGGCTGCAGGCGCATGATCTCGCCGATCGCCCAGCCGACCACAGTCAGCCCGCTCGCCGCCACGGCCAGCAGGGCAAGGATGACGCTCGGCGGCAGACGGGCGATCAGTGCCACCGATCAGCCGAGGGCATAGCTGCGCAGGCGCAGGGATAGTTCCCGCAACTGCCGCACACCCGAGTTCTCGGCCCGCTCGCACCAGTCCTGCAGCGCCTTGAGGAGCTGTTCGCCGGAGACGTTCGACCGTTCCCAGAGCACCATCAGTTCATCGCGCATGGCGTAAGCGGTCTGCAGCGCACGACTTTCAGCGAGCATCAGCTCGAGCCGGCTGCGCGCCTCCTGCGGGATCGTCCGTGAATCGGCAGCGAGCCAGCGTTTCAGCCCGCGGTAGCGTTCGCCGTCCTGTAGTCGATCGAGCTCTTCCCGATACACCTGTTTCAGCGACCGGGCGTATTGCGACAGGAGGTCGTAGCGGTTGGCGATGACCGCCTGCAGGGTATCGACATCGACCACCGGCCGCAGGCCTCCGAGACGGACTCTGGGCGCCACACGCTTGACGCGCGCCAGACGAAGGGCCGCGAGGATGCGGATGTATAGCCAGCCGACATCGAACTCGTACCATTTGATCGACAATCTGGCGGAGGTGGGAAAGGTGTGATGGTTGTTGTGCAACTCCTCGCCGCCGATCAGGATTCCCCACGGGCTGATGTTGGTACTCGCGTCGGCCGGACTGAAGTTGCGATACCCCCAGAAATGTCCGAGACCGTTGATGACGCCGGCTGCCCAGAAGGGAATCCAGGCCACCTGCACCAGCCAGATCAGCGGCCCGGCGATGACACCGAAGATCGTCACGTCGAGCGCCAGCATGATGAGAACGCCCAGCTTGTGCCAGGGCGTGTACAAGTGCCTTTCGAGCCAGTCGTTCGGTGTACCGTGCCCATAGCGCTGCAGGGTGTCGCGGTTGCGCGCCTCCCTGACGTAGAGGAAGACGCCCGTCCACAACACGCGATGAATGCCGTACACCTGCGGACTGTGCGGATCCTCTGCCGTCTCGCAGCGGGCGTGATGCTTGCGATGAACTGCCGCCCACTCCTTGGTCACCATGCCGGTGGTCAGCCAGAGCCAGAGACGGAAGAAATGTGCCACCAAAGGGTTCAGTTCGAGCGCGCGATGCGCCTGCTGGCGATGCAGGAAGATCGTCACCGCGGCAATCGTGACGTGCGTCAGGCCGAGGGTGACCACGACGTAGCCCCACCAGGGCCAATCGACCAATCCAGCATACATGCGAGCGCATCCCGAAAAAAATGAGGAGCCGGGGATTCTAAGGCAATCGGGCGCCGCAACCAAACGGCTGCGCGCCGCCGCCCCGGTCGTGGCAGGAGTGCCCTGGCGCGGGGTGCGCCGCGCCGTTCAAGCGGCAGACGTTTCCCGCACGGACACAAGCCGTTATCATTGGACCATGAAGACACGAATCCTGCTCGTCGAGGATGATGCGCGCCTCGCCGACCTCACCGCCGAATACCTGCGCAAGAACGACTTCGAGGTGCTGATCGAGCCGCACGGCATGCGGGCCGAGACGCGCATCCTCGACGAGCGTCCCGACCTGGTGATTCTTGACGTGATGCTGCCGGGCAAGGACGGTTTCGAGGTCTGCCGCGCGGTGCGCTCGCAGTACGCCGGCGTGATCCTGATGCTCACCGCCCGCGACGAGGACTTCGATCAGATCCTCGGCCTCGAACTGGGCGCCGACGACTACATCGCCAAACCGGTCCAGCCACGCCTGCTGCTGGCACGCATCAAGGCGCTGCTGCGGCGCGCGCCGGCAACGCCCGGCAGCGGCGACGACGGCGACGGCGGCGGCGGCGAACCGGTCGAGCTGACTTTCGGCCGCTTTCGCATCAGCCAGGCGACCCGCAGCACCTCGCTCGGCGCCGACCGGATCGACCTGACGACCGCCGAGTTCGATCTGCTCTGGCTGCTCGCACGCCACGCCGGCAGCATCCTGTCGCGTGATGACCTGCTGCAGGAACTGCGCGGCATCGGTTTCGACGGCCTCGACCGCTCGATCGACGCCCGCATCTCCCGCCTGCGCCGAAAACTTGGCGACGACCCGGAAAACCCGACGCGAATCAAGACGGTGCGCGGCAAGGGCTACCTCTTCAGCAAGCATGACTGGCAATAGCGGCAACAACAAGCTGCTCGCCATCCTCGGTAATTACAAGCCGGCACCCTGGCGCGGCCGCTACAGCCTGTCACGGCTGTTCTTCAACTTCTACCTGCTGGTCATGGGTTCGTTCGTGGCCATCGCGATCTTTGCCGACTTCGTCATTTCCACCGCGGTCAAGGGAATCACCGACGACTACACCGGCCGCTTCATGCGCGGCACGGTGGTGCTGATCGAGGAGGAACTGTTCCGCCGACCACGCTCGGAATGGAAGCGAACGATCAAGGCTCTCGACCAGAAATTCGCCTATCGACTGGACATCGTCGAGCGCTGGACGCTGACGCTGCCGCCGAAGGAGGCCGAGAAGCTGGACAGTGGCGAATTGGCGATCGACGCGCAGGGGGACATCATCTACCACCGCCTGAAGCAGACCCCGCAGATACTCGTCGTCGGACCGATATCCCCGGAGCGGAATCCGGAGTATCAGCGCGGTATGCCGCTCGACCTGCGCATCAGTCTGCTGACCTGGAGCCTGATCGGCGTCTGCCTGGCGATCGTCGTCTGGCTGTGGGTGCATCCCGTCTGGCGGGATCTCGAAGCGATGCGCCAGACCGCGCGTTCGCTCGGCGAAGGACTCTTCGCGGCGCGCGCACCGGCGATGCGCAGCAGCGCCTTCAGGCCGCTCGCCGAAACGCTGAACGGCATGGCCGAGCGCATCCAGCGGCTGATTGCAACGCAGAAGGAGCTGTCGAGCGCCATCTCGCACGAGTTGCGGACACCGATTGCGCGTCTGCGCTTCGCGCTCGAGATGCTCGCCGCCAGCGACGAGCGGGCCGAACGTGAACGTCTGGCAGGAGCCGTGGAGGGCGACCTCGACGAACTCGACGGACTGATCGACTCGAGCCTGACCTATGCCCGTTTCGAACGGGAGCAACCCGAGTTGCACCTGACCGAGGTCGAGTTCGCGCCATGGCTTGATGAGCAGGTGGAGGCCGTCCGCATGCTGGCGGGCAAGCTCGATCTGCAGGTCGACAGCAGCACCCTGCCAGCACGGCTGCACGTCGAACTCGACCGCCGGAGCATGCCCTACGCCATTGGCAATCTGCTGCGGAACGCGATCCGCTACGCCCGGGCGACGGTGCGCGTCAGCGCCGAGGTGAGCGGTGGCGAGGTCCGGGTGCATGTCGACGACGACGGCATCGGCATCCCGGCCGACGAACGCGATCGCGTCTTCTCCGCCTTCACTCGTCTCGACCGTTCGCGCGACCGCTCGACGGGCGGTTACGGCCTTGGACTGGCGATCGCACGCCTGGTACTGGAGCAGCACAACGGCCACGCCAACGCTGCCGAGTCGCCACTCGGCGGCGCCCGTCTGACGCTGAGCTGGCCACTGTCACAGAACGTCACCGAAAGCTGACGCAATCACTGCAGACCCGCAGACACCTGCCGCCTATCATCCTTTCCTGTTCAAGCGACAATGACTCAGGAGACGCGAGATGAGCGAATACAAACTGCATTGCGAGCAATTCATTGCGGCAACGCGGCAGCACTTTTTCGCCGCCGAGCCGGCGGTCGGCGGGGCGCCGGAGTCCCGTGAAGACGATCCGGCGTGCCCCTGTTGCCGCGCCGGGAATCGTTGCCACAGCGCCCCATGAGTGCGATGGCGGTGCCGTCCGAGCCGTTCCCGGTCAGTGAAGGACTCGGCCTCTTCGTCGGCATCGTCGCCTGGGACCTGCTCAGTGGCGGCCAGATGGATCTGCTAAAGGCGGCGCTGATCGCCGCCGCCGGCGCGCTGACTTGGTACGCTGTCCGCTGCTGGCGAGCAAGGAACCGAGGCAAGCGGCGCTGAGTCCAGTCCCGCTGGTCCCGTCCATTTTATGGTTCGTCCTTCGTTTTAGTGTGTTGTTGTAGTCCGAGTGGTTCTGCTGTGCCTGGTTGACCTTCCCTTCCGCCCGTCCGAAAGACGGACTTCCGACCCGCGCGACGTTGCGCGGGTTTTTTTTGCCCGCCCGCTGCTGCGCGGCAGCCGACAGGAAGCTTTCAGTCCGCTGCCGGCGGTGCCACCGGCGGCAGACCGCCAATCAGCCGAACTTCGCGTCGCGGGAAGGGAATCTCGATATCGTTCTCGCGAAACGAGCGCCAGATCGCCATGTTGATCGCCGAACGAACGGCACCCGTACCCTGCTGCGGATCGCCAATCCAGAAGCCAAGTTCGAGGTTGATGCCGCTATCGGCGAAAGTCGTCAGCAGAACCATTGGCGCGGGTTCGGCCAACACCCGTGGCTGCGCCCTTGCCGCCTCGTCCATCAGCCGCATCGCCAGCTCGAGATCCGTGCCATAACTCACCTGCAGCGAGACGACGACGCGAAGCTGCGAGTCGCTGTACGACTCGTTGCGGACGATATTGGACACCAGGTACTCGTTCGGGACGATCACCTCGGTACCGGTGAGCATGCGCAGGACGGTGTAGCGCGAGGTGATCTTGGTCACCACCCCCGCGGTCGTGGCATCGAGTGCCACCAGGTGACCGAGACGAATCGATTGGTCGAGCAGGATGATGAAGCCACTGACATAGTTGCTGGCGATCTTCTGCAGACCGAGCCCGAGACCGACGGCGAGTGCGCCGCTGAAGACCGACAGCGCGGTGATGTCGATGCCGACGATCGACAGCCCGAGCAACAGGGCGACCACCGACAGGACGGCCTTGACCAGGCGGCTGATGACGACCCGGATGCTCGAGTCCATCGTCTCGCTGTTCAGCAACCGCGCCTCGATCTCGCCCGACAGCCACAATGCCAGCAGCACCGTCACGACCACCGTCACCAGCCCGCTGAGCAGCGTCCACAGGTCGAGCGTCTGCCTGCCGACAGTGAAGCTCACCTGCTGCAGCAGGTCGATCAGCGGGACGGCGAGACCGGTCAGGTGCAGCGCGAAACCAAGCCAGACGACGGTCACGATCCAGCGCTCGGAAGTCGCCAACCAGCCACTCGGCGAGAAGGCGTGACGCAACAGATAGACCGCCGCCCGCACGACCGCCATCGACAATAGCAAGGGCACCGCCAGGTCGAGCAGGCTGACCGGCCCGAGATGCCAGTAACGGAAGGCGCCACGGGTCATCGCCACCAGCAGGAGCGCCAGCAGGGGGAACGACACGCGCTTCAGGCTGCCTTGGCCGAAGGCGCGCAGGGCGCCGTAGGGCTCTGCCGCAGCGGTAACGGCGCGCCGCTGCCAGATACGCGTCGCGCCCCAGGCTGCGAGCAGGCAGAGCGCGAGGGCAGACACCTGCCAGAGAAAGCCCGGATTCCGCAGATCGCGCCAGAGTTCAATCAACAGGGCAAACATTTCCTTCTCGCTCATCGCCTCTCCAGTACTGTCGCAAAAAAACCGTCGGTCGCGTGCCGGTGCGGCAGCAGTCGCAGCCGCTCGCCAGTGTTCAGCGCAATCTCCTGCTGCTGCAGGATCTGCGCTGCCGGACAGACGACGAACTGCGGGTTCTGCGCCAGAAAAGCGTCGACGACGCGGTCGTTCTCTGCTTCGAGCAGGCTGCAGGTCGCGTAGACCAGACGTCCACCCGGCTTGACCAAGTTGGCGGCGGCGGCGAGAATCGCCGCCTGCTTCGCCGCCAGTTCGCCGACGCTCGCCGGACTCTGTCGCCACTTGAGATCGGGGTTGCGCCGTAGTGTGCCGAGACCCGAGCACGGTGCGTCGACCAGGACGCGATCGAGCTTGCCGGCGAGACGGCCAACGCGAAGGTCCCGCTCCGACTCGATTCGTACCGGGTACACGTTGGACAGGCCGGAGCGCGCCAGGCGCGGCTTCAACTTCGCCAGCCGGCGGTCGGACACGTCGAAGGCATAGAGCCTGCCCTGCGAGCGCATCAGCGCCCCGAGCAACAGGGTCTTGCCGCCGGCGCCGGCACAGACGTCGGCGACCATCTGACCACGCCGGGGCTGCAGCAGAAAGCCGAGCAACTGGCTACCTTCGTCCTGTACCTCGATGCTGCCATCGACGAACAGCGGATGCTGCGCCAGCGGCGGCTTTCCCGCCAGACGTATTGCCAGCGGCGAGTACGGGCACGGACTCGCCGCCAGACCACTCGCGAGCAGCTTCTCCAGGACTTCATCCCGCCCGGCCCTGAGCGGGTTCACACGCAGGTCGAGCGGCGCCGGCTGATTGAGCGCGGCTGCCAGGCGCTCGAGTTCATCGGCGGCGAAACCGGCAAGCAACTCGCCGTACAACCAGTCGGGAAGATCGAGGCGAACCGCGGCCGGCAGATCCTCGCTGCGTACGGCCTTCGCCTGCGCCAGCCACTTGCTCTCCGACTCGCTCGCCACCTCGGCCAGCTGGCGCCGGTTCATTCCCTGAACACAGGCGAGCGCCGCCAGCAGCAGACGGCGCGAGTTCAGGTCGCCGGCGCAGCGCGCGGCCAGCGAGCGTTTGCGGCGCAAAACCGCGAACACCAGTTCGGCAACGAAGCCGCGCTCGCCATGCCCCAGTTCGCGATTTCGCCGAAAGTAGGCGGCAACGACCTGGTCGGCGGCGAAGTTCAGTCGCAGCAGTTCGGCGAGCAGCGCCTCCGCATGGTGAAACAGGGCGGGTGTCACGCGCATGCTCAGGGCTCCTCGCCGATCTCGATGGACGTGGCCACCTGGATATACAGATTGCCCTTGCGATCGACGAAGCGAATCTTCACCGGCAGCAGCGCACGCTCGCGGGCCAGCCAGAGTTCGGTCGAGGCCACACCGGGAAAACGTAGGTGCATGCTGTTGAAGGTTCCGGCAGGAGTCTCGACCACCTCGTCGGCGAGAACCTCAAGGCGATAGCGGGCATACCTCCTGCCGGTGACGACCGACAGCTGGTAACCGGTCGCCAGGTCACCGAGCAGACCGAGCTGGTAGTTCAGCGACAACAGATCCTGGGCTCCCGGGCTGAGCGTCTGTGCCGGCCGGCCGGCGAGGTGCACCTGCATCTGCTGCCAGTCGAAATCCGCCTGCTCATCCGTCTCCCGCCCCGACTGACGAGTCACGAAGCGCTCCGGCAGCAGCCCGCCGGCGGTCAGTCGGCCGCTGCTCTCGACTTCGGCCCGCAGCGGCCGCAAGAAGCCGATCAGTCCACTGGTCTCGGTGACGGCGGTAATGCGGTAGACACCGTCGCTGGCTTCCCAAGTGTGCGTCGCGCGACCGATCTGAAAACCCTGATCGCCGCGATCGACGCGATAACGGATGACTCCCCGTGCCGGCAGCGAGGCGACGGCAACCGGCAACGGGCCTGCCTCCGCCTCGACCTTGGCTGTTTCGGGCAGTGTCCCGGCGGCAGCCGTGCCTTCGTCAGCAGCGGCGGACGGCGGCGCTGGCAGATCGGCCGGCAGATCTGCCAGCGTCTCGGCCACCACTTCTGCCGGTGCCGCCCGCGTCGCCGCCGGCGGCCTGCCCGCCGCTGCCTGCGGCCGAGATCGGAAGAGCACACGTCTGAACTCCGGTCACTGACCAATCTCGTATGCCGT
>ERZ761609.1209-NODE-1209-length-24229-cov-41.734550_pt1 | contig 24229 bp, 19 predicted proteins | sample MGYA00511163_ERZ761609 | MGnify/ENA primary metagenome ERZ761609 (study PRJEB28899, sample SAMN02445070) | bioreactor sludge metagenome | biome: EBPR sludge | place: Australia: Brisbane, Thorneside Wastewater Treatment Plant | collected 2011-12-16 ... | reverse complement strand
GCTTACCGCAGACTCAATTCCATGCAGCCTGTTCGCCTTGCTGCGTAACATCAGTAAGTAATTTAGAGAAATACTGTCTGCGTCTCTTGTTTTTGTGTCGTAAAAATTTAAATCGACTTTATTGAAAAGATTGCCATCACTTAAGGATTGCATGTTTAATAAAATATAAATAACCTTGTCGCTGGAAATCTTTATATCACTATAAACAAATGAAATTTCAAAGTATTTTTCAATTTCCTTGGTTCTTGTATTATATTTATAAATCCCATCCTTGGGAACCACAATCCAAAAAATATTATTCTCATCTAAGATTACTTGACTATAGTGATTCCCAAAATCTCCTTTTACCACTGTTGGTAAATGTGCCAAACTTTCTTCTGAAATAAAAGAAAGTGTATTTTCATCAAACTTACTTAAGATGCCATTAGTGAAAGTTTCACCTGAATAGCCACGATATCCCGAATACGCCCCCCATAATATATTATTATGATCCACGAACAGAGTATCAATCAGTTCTGGGATTAGTGTCCATTCTTTAGTATCGGTTCTATAAAATGCCAAATAGCTTTGTTCTTCTACACCGCGTGAAATTCGAATCCATATTTCAAAATAGTTGTTAACGGCGCGAGTTTGTATTACGCCCATGCGACGACCTTCCCAATCATGTATTCCAGGAAAGTCTGGCAAGTCTATTTCACCATGCCAAGGGGGTTGAGGTGAAACAAATAGATTTTGCCCGGGAATTTTGACGTTTTTGTTGTTTTTATTGATGGGATATGAAAAGCCTGCATAAAGGGGTGGAAGGCACTCTTCATTCCTGTTCTCGACAACGAGCATCTCTTCTGTAGGTTCACTTATCTCATCACATGAAACCAGCAGAAACAATATTAAAATAAAATTAACACATCGAAAAGTTTTCATAATACTCTCTATGGGGTCCATGTCCATGTACCTGAATATATCCAGTTATAGACACTATAAATTAATGCTGAACTATTGTCTGCTGCCACCTGACATCCGCCACATGTCGTAGAATGATGGGGTAACGCACTACCGTCTTGACTTATTGGAACTTGGCCTAGGGTATATCCAGGGTAGACAAATGTTTCATGTCCATGTCCATTTCCTTTAATTGAAGCATCGTTTACCACTAAAATCTTTGTCCCATTATCTGCAAGTATTTTAATATCATCCTCCCAATCACTAAAATTAGGCCGAGCTGTACTGGAGAAAGTCCCGCCAATCATAACAACATGTGTTGTTTCTAATCCTTGATTTAACCTATCAAAAGCATATAACAAACACGAGTCTGCCCCCGAACTCATGCCAATACAATAGGTAGGCACTTGAGGAGAAGGGTTGTTAGAAGCAAGTATATTCGCTTGTCCTTGTTTTCCGCCGCCCGAGCGTTTACCGAGTCTCAGGTTTCTGCGATCAACAGGCAGGTGATAAACTATGCCGAAGAGTATTTACAGAAAAAATTCAATGACCTAGTCTACCAATTCAAATAAGAACATGAAAATTTTAACACTTAACAGAAGATTGCTTTTAATAGTTGCGGGAATTGTGATTGCTTCCCTGAATTTTTTCCTCCCTGATTTTGTGATTGCAGCTGTGTTCGCGGCGGGCGGATTAGTCTTTACCTACTCGATAGAATTCGCAGTGGGAAAGAAAAGCATTATCAAAAGTACATTATGGGTATTTATTGTGTCATCGTGCTGGTTATTTGTGTCAATAATCATTACCTCGATGGTTATGTGCCAGATAATATTGTCTGCAAACTCGATGTGTAATCGACTTGCGCTTCAAGAAATTCTTGTTAGTGAATTTGTGATATTTTACATCCCATGGTTTTTTATTGTTGTTTTTTTAGTCGGGAAGACTGTAAGGATTTGGATACAACGAAATTAGAATTCAAGTAGGAAATTTGCTAGGAAGCTACCCCCCTAACCCAAAATAGGTTAGGGGGTGTTTTCCGTCGCAGGGGCGAGAAATTTAACCTAGTTCCACCGGTGATCTCAATGCTAACCCGCATCTAACTCCCACATATACAATCTGCCAGCGCTTCCCTATACTGTCCCTATGGCAGAAAAGAAGCAAAGGCTACCTCGGTACTGCAGAGCGCCAAATCCGCCCTCCATGCGGCTCACAGAGCGCGACAGACGCATTTTGGAATCTGTCCAAGCCTACGACGGCATATTAAGTTTCCTTCAGATCCAGCGCCTGTACTTCACCGGCAAGAGCCAATTAACTCGCGAAACATCCGCACGATAAGTGGCATTATCTTGCGTATCTTCCGGGTTTTCGCAAAATAAGCGGTAGATTTTCTGCCATATTCTGGGGAAAATTCGCAATATAACCGTACCCAGCCGTGTGGATTTCGGGTATAAGTGGGGGATAAGGGAAACGTTTCCCCTGGTGAAGCGATTTTGGAAATTGGGAGCGCCACATGCCTTCTGCTGAAGAGATCAAAAAACTGGAAGATGCCATTCGCAGTATGGAAGAACTGAAAGCGAAAGGATTGCTGCCTGCGGAACAAGCAGATGCCAGTATATCGTTGCTGAAAAACCAACTCGCCACACATCAAGCAGAACTAGATGGCGACGGTGCCATTGCGCAGGGACCCGGTGCCAAAGCCGTAGGCAAGGGTGGAATACTCATCGATGGAAATTTTCAAGGCAATATCTACATGGGCGGAGAGATCAAGGACAATACTCGCGCTCTTGAGATCTACCGTCACATGATCCGCCGCTCGACCTCGAACCTGCCTCTGCGCGGCGTGGACGTGGGCGCCGCAGACCCATCACTAGGGCAACAATCCATTGGCTTGGCAAATATCTATGTGGATTTGAATACCAGGACAATGGATATGCGAGTAAAAACTGAGGAAGAGCGTCGAATATTTCCTGATCCAACGGAAACTGTACATGAACCGATCTCTGTATTAAACGCGCTTCAACTTCAAAGCCAAACCGTTCTGCTCGGCGACCCGGGCAGCGGAAAGAGCACCTTCGTCAACTTTCTCGCGTTTTGTTTGGCTGCCAATGCGCTCGAACCCGAAGCGGATTGGCTTGAGCACCTCAAAGGCTGGCGCAAAGAAGAGAGCGACCTGATTCCGGTAATCGTCACCTTGCGGGACTTTGCCCGCATGTACGCAGATGACCTGCCCGGGCAGGCAGCCGTCTCTCATTTGTGGAACTTCATCGTCTCGCGCCTCAAAGCCAATAATCTGGAACGAGCCGCCGAACCCATCCTCGAAGCATTGGAAACCGGCAAAGCCATGCTGCTCTTTGATGGGTTGGATGAAGTTCCCACCCGTGCGCAACGTATTTTTGTGCGAGACGCCGTGCGTGCCTTCACTGGACAATACAACCAGTGCCGCGCCCTAATCACCTGCCGCGTGCTTTCCTATCAAGAACCGGAGAAGGGCAAGCCCGACCTGCGCTTGAATGAATTCCCAACCTACGAGATCGCAGAATTCAACGAAGAACAGATCGATAACTTTGTCGCCGCCTGGTATGCCGAACTTGCCCGTCTTGGCACGATCAAAGCCGAGGTTGAAAAGGCTCTGACCCAGCGCCTGCAAACCGCTGTCCGCAGACGAGACTTGCAGGAACTTTCGCCAAACCCGCTGCTGTTGACCGTGATGGCATTGGTGCATACTCACAAAGGCAAGCTGCCTGATGCCCGTGCCCTTCTATATGAAGAGACTATTGAGATATTGCTCTGGCGCTGGGAACAGATCAAACTGGGCGGGCAGGAAGATGCGCCGCGCATGCGCCAATACCTGTTCGAAGCAGGGCGCACTGATGTGGACTTGAAAGCCATTCTGTGGAAACTTGCCTACGAAGCCCATGCCAGTGTGGGTGGTGATGATGATGGCAACAAACTCGCCGATATCCCAGAACACCGCATCATCAATGCCCTGGCTGCCTTGAAGTGCGGCGATAAAAATCCCGATGGCGACCTGAACTGGGCGAAAGATATTGTTAACCTGATGAAGAGCCGCGCTGGTCTCCTGCTCGAGCGTGAGCCGGGCGTTTTCACCTTCCCGCATCGCACCTTTCAGGAGTATATGGCGGGCGCACACCTTGCCAGCCAAACTGACTTTGCAGCCATTGCCACACAGCTCACCGAGCAAAAAGCCTTGTGGCGTGAGGTTATTCTGTTTGCGATCGGCAAACTGGTGTATGTGAGTGGTGAGATCGAGAAATCATTGGGCTTGGCTGCCGAACTCTGCCCCGATGAAAACGACGATACCGACCTCGCATGGTGGCGGGTGTGGCTGGCGGGCGATGTCTTACAGGAGATCGGCGTGAACCGCGTAAGGGATCGTGCCCAAGGGCGTGACTTGTTGAAGCGTGTGCGTTACCGCCTGAAAGATCTATTGGAAAAGACCAGACTTGCTCCGCGTGAACGCGCCGATGCAGGCAACACTCTCGCTACCCTTGGTGACCCCCGCTTCAACGCGGACCTGTGGCATTTACCAGCAGATGAGATCTTGGGCTTCGTCCGCATTCCTGCGGGCAGGTTCCTGATGGGAAGTGTTGACAAGGATGAGCAAGCGCAAGAACGTGAAAAACCCCAGCACGAAGTGGAACTGCCCGAATACTGGATGGCGAAGTATCCCGTTACAGTGGCGCAATATCGCTCGTTCGTAGAAAACAGCGGATATAAAACAAGAGTTGAAGAAGCGCTGCTTGGAAATTTGAATCATCCAGTAGTTTATGTAACTTGGTATGATGCGCTAGAGTACAGCAAATGGTTAGATGGGGAATTGCGCAAGGCTGCAACGGAAAAAGTGAGCGCAGGCGAAAAGCACCCATTCTGGCAGGGCATGGCGGAAGGCAAACTGCAAGTAACTCTGCCGAGCGAAGCGGAATGGGAGAAGGCAGCGCGAGGCGCAGATGGAAGAATCTATCCGTGGGGTAACGAGTTTGACCCCGAAAAAGCGAACACCGGCCCAACGGGAATTGGAACAACCAGCTCAGTGGGATGTTTCCCAGCCTGGGGGGATGGGCTGTATGATATGAGTGGCAATGTCTGGGAGTGGACACGTAGCCTTTGGGGTAAGGATTGGCAGAAGTCTCAACATAACTATCCTTACAATCCAAAGGATAAAGAGCGCGAAAATCTTGAGGCAGAAAAAGACATACTCCGTGTACTTCGTGGTGGTTCCTTCAACTATCCTTCCGACCTCGCGCGTTGTGCGTGCCGCGGCAGGAACTACCCAGACAACTGGGACTGGAACTTCGGGTTTCGAGTTGTGGTCTCCCCAGTTCTCCCATCACAACTCTGATCTCTGTTTACTCTGAACTCTGGGGCTCTGAATCCCTGCACTCTGATTGCGCAAGTCGCGCTAATCTGAAAGAAGAAAAGGTTTTCTCGCCGCAGGCGAGTCGATTAAAAAATTTTGGAGGCATATCATGATCGAAATTCCCGCACTGGTTACAACCACCTGGACTGCGTTGCAGCCCTTCCTGCCCATCATCGCCGCCAAAGCTGCGGAGGAGATTGGCAAGACCGCTGTGGCGGAAGTATGGACCGCCATCAAAAAGAAGTTCGATACCAAGGAGGCTGCCAAAGAAGCGCTGGCAGACTTGCTCAAAGATCCTCAGGATGCGGATGCGCAGGGCGCGTTCCGTAAGCAATTGCGGAAATTGCTGGAAGAAGATAATTCCTTTGCCAGCGATCTCGCCGGCCTGCTCGAAAAAGCGGGCAGTGATTACAAAGGGCAAGTCATCGGGGATGGTGCTCTCGCCATGGGAACGGGCGCTAAAGCCGTTGGCAAAGGCGGCATTATGATCGAGGGCGGCATGTCAGGCAGCAACCTCGTGATCGGTGATAACAACACCATCAATTCAGACGACCAAAAGAAAAAGAAAAAATGACCGAACCTGATCATCGCGCAGAGATCGAGAAGATCGAAGAGAATATCCGCCAGTTGGAGAAGATGAAGGCGGATGGAATCATGCCCGCTGCTGTGGCGGATGCCAGTATTGCGGCGTTGAAAAAAGAGCGCGCCACATACCAAGCCCAGGTGCAGGGAGGCGGCGCAAGTGCTCAAGGGGATGGCGCAACCGCCATTGGGCAACAAGGCGTAGGCGTGAATGGAGGCGTCTCTTCCTCCCTCATCAACACAGGGACGATCTTCCAGATATATCAATCTGCATCGGGGAAACCGCGGCTGGACGAAGCCGGTTTCGAGCGCATCTTGCGTAATTATCTGGAATGGCTGCGCAAGGCGTATGGCAAGGCGCGGCTGTATGGATTAGAAAGCATCCAAACCAGCGGATCCCAAAAGAAGCGCGAACTGAGCGAGGTCTTTGTGCCGCTTTCCCTGCGACGATTCTCGCCGCCCAGCCGGGCAGAAGTGGAAGAGTTTGCGGAGAACTTCAAAGGCGATCTGTATGCCGAGCAGCGTGCCTTTCTCTCTCTGGTGGAACAAAAAAGGGAGGATGGGGAGGCAATTCTCACCGAGTCCCTGTTAACTCATGGAAACCGCCTGGCGATCATCGGTGGTGCGGGCAGCGGCAAAAGCACATTGCTTGCCTACCTGGCTGCCATGTTCGCAGAACATGAACTGAGCGGCATTACACTTCCATTCAAATTGCCCGAAAGGCGCAAGACCCTCGTACCTCTGGTGATTCCTCTGCGCTATCGGCGCGAGTATTTGCGCCTTTGCAATGAGACCCCATCCGCTGTTTTGACAAGCGTCCGCCCCGGCACAATTGCGGGCTTTGTGTTGTGGTATCTCAAGAAACGCAGTCAGGCGATTCGTGTGACGGATGAATCACTGGCGGAAGAATTCTTCGACCGCCTCCTGCTGGGTGGCGGCTGTTTGGTGATGCTGGATGGCTTGGATGAAGTCGTCAGCAAATCGGAGCGCGGACAGGTGCGGGCGGAGGTCGAGCGGCTGGCAGATGAGATCTACCCCGACAACCTCTTCATCGTCACTGCGCGCGAATCAGGTTACAAGGAAAACGCCATTTTCAGCGAGGACTTTATCCGTCTGGATGTGCAAGCCCTCGACGATGAAGATATTGAGTTGCTGGTGCATAACTGGTGCGAGCAGTTGTACCCCGAAAAGATCGAAGACCAGATGAAGGACATCCAGCGCTCGATTACGGCGATCAACCATCGCTACGAAGCGCAAAACCTGCCTGCCCTGGTGCGCACCCCGTTGATGACCACGATGGTGGTGAGCGTGAAATGGGGCGAGACCGAACTGCCGCGCGAACGTGCCCGTTTGTACGAAGCCGTGGTCAAGGTTATCCTGCAGGCGCAATACCTCGATGACGATGACCAGACCCGCGAACTGGTCAATTGGGGCGGCGCGTGGGAGGAGCAGCGCGAGTGGCTTTCGTATCTTGCCCTGGAAATGCACCGTGGCGGGCAGAACGGCGCGGCGATTCCCGAGGAACGCCTGCGTGAGATCCTTGCACCGAAACTGAGCAAGGAAAACCTCGATCAATTCATCCGTGCGGTGCGCAGCCGCGGCGGATTGTTCGAGGAACGCGCAGAGTTGTTCCAATTCGCCCACCTGACCTTCCAGGAATTTCTCGCGGCACGTTTATTGGCAAAAGACCGGGAAAAATCCCTCCCGATCCTCGAAGAACGCATCCCCGATGCGTGGTGGCGTGAGGTGCTGCTGTTGGTGTATGGCTTTTCCAAGCAGGATTACGCACCCTTCTCGGGTGAATATTTGAAATGGCTTTCCAACCGCGATACAAGCCCCACACTTTATTTGGCAGGCTTGGAATTGGCAGGTGCGGCTTTGTTGGAGATTGAAAAGCCCGATGCGCAGGCGAACAAGGTACAGGGAGATTTATTACTGAAAGCCTGGCGGGATGCGAGTGACAACCTGACGACGCCTGCCATATTGCGTGCCAATGCAGGCAACACCCTTTCGCAATTGGGCGACCCGCGCTTCAACGTGGACCTGTGGCATTTACCCTCGGATGAGACCTTGGGCTTCGTCCGTATCCCTGCTAGCAAGTTCCTGATGGGTAGTGATGATAAGGATGAACAAGCAGAAGACATAGAAAAGCCCCAGCACGAAGTAGACTTGCCCGAATACTGGATGGCAAAGTATCCCGTGACAGTGGCGCAGTTCCGCAAATTTGTAGAAGCAACGGACTACAAGTTTGAAAATTGGCGTTGGAATCAAGTTGCGACGCACCCCGTTGTAGCAGTGACCTGGTATGAAGTCATGGAATACAGCAAATGGCTGGATGGCGAATTGCGTAAGGTTGCAAAGGAAAAAGTGACAGCCGGTGAAAAGAATTCATTCTGGCAGGGATTGACTGAAGGAAAATTACAAGTGACCCTACCCAGTGAAGCGGAATGGGAGAAGGCAGCGCGAGGCACAGATGGAAGAATCTATCCGTGGGGAAATGAGTTTGACCCTGAAAAAGCGAACACCAGCCCTACCAAAATTGGTGGTACCAGCTCAGTGGGATGTTTCCCTGCCTGGGAGCATGGGCTATATGACATGAGTGGCAATGTCTGGGAGTGGACGCGCAGCATCTTGGGTAAATGGGAAAAGAGCGATCACAAAATTATATTTAATTACCCCTACATTTATTCAGATGGCAGAGAGGATTTAGAAGCCTCAAAGGATTTCACTCGCATACTTCGTGGTGGTTCCTTCATCGTTCAATCCGTCATCGCGCGTTGTGCGTACCGCCTCAGGGACTACCCAGACCTCGGGCTCAGGAACTACGGGTTTCGAGTTGTGGTCTCCCCAGTTCTCCCATCATAGCGACTCTGTAGTCTGTTTCCTCTGAATCTCTGGGGCTCTGGAGTCTCTTAACTCTGATTGCGCCAGATGCGCTAATCTGAAAAAAGGATTTTCTCGCCGAAGGCGAGTCGATAAAAAAATTGGGAGGTTTACATGACAACAGGTTCGGAAATGCCGCTGTTCACGCGCACTTTTGATTTCATCACCTGGCTGCTGCCGGTGACGAATAATTTTCCGAAAGCGCACCGGCACACCATCACAAAACGGCTACTGGATGCCGCACTCGATTTGCGCGAACACATTGAGGCGGCGAATCACCGCACGGGCAAACAGAGGCTGGAGTGCATCGCCCTTGCCGATGAAAACCTCGATAACGTGCGCCTGTACCTGCGTCTTGCCGCCCGCTGGGAATGGCTCACCGCAGGGCAATACCGGCATGTGGCTGAAATGGTCGCCGAGATCGGGCGTCTGCTTGGCGGCTGGAAAAAGGTTACGCATTCGTAGGGCGGCATTTATGTCGCACTGCTTAACGTGCGAGGGATAGGCTCGAAGACTTCGTGGTGGTTCCTTCAACAATCAATCCGACAACGCGCGTTGTGCGTACCGCAACAGGAACAACCCAGACAACAGGAACAGGAACAACGGGTTTCGAGTTGTGGTCTCCACGCTCTTCCAGAATTCTGCCAGAATTACCCTGTGGGCGCACGCCTTCACGGTCGAGGCATCCATTCATGATGGGAGAATGGTCGGGCTTATTCCTGGTTGCTCCATTCCATCCCTACTCATTTTCAAGAAAATGGGGAGGGTGTCCGAAGGACGGGTGGGGCAAGCAAATAACAACTGCCCCGCGCCATGTTGTGCAAGCCTGGCGCGGGGTGAACGACTTACCGTCATTCCCCTACGGGGACGATGTGCGAGAAAGCCCGAAGGGCTGACGAAGCAATCTCTCAACCTACATGAATCTCATGTATGAAAAACTCACCACTTGGAGCAATCTGATGCTGGCATACCGCAAAGCCGCCAAGGGCAAACGCGGTCATCCCAATGTGGCAGAATTTGAGCACCGCCTCGAAGATAACCTGCTGGAAATACAGGCGGAATTGCAGGCAAAGACTTACCAACCAGGCAGGTATGCCAGTTTCTACATCCACGAACCCAAGCGGCGTCTGATCTCCGCTGCGCCGTTCCGAGACCGGGTTGTTCACCATGCGCTCTGCAACCTGATCGAACCGATTTTCGAGCGCAGTTTCATCTTCGATAGTTACGCAAACCGTGTGGGCAAAGGTACACACCGTGCCTTGACCCGCGCACAGGAATTTGCGCGCAAATATCCGTATGTGCTGCAGTGTGACATCCGCCAGTTCTTCCCGTCCATCGACCATGCCATCTTGCGCGAGACGATTGCCCGAAAAATTACCGATCCAGACATACTTTGGCTGTGCGACCAGATCCTCACAAGTGGAGTAGGCGTTTTGGCAGAGGAATATGAAATGGTCTGGTTTGATGGGGATGACCTGCTTGCCCCGCTGCATCCACGCGAACTGCCGATCGGCAACCTGACCAGCCAGTTTTGGGCAAATGTGTACATGAATCCTTTCGATCATTTCGTGAAGCGCAAGCTTGGCTGCGAGGCATATATCCGCTACGTGGATGATTTTCTGCTCTTTACCCGGGACAAGGAAACACTTTGGGGTTGGCTGGCAGGCATAAGGTCCAGAATGAGCCGTATGCGGATGACGATTCATCCCCACGCTGCGCCGCGCCCCGTCACCGAAGGGTTCGCCTTCCTCGGCTTTCGTGTCTTGCCGCAGGAGCGCAGACTCAAACGTAAAAAAGGACTATACTATCAACGGAAATTGGCACGGATGCGAATAGCGTATACACACGGCGAACTGACCTTTGAGCAGATGACCGCCAGCATTGAGGGCTGGGTCAACCACGCGCGATTTGCGAATACAATTGGGCTGAGAAAGAAGTTGTTGGGTTCCATGAAGATCACCACCCCTGGAGCATAGGATGGACTTTAATTTCAATTTCTGGAAGCAAGCAGTCTCGCAAAATATCAAGGGTTGGAAAGAGCGTTTCAAACGCACAGGGATCAACTCTTTATATTACGGGTTGACTGCAACGAGTTTGTTGCCGGTGGTTCAAGCCTATCATACGGGCGATGTCGCACCTGCTTTAATTGCCCTGGGTGGAATTTCGGCAGGGGTGGGCGCGAACTTGCTGGCAAACAAAATCCAAGGTTGGAAGGATAAGACCGAAGCGCAGATCGCCGCAGATCTACAATCCACACCTGAATTAAAAGAAACACTTGATCAACTGCTTGAAAAAATGGAAATTGTTGCCGAGGCGCAAAAAGACCTGCCCACCGATAGCGACCGGCTCTGGTTTGAGAAAACCTTGAAGGAAGAACTCGCAAAGATCGGCAGCCGCGTTTCATATAACGCCACCCTCATCGGTGATGGCGCCATTGCGCAGGGGCCCAACTCTACTGCTGTAGGCGCAGGTGGGATGTACTTCGGCGGGGATGTAAGTGATGCAAATATTCAGCAAGGGCATCAAAATCGCATTATCCATACGCAAACTCATATCGAAAAGCAAGTAGTTGAGTCTTCTAACCCCGAAAAAGAAAAAACAGAAGCTGCCCGTCGCGCCTATCTGGAGCGGATGCGCAAGCATTGTCAAGCATTGCCCCTTGCTGCGCTCGGCAGTGATGATGGCAACGGTGATGAAGTCACCCTTGATCAGGTTTATGTGGATCTTGATACGACTCTGAAAATAAAAATTTCCCTGCTCGAAGACCTGCGTAGCGGAAAGGCTGTCTCGCTTGCCCAAACCGACCTGGAGCGGGAATTGCAGGAAGGTATGGAGGAACTACAACGACTTCAAAGAGAAAAAGAAAAGGTCCAACCCCTTCCACTCTGGGATGCCATCCGCGCTACATCCCGCGCCGTCATCCTTGGCGACCCAGGTGCGGGCAAAAGCACCTTTGTTCGAAAACTACTCGGCTTGCAAGCCGCCGTCCTGCTCAAACAGTGTGACCCGCTTTCCGGCTTTGCAGATGATCTTTTGCCCGTACTGATCGTCCTGCGTGAGTTGGTGGTGGATTTGGATTGGGATGCGTTGGAAAAACTCTCCGCCGCAAAACAAAAGAAGGAACTGCTCGCACACATCCATCAACACCTGGAACACGACCTCAAACGCACCAGCGCCGAAGCCTCCATTGAATTGATCCAAAGTGCATTGGCAAGTGGCAACGTCCTGCTTGTATTGGATGGTCTCGATGAAGTGCCGCAGAACCAGCGCAAAGCCGTGCGCCAGCTCGTCAGCGCGTTACTTTCTGAATATCAGGTCGCACGACTGATCATCACCTGCCGCATCCGCTCCTACACGGGCAGCGCCGTTTTTGAGAACCTGCAAACCTTCACCATCCGCCCGTTTGACAGAAAAAAGATACAGGGATTTGTCACTGCCTGGTATGGCACTCAAGCCCAAATGGGGCATGTGGCGGAACGGGATAAAGATAGTCGCGCTGCAGACCTGACCCGCGCTGCCATCTCCGACAACCTGCGCGAAATCTCCAGCAATCCGATGATGCTCACCAGCATGGCGATCATCCACCAAAAAGAGATCGGTCTGCCAAAGGAACGCGTGCGCCTTTACAAACTGGTGGTGGATGTGCTCCTGCGCCGCTGGCAGAAATACAAAGTGGGTGAAAAACAACTGGCGCCCTCGCCTGAACTTGCCGCCTTCATGCTGGATGAAATTCGCCTGCTCAACGTGATGGAACGCCTCGCTTATGAAGCCCACCAGGCGGGCAGGGGTGAAAAGGAAAATGCGGATCTGCCGCGCATGCGCGCACTGGAGATCCTCGAACAAAAGGAATACATGCAAAGCCTGCGGCTTGCCGAGGAATTTCTCGATTACGTCGATCAGCGTGCGGGTTTGCTCAAGGGCAATGGCGGCGAACTTGAAAAACCCACCTCTTACAGTTTCCCGCACCGCACGTTTCAAGAGTATCTGGCAGGCTGTTACATGGTGCGTGACCGCAACCCCTGGCGGGAATATTACGGACGCGCCGCCGAGGGTGATCACTGGTCGCTTGCCGCGCAACTCGGTGCCGAGGAACTGTACTTCAACCGCCGCGCCAAACACACCGTGATGGACCTTGCCTACCAGCTCATGCCCGCCGAGTTAAAGACCGAGCAGGATGCTCGTGCCGCGCTCTGGTCTGCTCAGGCGGCGAACATTGCCGATGTGGATGAAATCAAAGCGGATACCGAAACCCCAAATGGCGGAGAAAAGTACCTCGCCTCGCTCCCAGCCCGCATCCTGCCGCTGCTTTCTGGAAGTTTGACACCCATTGAGCGTGCCGAAGCGGGGCGCATTCTCGCGCAGGTGGGCGATCCGCGTGAAGAAGCGATGACCGTCGCAAAGATGATTTTCTGCCGCATCCCCGCCGGTGAATTCATTATGGGTGAAGGGAAAGAACAGCATAAAGTAACCCTGCCCGAATACTTCATCTCGCAATACCCGATCACCAACGCCCAGTTTGACTACTTTGTGAAAGCCCAAGGCTACCAGCAGGAGAAATACTGGGGCGAAGCCAAGCAGAACGGATATTGGAGTGAAGCGGGTTTCAAAGGGGATTGGGATAATGAACCACGCCAATCGCCAGAGAATTATGGCATTCCATTTACTCTGCTCAATCATCCCGTAGTGGGTGTCACTTGGTACGAAACCCTAGCATTTACCCGCTGGCTGAACGAGCAAATCCAAGGGGCGGGGCAGTTGCATGTATTCAATGAAAAAGACCTGGTGCCCTTCCAGAAGGAATGGCAGGTAAGCTTGCCAAATGAAGCCGAATGGGAGAAAGCAGCGCGAGGCACAGATGGAAGAGAATATCCGTGGGAGGGTGAATTCAACCTCAACTTTGCAAACACACAAGAGGCAGGAATCAAGACCACTTCAGCGGTGGGGTGCTTCCCGAAAGGGCAAAGCCTTTATGGTTTGCAGGATGCCAGCGGCAATGTTTGGGAGTGGATGCGTAACAATTACGAGAGCGGCAAGGATGACTTTCAATCGAAGAGTATCAAAGGACTTCGTGGTGGTTCCTTCGACGATCCTTCCGGCCTCGCGCGTTGTGCGTACCGCGGCTGGGACTTCCCAGTCCTCAGGAACTGGTACTTCGGGTTTCGAGTTGTGGTCTCCCCAGTTCTCCCATCATAACTCTGGTCTCTGGAAACTCTGAATCTCTGGGGCTCTGAAACTCTTAACTCTGATTGCGCCAGATGCGCTAATCTGAAAGAAGAAAAAGGATTTGCCCGCCGTGAGGCGGGCCGTTTTTCATGAAAAAGCTGGTGATTTAATACGCACGATAATATCCATTATCTTGCGTAAAACATAAGTTTGCGCAGGAAAAGGCATCGATTTTCTGGGATTATCCCCGCAAAATTTCGCAATACAAGGCGTTGGCTACGGGTAGCGGCTGACTTCAATGCCCTGAGCATTGTATAAAACAGCAGGGTCCAACTCTGAATTATTCCAAATGTTTTCAGAAAAGTTGCAGCTATACCCTGGTCCGGAACCCGCCCATATTCTCAAAGTTTGTCCAGACGCAATAGTCCCAGCCAGTTTACAACGTTGATCGCCACGCTCTGATACCAGTGTCCAATCCGTTATCTCAACCGCACTGACGGAGTTGTTGGCAATATCAACATACTCATCAACCTTGTTAACTCCCACAATAACTATTGCGCTGCCAACCATCACAGGCTGAGTCGGTTGAAGCGCTTGATCTGCCCATAACCCAAGCCCCAACTTCATTGCATTCGATTCTCCCTGGGAGAAGAAATAAGAGCAAGCTACGTCAGGCTTATATTCTTTCGCGTTGGCATAACCCTGATTGACCAACTCAAAGTTGATAAAGGTATCTCCAACAAAAACGAAGCGCAGGAGACGATCGTACCGATCAGTTTCTGATTTGTCGCGATACATGACCACTTCCCTGCCGTTCACGAGCTCGAAGTTCTTCTGACTGGCTTCTTTTCCAAAGTATTCTTTTTCAATGGTGCTTTCAGGTGTGTCGATCCCAATATAGCGGACCGTATAGATTTGTCCGTCCATGCGTACCTTGATCGTATCCCCATCAACCACATCAACGACAGTCCCGACTTGAGGCTGTTGCGGAGCAATACAGGCATGACCGGAAGATAAGGCTGGCATGGCTGTGAATGTCGGGTTCACTTCAATCGTTGAGGTTGGAAAAGCCGGTTCCTGCGAAGGTAGTGAGGTTGGTGTTTGAGAAGATATCGCCACCAGCGTGGATGTTTCTGTTGGTTGGATGATAAGGGGCGGCGTTGCTGTATATTGTTCAGCAATCGTCGTTGCCATCCCACAAGCCAAGGATGGGATAGCAAATAGCGTCACTGTGACTACACGAATAATCTTCGTATTCCTTGTTTTATTCAAGTTGCTCAACTGCCTTTTCTAGATCACGTTTCCCTGGTGTGGTGTAGATTCTGGTTGTGTTCAAATTGGCATGGCCAAGCAAAGTTGCCACACGTTCAAGCCCTACCCCACTATCCACCAAATTCTTGCTGAATGTATGCCTCAATGTGTGCGGAGATACATCTTCGATGTTTGCTCTGCGCGCCAATTCAACCAAGCGCCGATAAACGCCGCTTGGTGAAAGTCGATCTCCCCGTTTGCCTTCAAATAAGGAATCGCTTTTTGCATGGACCTTCATCCACGCCTTAAGGGCATCGCGGGCAAGGCTATTGAGCGGGACTTCACGATGCTTACCGCCCTTCCCCTGGCGGACGATCAGCTTGCCTTTGCGGTCAGTGAGTTCGATATCTTTTACCGACAGAGCGCACAATTCTGAAATACGTAAGCCACTGTTCAGCAACAGGATGACGACTGCCTTATCGCGGATTGCCTGTATCTTGGCGGACTCGGTCCGGGCAGCGTTGATGGCTTTTTCGGTTTCACGCACAAGCGCTGCCTGTTCTTTGCGATCGAGCCAGCGCGGAGCCAGGCTTTGTTCTTCCACACCTTTTACATCGATGGATGTGCCGCTTAGTTGGGCAAACACTCGCAGGGTGGCGAGATGGCGATTGATCGTTGCTGGCGCGACATCGCGACTGAGCAGCCATTGACGGTACTCGCGCACATCGGTTGGAGTTAAATTCTTCTCGGTGAGTTTCTCGCCATTGCTTTGGTGAAACCAACGTGCAAAGGATTGAAGATCGCTCATGTACCCCTGAATAGTCCTTTGCGAGCGATCTTGTTGCTGCAAATAGGCGGTGAATTTGGCTACGGAAGCAGTGTGTACGTAAGTGGCTGTCATAAAGAGATTATAGCAATTTTTTTCGCGCTAATAAAACTGATGGACATGCAGCGTGAGATTATTGCAACCCCTACCATTTTTAAGCCCAAAGCTGCCAATTTGAGAAAGCGACATTAAATTTATTATCGAAAAAGAAGCCCATTATCGTCCTCCGCAAAAGCAATAGAAACATCTCGAATGCTTATCGATAGATAAAGCAATGCTGTGGTTTCTACCGCCACGCTGGCGGATGTTAAGCAAACAGCGCTGCACGGTTCATCCCCACGTGTGTGGGGAATACGGTGCTGGTCAACCATTCGATCAGCCGATCCCGGTTCATCCCCACGTGTGTGGGGAATACGGCGATGATACCGGCTTTCAGGGCGTTCGCGGCGGTTCATCCCCACGTGTGTGGGGAATACGTGAAAGACGCCACCGCGAAGGAAATGATCCGCCGGTTCATCCCCACGTGTGTGGGGAATACTGCGTTCGATGCACCCGCAAACGGCGGCGATGCGGTTCATCCCCACGTGTGTGGGGAATACGCGGGAAAATCCACCCGATAACATGCGACTTGCGGTTCATCCCCACGTGTGTGGGGAATACGATCAGGCGTTCCTTGTCCCCCTTTCCGTGAACGGTTCATCCCCACGTGTGTGGGGAATACGCATCTCCCACGACGTAGCGCGGCGCTGATACACGGTTCATCCCCACGTGTGTGGGGAATACTCCAGCAGTTTCCTTTTTCGTTCGGTCAGGGGCGGTTCATCCCCACGTGTGTGGGGAATACTAGAAACGCGACTCGCTTGCTCATTAATCAATCCGGTTCATCCCCACGTGTGTGGGGAATACCCATTGCCAAAAACGAGGAATGGGCAAGCAGACGGTTCATCCCCACGTGTGTGGGGAATACGCGAGAACGGAAACCCGTATGACACCCAGCGGGCGGTTCATCCCCACGTGTGTGGGGAATACGAATTGCCGCTGCATCGGCTTTGAGGCGGCGGGCGGTTCATCCCCACGTGTGTGGGGAATACATCAACATGATTGAGGGCGAGTCTGCCACATTCGGTTCATCCCCACGTGTGTGGGGAATACGTGCGCGAATCGATGCGCGCGGCGCAGTCGCTGCCGGTTCATCCCCACGTGTGTGGGGAATACTATTCCAAACGATGTACGGATACGCAGCACCCTCGGTTCATCCCCACGTGTGTGGGGAATACGAATCGCCGGAAGTTGCTCAGCACGCACTTCCCGGTTCATCCCCACGTGTGTGGGGAATACCATTTCTCTGAATAATCCTCAATGGGAATGTGCGGTTCATCCCCACGTGTGTGGGGAATACTTCATGCTCCCGCTGCGCCTGGTCATTGGTCGCGGTTCATCCCCACGTGTGTGGGGAATACGTATCCGTACACATTGTAAATCATTTCGTTTTCCGGTTCATCCCCACGTGTGTGGGGAATACTAAGGCAAGGGGAGGGGGTGGGGGTGCGAACTTCGGTTCATCCCCACGTGTGTGGGGAATACGCCTGTTCAAATTTGGCTTTCCAGTCGTCAGCGGCGGTTCATCCCCACGTGTGTGGGGAATACGTGCCTTGCATTGATCACGAAGGCTGCGGATCCACGGTTCATCCCCACGTGTGTGGGGAATACCAAAACCGATCATGGTGTGCTTCTCCTCAAAACGGTTCATCCCCACGTGTGTGGGGAATACGGAGCGTAATGCTCACAGACGCGCAGTTTGACGCGGTTCATCCCCACGTGTGTGGGGAATACCTGTTCATTGGCTACCAGGCGCGAGACCGTGGCGGTTCATCCCCACGTGTGTGGGGAATACGTCCCATGCTGTTTGACTCTGCTATCACGCTCGCGGTTCATCCCCACGTGTGTGGGGAATACGAGTGCTCCACCGAATAGGGCAAGATCAAACAAACGGTTCATCCCCACGTGTGTGGGGAATACGAACAAGATGCTAAAGGAAGCAGGTGGGCTTACTCGGTTCATCCCCACGTGTGTGGGGAATACTTCAGATGCAAATTGACGCTGCATAGACTGAGGCGGTTCATCCCCACGTGTGTGGGGAATACGATTTCCGGCATCCATGTGGTAAGAACGTCGCCCGGTTCATCCCCACGTGTGTGGGGAATACGTCGTAGTTGAAGATAATGTCCCGCCAGCCTTGCGGTTCATCCCCACGTGTGTGGGGAATACGGCTTGGCTCACCAAAATGGCAAACTTGAAGGCGGTTCATCCCCACGTGTGTGGGGAATACGTTGTTCTCGGCTCGTTCGGCGCGTACAAAGTGCGGTTCATCCCCACGTGTGTGGGGAATACGGTTTTGAGGCAGACGGCTTATCTTTCCCGCGCGGTTCATCCCCACGTGTGTGGGGAATACAGAACAGAACCCGCCTCCCGATGAATGGATCGACGGTTCATCCCCACGTGTGTGGGGAATACGGATATTCTTCGCGATCAATTCCTCCAACTCGTGCGGTTCATCCCCACGTGTGTGGGGAATACGGACTAGCGGTTACAGGGTATTCTCACGCAGAGCCGGTTCATCCCCACGTGTGTGGGGAATACGTGCGCATCCTCAAGCGCCGTTACGCCGAGGAACGGTTCATCCCCACGTGTGTGGGGAATACTGGGACCAAGGAATCGCTGACGGCCATTGCCTACGGTTCATCCCCACGTGTGTGGGGAATACTCCAACGACGGCGCAGGCGATAGTGGATCAAGCGCGGTTCATCCCCACGTGTGTGGGGAATACTGAAGTGGTCACGACCGGCTGTGGTGCCGCCGCTCGGTTCATCCCCACGTGTGTGGGGAATACGACGACCTGAGAAACGCACAGGTAGCCGCCTCGCGGTTCATCCCCACGTGTGTGGGGAATACGCTGTTGTTTAGGGGTGTCAATCCCGCGACGTACGGTTCATCCCCACGTGTGTGGGGAATACGCAAAAATTCCCCAACATTTTCTATGGGAAGGCGGTTCATCCCCACGTGTGTGGGGAATACTTCCCGCGCAGCACCAGATCATCGTCTCCATGCGGTTCATCCCCACGTGTGTGGGGAATACGGCGAGTCATCGCATTCGTTTCGGGACCGGTTTCGGTTCATCCCCACGTGTGTGGGGAATACGGCTGGCTGCCTTTGCCGACGGGATGTTCAGTCGGTTCATCCCCACGTGTGTGGGGAATACGTGATCGAATACTCGAATCCGTTCACGGGCAACGGTTCATCCCCACGTGTGTGGGGAATACGCATGAACATGGTCGCCCGGTGGAAAACCTGGACGGTTCATCCCCACGTGTGTGGGGAATACCGAAACGGCGCAATGAGAAGACACGGATTCGGCGGTTCATCCCCACGTGTGTGGGGAATACTCAGTACGGATTAAGGCGAGCCTAGGCGACACGCGGTTCATCCCCACGTGTGTGGGGAATACCGAAACGGCGCAATGAGAAGACACGGATTCGGCGGTTCATCCCCACGTGTGTGGGGAATACTCAGTACGGATTAAGGCGAGCCTAGGCGACACGCGGTTCATCCCCACGTGTGTGGGGAATACGTTTGCCTCTAATTCTGGACGCGCCCAATCCACGGTTCATCCCCACGTGTGTGGGGAATACCAGCTGGCGAATATCGACCGCCGTCACCTTGCCGGTTCATCCCCACGTGTGTGGGGAATACTCCTGCTGCTCTGCCTGCTCGCGGGCTTGTCCGCGGTTCATCCCCACGTGTGTGGGGAATACTACTCGCCCGACTCCACCAATGTGCGCCCAGGCGGTTCATCCCCACGTGTGTGGGGAATACGATCCAGTCGGATCGGCGGCGGGAGTCAATACCCGGTTCATCCCCACGTGTGTGGGGAATACGCTATATGGTTCGCCGTCGTCGTGGCGCTTGCCGGTTCATCCCCACGTGTGTGGGGAATACGGAAGGTCTGCGCGGTCGTGGTGCTGGCGAGGACGGTTCATCCCCACGTGTGTGGGGAATACTAATGCCACCACGCGTCCGATGATTAATCTCATACGGTTCATCCCCACGTGTGTGGGGAATACCATGATTTGTGTACACAATATCAGGGCATCGGCGGTTCATCCCCACGTGTGTGGGGAATACGTGTTCATGACGTGGATGGGGACGTGGGTGAGCGCGGTTCATCCCCACGTGTGTGGGGAATACGGCTTTGAATTGGGCTTGTCCATGACTGCAAGCGGTTCATCCCCACGTGTGTGGGGAATACTCGGCGGGTTCAGCCACACATGCAACTTCTTGCCCGGTTCATCCCCACGTGTGTGGGGAATACGTTTTGATGCGGCGGACGTGCAGTGGCAGATCGGTTCATCCCCACGTGTGTGGGGAATACTTCCCGAATACACCTCGCCCGCCTCGTTGATGTCGGTTCATCCCCACGTGTGTGGGGAATACCTCCGCCTTGAACGCATCCCGCCGCTGCATTACGGTTCATCCCCACGTGTGTGGGGAATACACGTGCTGACCTTGCCGCAGGTGAAGCAGTACGCGGTTCATCCCCACGTGTGTGGGGAATACGTGTCGCTGGTGATCTCACTGGCGACGACGGGCGGTTCATCCCCACGTGTGTGGGGAATACGAAGTACCGTTTGATCCAGGATATTGACCTGCGCGGTTCATCCCCACGTGTGTGGGGAATACCAATCAGAGTACTCGCACTTGCAACAACCGTATCGGTTCATCCCCACGTGTGTGGGGAATACTCGGATTTCTCCAGTGGGAACTTGTCGCTAACCGGTTCATCCCCACGTGTGTGGGGAATACGGAAAGCGACGCTGGATAGAGCCGTCAAAAAACGGTTCATCCCCACGTGTGTGGGGAATACGACTGTCATTGATCACGGTGTAACCCGTCGAGCCCGGTTCATCCCCACGTGTGTGGGGAATACGTGATCCCAGACCTTTTGAAAATCCTCTTTTTCCGGTTCATCCCCACGTGTGTGGGGAATACGTATGGTTGTTGTTTTTGCCGCTATGGTTGGGCGGTTCATCCCCACGTGTGTGGGGAATACGCGCCGGATCGATCCCAGCCAGCCGCGCAAAGCGGTTCATCCCCACGTGTGTGGGGAATACGCATATGGTGAGCGGGTAGGGGGGTGGGGGTCGGTTCATCCCCACGTGTGTGGGGAATACATATGCGCGTTCGGGGATCAAGGTAAACGATTCGGTTCATCCCCACGTGTGTGGGGAATACGCGGCTTTGTCGTTCTTGGTGCGGATGCCCATGCGGTTCATCCCCACGTGTGTGGGGAATACGCCTGGATCGCATCGGTGTGTATCGCATCCTGCGGTTCATCCCCACGTGTGTGGGGAATACGTCACTTCGCGCACAGTATCGCCAATCTGAACCGGTTCATCCCCACGTGTGTGGGGAATACTACCGATTTGAGGTCACAGATGGGCCGTGTGGTCGGTTCATCCCCACGTGTGTGGGGAATACCTCGGCGATCTCGTCTCAAACGCGATCGGAAACGGTTCATCCCCACGTGTGTGGGGAATACTTTTGCAGAACCGCGACAACGGGACCAAGGGGCTGCGGTTCATCCCCACGTGTGTGGGGAATACGGCAGGTTCGCTCACAACCCGGGTGATGTGTGCCGGTTCATCCCCACGTGTGTGGGGAATACGATCGCAGGCGGTAGAGGTACTCTGCTACCGCCGGTTCATCCCCACGTGTGTGGGGAATACTTACTCACTTTGATCAAGATGGACAATGTCTATCGGTTCATCCCCACGTGTGTGGGGAATACGCTTCGTTGGCACGCTTGCGTTCGGTCGCGCTGTCGGTTCATCCCCACGTGTGTGGGGAATACCTCACGCACGAAGGCTCGGCGGTGATGCAAAACGGTTCATCCCCACGTGTGTGGGGAATACAATTTCTGAGGAGGAATAGCATGGCCCAAAAACGGTTCATCCCCACGTGTGTGGGGAATACTCATCGCTGGCTGCGTTTTCATTTGCATCCAGGTCGGTTCATCCCCACGTGTGTGGGGAATACGCGGAGGGGGTGACATCAAAAAATTCTTTTGCAGGTTCATCCCCACGTGTGTGGGGAATACTCGCGCCGGAACCAGATCTCAGCCGGGCGTGTGCGGTTCATCCCCACGTGTGTGGGGAATACTTGTAGATCGCATCTGGGGTCGCGTCGCTGCCCGGTTCATCCCCACGTGTGTGGGGAATACTTATGTGCCCGTTCATCGCGTCATCACCACAACGGTTCATCCCCACGTGTGTGGGGAATACGAAATGCTGCGGGGCTGGCTGACCAGGACCTACGGTTCATCCCCACGTGTGTGGGGAATACACGGTCAGATACTGTCTTGCTCCACGTATACGCGGTTCATCCCCACGTGTGTGGGGAATACGCGGCTTCGCTCTCTTCGGAGCCATTCATGACGGTTCATCCCCACGTGTGTGGGGAATACGTTGCCGCCTTTTTGCTTGCGCCGCCTGAAATACGGTTCATCCCCACGTGTGTGGGGAATACGCATACCGTGCGGCGATCTCTGCCGCGCTCACCCCGGTTCATCCCCACGTGTGTGGGGAATACTCAATATCCACGATCTGCACAGTAATTCCCTTCGGTTCATCCCCACGTGTGTGGGGAATACGAAATCGCGCTTCACGCGCAGGATGTTTTCCTCCGGTTCATCCCCACGTGTGTGGGGAATACGCTTAATTCAGTCATGGTTATTACTCCTCGGCAGTTCATCCCCACGTGTGTGGGGAATACACAATGAAAGCAAAAATCGCAGCTGCCTTTGTCGGTTCATCCCCACGTGTGTGGGGAATACGCGCAAGGAACTTACTGGCAAGGATGGCAAACCGCGGTTCATCCCCACGTGTGTGGGGAATACGAATACCATCATCCCTCTGGTGGAGCAGGCTGTGCGGTTCATCCCCACGTGTGTGGGGAATACGGAGGTAGGGGGTTTGGGGGTGGTGGTTAAATTCGGTTCATCCCCACGTGTGTGGGGAATACGTCCGCGCATGGCGGAAACGACCATGTCCCGGCGGTTCATCCCCACGTGTGTGGGGAATACGGAATAAAAAAAATAAAGCCCCGCAAAACGGGACGGTTCATCCCCACGTGTGTGGGGAATACGATGTGTCTCATCGTGTGCGTGTCCCTTCTTTCGGTTCATCCCCACGTGTGTGGGGAATACGATGGTTTCGGTCAGGTACATCAAGCCGCCGTCCGGTTCATCCCCACGTGTGTGGGGAATACTTGTTTTCACGCAGCCATTGAATCGCCGCTTCGGCGGTTCATCCCCACGTGTGTGGGGAATACTTCCAGGGCGTACAGCGGGCGCTTGCCGACTTCCGGTTCATCCCCACGTGTGTGGGGAATACACCGGTGCAAACGCGCGCAGTGAAGATCTTCACGGTTCATCCCCACGTGTGTGGGGAATACTCGCGCAGCGCTGCCTGATAGCGGGCTGAAAACGGTTCATCCCCACGTGTGTGGGGAATACTTCGAGTGTGGTCTTGATCTTCTCGATACCCGCGGTTCATCCCCACGTGTGTGGGGAATACACTCCCAGGCTTGCGCTTACTGAAATACTGAGCGGTTCATCCCCACGTGTGTGGGGAATACCAGATGATCGAGCGGAACAAACTCACCCCATTGCGGTTCATCCCCACGTGTGTGGGGAATACAAAATCCAATGTGGAGGATGACGAAAAGCCATTCGGTTCATCCCCACGTGTGTGGGGAATACTTCCTGAATTCTTTTTCTGTTATACCCTGATCCGGTTCATCCCCACGTGTGTGGGGAATACTAGCGGTTCCGATTCCCCATTGAATCGCACACCGGTTCATCCCCACGTGTGTGGGGAATACTGGTTACTGCAGAATCAAGCCATCGATCTCGGCGGTTCATCCCCACGTGTGTGGGGAATACGAAGTCAGACTCGCCGGGGCGGGAGTTGCCGCCGGTTCATCCCCACGTGTGTGGGGAATACGGCTTTGGCAGTTGGTGGATCTTTTTCACTTTCGGTTCATCCCCACGTGTGTGGGGAATACTCTCCGATCCAGTTCGGCATTTCGCCACCCTTCGGTTCATCCCCACGTGTGTGGGGAATACCCTTATTTTTCCGAAAAAAAGAGAT
>ERZ761609.1208-NODE-1208-length-24234-cov-109.558997_pt1 | contig 24234 bp, 6 predicted proteins | sample MGYA00511163_ERZ761609 | MGnify/ENA primary metagenome ERZ761609 (study PRJEB28899, sample SAMN02445070) | bioreactor sludge metagenome | biome: EBPR sludge | place: Australia: Brisbane, Thorneside Wastewater Treatment Plant | collected 2011-12-16 ... | reverse complement strand
CTTGAACCCGCCTTCGCCAAGGCTTCGGCGGATGAAACCCGAAACCTTGAACCCGAAACAATCCCCGTTCCCACATGTAACCTCATTACACCCCCATGTAACCTCAGGGCACCCCGGCCCAAAATGTAACCTCAGGATACCACAATGTAACGACAGAGCACTCCGTATCGGCTTCATACAACCCAATTTTGTCCCTGCCAGAACACAAATGGATTATGAAGCCGACTATTACATATACAACTCATTTTTTAGATTTCGTCTGCGCGGTCGCAGTGGGCGCGCAGACCTTTTTCTTGTGGATGATATTCCTTATGCCACAGGCACTGTCTGGCCAGAGCAGTTTTCAGGTGCGGTTCGATACCCTGCCCTTGGCCGAAATGCCGAGGCTGCACTCCTTTGCTTTTGCGCGGCACGAAGGGAAGTGGCTGTTGCTGGGCGGTCGGCAGGATGGTTTGCATCCCAAATTTGGAGGTTTCAATACGGCCTCGGCCAATACAAGTATCTGGGTGGTAAGCCCGGAGACCGCACAAGTGTGGAGCCGCTCCATCACGGAACTGCCCGACACCCTGCAAGAGCAGTTGCGCAGCGCCAACATGGAGTTTTATCACCACGATGCCAGCCTGCTTTTTGCCGGCGGCTACGGGTATAGCGATCTGGCCCAAAACCACATCACTTATCCATACCTCACCGTCATAGATGTGCCGGGCTTGGTGCAAAGCGTGGTGGAGGGCGGCCCTCTCCTACCCCATTTTCATCAAATGCGGGATACCTTCTTTGCCGTTACCGGCGGTCAGATTCAGGAATTGGCGGATACTTTTTATTTGGTGGGCGGACATTTGTTCAACGGGATTTACTCGGCCAATTCCGACAACCCCACACAGCGCTACACTGCGGCCATTCGCAAGTTTACCATTGAAAACCAAGCCGGTACGCCACAAATAACACACCAAAGCGAGCAAATAGACGAACTCAATCTGCACCGCCGCGACTACAATCTTTCGCCTCACATTTTTGAAAATGGCGACCAGGGGCTGATGGCTTTTTCGGGAGTGTTTCAACCCGGCCTGGCGCTCAAACCCTTTTTGAACATCGTGGCCATTCGCTCCGGAGGGCACCACTCCGTCAATGGGTTCAGCCAGTTTTTGACCAATTACCATTGCGCCCGCGTACCCGTTTATTCAGCCTCGGAAAACCAAATGCACACCTTGTTTTTTGGCGGCATGAGCGAGTACTGGCTCTCCGACACAGACAGCTTGCTGCGCGACAGTCGCTTGCCTTTTGTGAAAACAGCCGCCAGAGTGACCCGCCTCCCCGACGGCTCTTACGAAGAAGTCGCCTTCGATGCCGAACTACCTTACTACACAGGAACCGGGGCCGAGTTCATCCTCGCCGACAACACGCCCACGCTGGGTGAGGAGATGGTAAACTATGATGCGCTCTCCGATGGCAGCCACCTGCTCGGCTACATTGTAGGCGGCATTGTGACGCCCGGCAGCCAGCGCAATCCATTCACTGCCAATGCCGCAGCGGTTACTTCGGCCAGCCCGCAGGTACTCAGGGTGTGGTTGGAAAAAGGCGCGGTATCCTCCACGAAAGGGCAGGCATTGGATGGGCGCTACGCCTTGCAAATGAGGGTGTTTCCCAATCCCGCCGAAGATGTGCTGCAACTGAGCGCCCGATTGCCCCGCGCAGGTCGCCTCTTGGGTACGCTCCAAAATGCGCAGGGCCGAATCGTGATGAGCCACGACTGGGGCCTGTGCAACGAAGGGCTGCAACAGATGGAGATTTCGGCAGCAGCATTGCCCGCAGGCTTGTATTGGCTCACGCTCCGGCTCGACGGCGTTTTTACCGAAACCATCACCATTGCCAAAAAGTAAAATCACACTCAATTTTTCATCATCACATTAAAACCTTTTTTGACCATGAAAAAACGCTTACTCTTCACCATCATTGCCTCTTTGGCAGCCATCGCATTCCTGCACGCTCAAGTGGCGCCTACTGTATTTGCACAAGATTTCACATCGGGCCTCATTGGTATCAACATTGACGCCGACGGCAATATCTGGGCCACCGAAAACGGCACCGGCAATGACGACGGCCGCATCACCATTATAGATCAGCAAGGCAACAAAACTGTATTTATGACCGGCCTGCCCAGCACCTTTATTCAGGCGGCAGGCGAAATCGTAGGCTCCTATCGCACCTATCAACGCCCCGACAACAAAGTGCTCATCGTGGTAGGCGAAGGCGATCATGATCTGTCGGAAACCTTGTTGATAGTGGACAAATCGGACTTCAGCCCCGGAAACCCGCTGACACTGGAAGACGTGGAATTGGTCATAGATCATGGCGCGTTCATTCATGGCCTGGGATTTGTACAATCCAATCCATTTAATGTGGAGTGGGATACCGAGGGCAACATGTATATTGCCGACGCAGGCGCCAATTCTATTGTAAAATGGGAGGCTGCTACCGGCGATTTCAGCATCGTCAAAACATTAGATCGCTTTCCCAATCCGCTGCCCTTTGGCCCACCGATGGTGGACCCCGTACCTACCAAAGCACTGCGCAAACCCGACGGCACATTTTACGTCAGCCAACTCACTGGTTTTCCTTTTCTGCCAGGAGCAGCCAATGTACACAATCTTGACGCGGAAGGCAATCTCAGCGTACACGCCGAGGGCTTCACCTGCCTCACCGACATGCACTTTGATCCTACCGACGGCAACCTCTGCGTGATGCAGTTCGGCGTGTTTGGCGATGTAGGAGGCACGCTCAATTTCATATTGGGATCGGCGGCAGTCATTAAACTTATGCCCGACGGCAGCCGCGACACCATCGCGCAAGGCATCGGCGGTTTGGCGCCCAGTTTTGCTTTTGACGGCGACGGCAATTTGTATGTGGCAGACTTGGTTTTCGGCCAGATACTGAAATACAATCTGCTGAGCAGCACCCAGGAAACGCCTTTGGCCAAGACGCAACTCACGGTGTTTCCCAACCCTGCTTCCGAACAGGTACACATTGAATACGAACTCACCCGCGAAGCCCCTGTGACCATGGGCATTTATGATCTCGGCGGCCGATTGCTGGCTTCCTTCAACGAGGGCAATATGCCTTCCGGCAAACACCGCCTGACCTGGAACGGCACAATGGCCGGTGGTCGTGTGGCACAAAACGGCACATACATCTATCGTCTTCTGGCGGGAGAATCTCTGTCGGCAGGGTTGATTTCCTGGCAGAGACCATAAAACAAATCGAGGTTTTGGGCCGGGGCATGTAGAAAATGTCCCGGCATTCTTTCACAACATCTTAAAAAAGAAAATATTATGAAAAACACAATCATCGCTCTCAGCATCCTTGCCGCTCTGGCCTTCACGCAGTGTACCAACAACGCACCCGCCGCCGATACAGACGCTACGGCTGCGCCCACCGAAGAAACACTCACCCAACGCGGCGAATACTTGGTCGGCATTCTCGGTTGCCACGACTGCCACTCGCCCAAAAAGATGGGACCGCAAGGCCCCGAACTCATCCCTGAACTCATGCTTTCCGGCTATCCCGCCGACCGGCCTTTCGGCAAAGTAAACAAAGAGGCACTGGCCGAGGGTTGGGCTTTGTTCAACGGCGACCTCACCGCCGGCGTAGGCCCCTGGGGCGCCACCTTTGCCGCCAACATCACCTCCGACGCATCGGGCATCGGCGAATGGTCATTGGAGCAGTTTACCCGCGCCCTCACGCAGGGCAAAGCCAAAGGAATGGAAGACGGCCGCCCCTTGCTGCCGCCCATGCCCTGGTTCAATTACACCAACATGAAACCGGAGGACATCGAAGCCATCTACACCTACCTGCAAAGCACCAAGCCGGTGCGCAACGTGGTGCCCGCGCCGATAGGGCCGGAGGCCTTGTGAGCAAATACCTGACTGTCTCAACGAAAGGCATCCCGCAAATATTCATTCATCAACGTGTTAATATTATTATCACCTAATATGAGTACACTAAAAAACATCAATTTGTCAGCACATTTCGTGCTGACATTGCTGCTGTGTTGTTTCTGTATTGCAACATCATCTGCAGCCACAAAATACGTAAAACCGACCGGCAACGACAGCAACAACGGCAACTCGTGGGCGCAGGCCTACCAAACCCTCCAAAAAGCGCTGGAAGCGGCTGCAGCTTCCGGTGATGAAATCTGGATTGCCGCCGGTACGTATTATCCTTCAAAAGACGAAACAGGATCTGCATCACCTTCTGATAACCGCAAAAAGGTTTTTTACATCAACAAAGATGTGGCTATTTATGGCGGTTTCAACGGTACGGAAACTGCGCGTAGTCAGCGCAATTGGAATACCAATATTGTGACCCTGAGCGGCGACATAGGCACGATTGGGTCTTCAACCGATAATTGCTATCACGTTGTAAAAATATACAACGTTTCAAACGCAATGACCCTGAATGGAGTACAAATTACTGGCGGTAATGCCAGTGCCTCCGGTTCGACTGCTGATGGCATAGGTGGAGGTATCATCATACAGGGCACAGACGGAGTATCATCATCTCCCTTAATCAATAACTGCAGAATATATGCCAACTCTGCCAGCAATGGCGGCGGCGTTGGCGCTTTTAGTTTAAACAATGGATCCAGCATACCTGATTTTTTCAATTGCATTATTGATAACAACAATGCAACAGGTGTAGCAGGGGGTGTATATAATTTTTCAGATGGCAATTTTATGGGTACCCCATTTTCTGTAGCCACTTTTGAGCATTGTACCTTTTATGAGAATAATTCAGTGAGTTCAACCGCTAGAGTAGGCTATTCTTTTGCAGCGGATGATGGGGGCGCATCGCTTTTCATCATCAATTCTATTGCCTGGGGTTCAGCAACAGGCGTCTATTTTTCCAAGTCAACGTTTGGCGCGACGCATTTACAGTACTCCTTAAGCAAAGGAGGATGCAATGGCAATACGAATTGTGTCGGCGTTATTCTTAGCTCAGATCCTTTGTTTGTCAATGCCGCCGGGGGCAACTTGCGTTTGAACGCTTCTTCCCCCGCTATTGATGTGGCGGGTACAGAGTATTTTAACAGCCCTTCGAATGTTGATTATGATAACAATCCTCGGCCTGTTGGTTGTACAGACTATGGCGCTTTTGAATATACAACCTCTTCTGCACTTACGGTTACTTGTTACAGGGACTTGGATGGTGATGGCTATGGCGTTCCGGGGACAAGTAAAGTATTTTGCACCTCCTGTGGTACTGGCTGGGCCGATAATACAAACGACTGCGATGACAGTGTCCCTATAGGAAGTTCCTATGCTATTAATCAAAGCGGCGCCTTCGCGCCATTAAGCGGCACAGGAACGACCGTAACTTTAGCTGACGATGAGGCTTCAATCCCTATACCCATAGGTTTTAACTTTAGATTTTATGGTGTTGATTATAGCCAGTTGCGCATCGTTTCAAATGGCTTTATCTCTTTTGATCTCGGCACCAGTACCGGATGTTGTTCCGGACAATTAATTCCCAACAACAGCTCGCCCAATAACCTTATCGCTATTGCTTGGGATGACTTGTATCCGCCCGGGAACGGTTCTATTTCCTATTTTACAACAGGCTCGGCGCCCAATAGGAAAATGGCCATCAACTTTAACGGCGTACCTGTTTGTTGTGGTAGTACTGCCAATGTCACTTCGCAGGTTATTCTTTACGAAACAACTAATGTTATTGAAATTCACTCAGCCGATATTAACGGGGTGAATCCTGCTACCATGGGCATTGAAAACGCAAATGGTACCGAGGGTTTTGCTGTGTCAGGCAGGAACGCTTCTTCCTGGGCGATTACAAATGATTTTGTTTCGTTTACACCAGTTGCCCCGGGAGGAGGTGGAATACTGACAACTTATTATCGGGACCTGGATGGCGACGGCTTTGGCAACCCGGCTGTCACGCAACAGGGTTGCTCAGCGCCCAGCGGTTATGTAGCGAGCAATACGGACTGCAACGACAACAACTTCAACATCAAACCCACCGCCACGGAAGTCTGTGATGGCGTGGATAACGATTGCGACGGCTCCATAGATGAAGGGGTAGCTCCCATCACCTGGTACCGCGATATGGACGGCGATGGTTTTGGAAACGCAGCCGTGACACAAACTGCTTGTACGCAGCCAACGGGCTACGTGGCCAACAGTAACGATTGCAACGACAACAACTTCAACATCAAACCCACCGCCACGGAAGTCTGTGATGGCGTGGATAACGATTGCGACGGCAGCACGGATGAAGGCGTGCTGACAACTTACTACCGCGATATGGACGGCGATACATTCGGCAATTCGTCTGTTACCCAACAAGCCTGCTCACAGCCAACGGGTTATGTGACCAACAACACCGACTGCGACGACAACGACCCGCTGGAAAAACCCGGCCAGGTTTGGTACGACGATTCCGATAATGATGGCTATGGCCAAACGGGGGCGGCTTCGATTACCAGTTGCCTGCGTCCAACAAATCATCGGGCGGCGGTTGAATTGTTGGCCACCAGCGGCGACTGCAATGACAACAATTTTAACATCAAGCCCAGCGCTACGGAAGTCTGCGATGGTGTGGACAACAACTGCAATGGCTCAACCGATGAGGGTTGCACCCCCGACTACACCATTACGACCACCGGCAACGCCATTGTGATTACGGACAGTACCGGCAGTAGCGAAACGCTGGCAGTAAGTCAAAGTGGCAGCAACATCTTTTTACAGGTGGCCGGGCGCACCTACGCTTTAAATGGCGGTACAGTGACAGCCTTTCCGGTGGGCGTACCTTTATCGGGTGTGACATCCATCACCATCAATACCGCTGCCGGCAACGACGTCATCAACATAGGCAACTTTACGGTCAACCTGCCGAGCCTGACCATCAACGGGGGCGCAGGAGACGACACCGTGAACTTCAATGGCGACATCAACTTTGTGACCAATGCCAACCTCGATTTGGATATGCAAAACGATCATGCCTCGCCCGGCGTGGATCAAATATCAATATCCAGCAATGCCAACTTGATCCTCACGGGTATGGGTGAGGCCACAGTGAAAGTCAGCAAGAGTTTGTTCGTGGGCAGCGAGGGCAGCCTCAAAACCCAAAACGGCAACCTGACGCTGGAGGCCAACCAGCAGGCTACACCCACTTCAGGTATTTTTGTGGGCATCCATTTGGATAGATCATTGGTGGAATGCACGGGTAGTGGCGAGTTGACCATTCAAGGCAAAGGAGGAACTTCTGCCTCCGGTAGACATGGAGTTTTGATAGTTAATACGACTCAGGTAAAAGGCGGCACGGGTGCTGTGAGCATAACGGGTGTTGGTGGAAACACCACAAGTTCAGGAAGTAATGACAATATAGGCGTTTATGTCCAGAACGCCCAAATCACCTCTTCCGGTGGTGCGGTGACCGTAAACGGCACGGGCGGCGGCAGTACAAGTGCTGCCAGTAATACAGGCGTATACTTAGAGCTTGGCGGCGAAATCACCGCAGGCGGCATGGGTAGTGTAAGCGTAACAGGTACTGGCAGAAATACAACAGGGAATCTTAACCTTGGCATTGTAGTCGAAGATCCTGGTTCCAAAATCACCTCTTCCGGGGGTAATGTGACCGTAATTGGTACGGGGGGCGGCAGTGGAAACTCCAATTTTAATCATGGTGTGTTACTACGGGACGGTGGCGAAATTAAAGCAGGCGCCGCCGGCACGGTAACCGTAGAGGGGTACGGTGGAAATGCTCAAAGCAGCTCTTGCGCTGGCGTTTTGGTTTCCTCCAATTCCAAAATCACCTCTTCCTCCGGGGCGGTATACGTAAAAGGCAGCAGTACCATCGGCAGCGCCCCATCAGATATCTACATCGAATCGGGAGGTATGATCACCTCCACGTCAGCCACCGCTGGCATTACCCTGGAAAGCACCAACAATGGCGTCTGGCCACATACCTCCGGTGCAGATGTAAGTACCATAAACACGCAAAAAACCACTTTCAGTGCAGGCTCCAAACTCAATATTGACATTGACGGCCTTACGGCCAATACACAGTACCAGCAACTTAGCGTTGTGGGCATGATTGACCTCAACAGCGCCAGTCTGACTTTCGCCGGCAGTACGTTCACGCCAACTGCAGGCAATACTTTTACCATCGTGGCCAATGATGGCACAGATCAGATTATTGGAACTTTCAACGGCCTGGCTGAGGGTGCTTACATTCCCAACTTCCTTGGCAGCACACTGAGCGCCAGAATCACCTACGTGGGCGGCACCAACAACAATGATGTCGTGCTCACGGTGGTCAACAGCGTGGTTTGCTACGCAGATACTGATGCAGATGGATTTGGCGACCCCAACAGCAGTATGACGTTTAACGAAACTTGCGGGATTGGTTTTGTATCTAATAATACCGATTGCGACGATACCAACGACGATCTGAATCCCAATACGGTTTGGTATCTGGATGCCGATGGGGATGGATATTACACCGGCGCGAGTGTGACACAGTGCGCTTCGCCCGGCGCAGGCTACCGCTACACGGGACTTACGGCAGGTGGCGATTGCAACGACGGCAACGCCGCCATCAATCCGGCTGCGACCGAAGTTTGCGACGGCGTAGACAACGATTGCGACAGCTCCATAGACGAAGGTGTGCAAACGACTTACTACCGCGACAGCGATGGCGACGGTTTCGGCAATCCGGCCAATACCACCATGGCCTGCTCCTTGCCGACAGGTTATGTGATCAACAACACCGACTGCGACGATACCAACGACGCCATCAACCCCAATACCATCTGGTACTTGGATGCCGACAACGATAATTACTACACCGGAGCCGGTGTGACACAATGCGCCTCGCCCGGCGCAGGCTACCGCTACACGGGATTGTTGGGCGGCAGCGATTGCAACGACAGCAACGCCGCCATCAAACCCGGCGCGACGGAGGTGTGCAACGGCATAGACGATGACTGCGACGGCACGGCTGACGACGGCATCACCTTTGTTACTTATTATCAGGACAGCGACGGTGACACTTTCGGCAATCCGGCCGTTAGCCAAAGCACCTGCAATGGCGCACCCACCGGCTACGTCGCCAACAACACCGACTGCGACGATACCAACGACGATCTGAATCCCAACACGGTCTGGTATTTGGATGCCGACAACGATAACTACTACACCGGCGCTGGTGTGACGCAGTGCGCCTCGCCCGGCGCGGGCTACCGCTACACGGGGCTTTTGGGCAGTGGCGATTGCAACGACGGCAACGCCGCCATCAATCCGGCTGCCGCCGAAATTTGCGACGGCATTGACAACGATTGCGACGGCTCCATAGACGAAGGCGTGCAAACGACTTATTATCGCGACATGGATGGAGACGGTTTCGGCAATCCGGCTGTCACCACCATGGCCTGCTCCTTGCCAACGGGTTACGTGACCAACAGCACCGACTGCGACGATACCAATGACGACCTGAATCCCAATACAGTTTGGTATCTGGATGCCGATGGGGATGGCTATTACACCGGCGCGAGTGTGACGCAGTGCGCCTCGCCCGGCGCGGGCTACCGCTACACGGGGCTTTTGGGCAGTGGCGATTGCAACGACGGCAACGCCGCCATCAATCCGGCTGCCGCCGAAATTTGCGACGGCATTGACAACGATTGCGACGGCTCCATAGACGAAGGCGTGCAAACGACTTATTATCGCGACATGGATGGAGACGGTTTCGGCAATCCGGCTGTCACCACCATGGCCTGCTCCTTGCCAACGGGTTACGTGACCAACAGCACCGACTGCGACGATACCAATGACGACCTGAATCCCAATACAGTTTGGTATCTGGATGCCGATGGGGATGGCTATTACACCGGCGCGAGTGTGACGCAGTGCGCCTCGCCCGGCGCGGGCTACCGCTACACGGGGCTTTTGGGCAGTGGCGATTGCAACGACGGCAACGCCGCCATCAATCCGGCAGCAACGGAAGTCTGCGACGGCATTGACGACAACTGCGACGGCTCTATTGACGAGGGGTGCATTCCCGACTACATCATCACCACCACCGGCAACGGCATCATCATCACCGACATTACCGGGAGCAGCGAAACGCTTGAAATGAGTCAAAGTGGCGGCGACATTAATTTCAATGTGGCCGGTCGCACCTACTCCTTAGATGGCGGCTTTGTGACGGCGTTCCCGGTGAACGTGCCCCTCGCCGGCGCGACTTTCATCACCATCAATACCGAAACCGGCAATGACATCATCAACATCGGCGCATTCACCGCTGTCCTGCCGAGCCTGACTGTCAATGGCGGCACGGATGATGACGTGGTGAATTTCAACGGCGACATCACTTTTGCTGCCAATGCGAATCTGGATGTGGATTTGCAAAACGACCATACCACGCCAGGCGTAGATCAGATCAACATCCTGACCGGCAACAATATCCTGCTTTCAGGCACGGGTTCGGTCATGATGACTGCGAGCCTAAATATTTTCCTCGATAATAACGCCCGCATCGAAACCACTAATGGAAACCTAACTTTGGAGGCCAATCAGCAACCTGTGGCGAGTACAGGTTATTTCATTGGGATCAATTTGTTCAGTGGGGCAATAATCCGGTCGGTCAATGGCGCCGTCTCTCTGGCAGGCCGTGGCGGTACAGCCGATGGAACCCAGTATGGTATTGAAAACATGGGCACGATAGCTACCACAGGCACCGGCAACATCTTGTTAGAAGGCACCGGAGGTCTCATCGGCACTGATAACGACGGCGTACGAAATATAGGTACTATCTCGGCTACCGGCAGCGGAGATATACAGATTACAGGCACCTCCACCGGCAGTGCGGCCTCCGAGGCATTCGCCAATCAGCTTGGTTCGGCAGTCAGTACCACATCGGGCGACATCAAAGTGGACGCGGATATTATTTATATTGATCCCACCTCTTCGATTTCGGCGGGCGCCAATAAGGTTAGCATCGCACCTACAACAGCCGGCAGGAGCATTGACTTGGGGCTGGACGACAGCTTCACTCAATTGGGTCTGACGGATGCCGAACTCGACCGCATCACTGCCGGTACGCTCGTCATCGGCAATGCCGGCAGCGGCGCCATCACGGTGAGCGCAGCTATTACCCGTCCGGCAGCCACCAACATGCAACTCATCAGCAACAGCAATGTGACCATTGCGGACGGTGGTATCAACACCGCCGGCGGCACGATTCTCCTCGATCCGGGCGCTTTCCCTGCTACAGTCAGGCCAACGTTCAACGGTACGGATGTCACGGCCGGCACGCTTTCATTCGGCGGCGATTTGACAATTGTTATCAATAATACTACGGCAGGCTCAGGCTATCGCCAATTGAACGTTTCAGGCGTGGTGAACATTACCGGCGTTGATCTCCGACTCGACGGCAGCTATTCACCCTCAGGCGGAGAAACCTTCACCATCGTGGACAACGACGGCAGCGCAGATGCCATTATCGGTACGTTTAACGGACTTCCGCAGGGCGCTACCATCACCAATTTCCTGGGCAGCAACTTCAACGCAACCATTTCCTACACCGGAGGCAACGGCAACGACGTGGTAATTACAGTGATCAATAATGTCGTTTGCTATGCAGATACAGACGGCGACGGATTCGGCGATCCCAACAACAGCATGACCTTTAGCGGAAGCTGTGGGACCGGCTTTGTATCCAATGCCGATGACTGCGACGACAGCAACAACGCATTGAATCCCAACACGGTATGGTATCTGGATGCCGACAACGACAACTACTACACCGGCTCGGGTGTGACGCAGTGCGCATCGCCCGGCGCGGGGTATCGCTACACGGGGCTTACGGCAGGTGGCGATTGCAACGACAACAACGCAGCCATCAATCCGGCAGCCTCCGAAGTTTGCGACGGTATCGACAACGATTGCAATGGCATGATAGACGACGGCCTTTCTTTTGTCACCTACTATCAGGACAGCGACGGCGATACTTTCGGTAATCCGGCAGTGAGCCAGAGCACCTGCGATGGTCCGCCGACGGGCTATGTGAGCAATAATTTAGACTGCAACGACAGCAACAGTGCTTTGAATCCCAACACAATCTGGTATTTGGATGCCGATGGAGACAATTACTATACCGGCTCGGGTGTAACGCAGTGTACCTCGCCCGGCGCAGGTTATCGCTACACGGGGCTTACGGCAGGTGGCGATTGCAACGACAACAACGCAGCCATCAATCCGGCAGCCTCCGAAGTTTGCGACGGTATCGACAACGATTGCAATGGCATGATAGACGACGGCCTTTCTTTTGTCACCTACTATCAGGACAGCGACGGCGATACTTTCGGTAATCCGGCAGTGAGCCAGAGCACCTGCGATGGTCCGCCGACGGGCTATGTGAGCAATAATTTAGACTGCAACGACAGCAACAACGCAGTGAATCCCAATACGGTTTGGTATCTGGATGCCGATGGGGACAATTACTACACCGGCTCGGGTGTGACGCAGTGCGCCTCGCCTGGCGCGGGCTACCGCTACACAGGTCTGTTGGGCAGTGGCGATTGCAACGACGGCAACGCCGCCATCAATCCGGCTGCGACCGAAGTTTGCGACGGCGTGGACAACGATTGCGATGGCCTGACCGATATTGACGATCCAGACCTGATGAGCACTCCACTGCAATTGAGCTGTCCGACAGCGCAAACACTTCCTCTGAACAGCACCTGCTCGGCTTCACTGCCCGACTATCGCAGCTTGGCCAACCTCTCCGGCGGCTGCGGAATCGTAACGGTCACTCAAATGCCCTTGCCAGGATCACCTGTCTCTCAGGCAGGCAGCTTGATCGTCACCATCATGGCAAGCGACCAGAGCGGCAACACCCAATCCTGCACTTTCACGGTGAACAAATTGGATGTGACGCCGCCCTCGGTGACTTGTTTCAACGGCACCGTTTCTTTCAATGGCCAGTCAAGCATTGCTTTGGATGCTGACGCCCTCAGCGACAGTTCCGACGGATGCGGCATTCAGAGCATCAGCCTTTCTCCTGCGGTGATCTATGCCACACAAGTAGGCCAAAACGTGCCGGTGACCGTCACCGCAACTGACCTGAGCGGCAACACAGCCTCCTGTATTTCAACCGTTTCCGTTTCTGGCTTGCCCGAAGGCTGGAGCCAAACACCCGATGGCGTAGGCTGTGCAGGCGGCAACAGCAACTCTTTCAACCCGGCCAACGGCGTGTGGACCGCAACGAGTACCAACTGCTTCTACGCTTCACCATTTACTCAGGATGCCTCCAGTTTCGCTCAGCGTACGCTCTGCGGCAACGGCAGCATCACGGCGCTTGTCGCGAGTATCAACGGCAATGGATGGGCCGGCGTCGTCATGCGCGAAAGCAATGCGCCCGGCGCTAAAAAAGCCCAATTGATGACCAACCTCAGCCAGTTCCACCGCCGCGAGTTCCGCACCGCCGCCAATGGACAGGCTTTCCCGCAGCAGATTCCCAGCAATGGTCGCTATTGGCTGCGCATCGTGCGCGCAGGCAATCAGTTTAGTATGTTCGCTTCTCCCAACGGAACCAGTTGGTTCCTGATCGGATCGCAAAGCATCATCATGGGCAACTGTATTGACATCGGCCTTGTCGCCACCAACTACACCACTAACAGCACCGTGACGGCTACGTTTGAGGGGGTGAGTTATACGGGCACTAATGTAACGGCTGCCAGCCACGTGTTGCCGGCTTCGAGCTTGGGAACGCCTCATCAAATTGAGGTGTATCCCAATCCGACGGACGGGGCGCTGAATGTGGATTTGACTTCTTACACCGGTCGGGCTGTGCGCTTGGAGGTGTATAGCTTAGAAGGCAAGCTCTTGAAGTTCAAAGAAATAGATGAAGTGCAAACCACGCTAGAGAACCTGGACTTGTCGCAGTATGCCAATGGAATGTATTTCATCAAAGTTAGTGATGCCACACGAGATGGAATCTCGCGCGAGCGACTGCCGGCTGTGACGAAGCGGGTGGTATTGCAACGGGACTAATGTTGAGGTAGCCGTTGGGGTAGCCCTTGTGGCTACCCTTGCAGCCTGTAAATTCTTATAAGTATTGGAGGATTATATACGCCGCGGAGGGGAATGCCTTCGCGGCTTTTTTTATTTCGAGGGTATACTTACAACATCTGATAAGGATACATCAAATCAGGCGCAGAAAAATCATGCCTTATCTGAGTCATCGCTCCTTATATTTTTGTAAATTTGCAATTAGACAGTCTTTATAAAATGTGGCATCACCCTTACTGCCTATGGGCAGCGGTTTTTTTAAGTTGCTTCTTGCCGGAGCATGTATCAGGCTTTATTTTCCTTGAGCATTGGTGGCGCATTTGGTGGGTTTGGACAGGATTTCTGGCAGTTGTATCTATCGTCGGGTGGGTGCACCATCGCTACCTCCGGTACATTCGACTGATGAAACAGGACACCCAGCTTATGCATGAAGTTGACACTTTCAAAAACAGATTTTTCACCAACATTACCCATGAGTTTCGCACCCCCATCGCCATCATTCTCGGCTTGAGCGAGCAACTGGAAATGAACGCCGACCCTGAGCAAAAAAAGCACTTAAAACTGATTAAGCGCAGCGGGCAAGACCTGTTGCGCCTGGTGAACCAAATACTCGATTTATCCAAACTGGAATCCGGCGCCTTACAACTCAACTACGTTCAAGGCGATGTGTCGGCCTACCTGAGATACATAGCCGAAAGCGTTCACTCTTTGGCTGAAAGCCGTGAGGTTCAATTAGAACTCGATTGCCCCCAACATGTCATTTTGATGGATTACGACCCCGACCGGCTCCTGCAAATTGTTTACAACCTGTTGTCCAATGCCATCAAATTTACACCCCCCGGCGGAAAAGTGACGATGTGCTCGGAAATGAAATCAGGCGTATCAGAGCAGCTGCTCATTCGAGTGGCCGATACAGGCTCAGGAATAGCTCCGGATGCACTGCCCCATCTTTTCGACCGCTTTTTTCAGGCCCAAAACCTCGAAAAAGCTCGCACAGGCGGCACCGGCATAGGCTTGGCGCTCACGCACGAATTGGTAGTTGCTATGGGTGGAACCATTTCCGTAGAAAGTACGCCGGGGCAGGGTGCGACTTTTGAAGTCTTACTTCCTGTGTCCAACAACAGCGTATTACAGCCAGGGCTTCAGCAAGTACCCGCCACTAATGTTGAGCCCTTTGCAGATGAAAGTATGTTCTCGACAAATGCATTCCAGACATCTGAAACCAAGCTCCTCATCATCGAAGACAACCCGGATATGTCGGCCTATCTGACAGCATTTCTCGGCGCTCATTTTGCACTGGATCATGCCGGTACCGGGCGTATCGGCGTTGAAAAAGCCCTGAAAACCATCCCCGACCTCATCCTGAGCGATGTGATGATGCCCGAAATGGACGGCTACGAAGTGTGCAACATTCTGAAAAACGACCTCCATACCAGCCATATCCCCATTGTTTTGCTCACTGCAAAAACCAGCGACGAGAGTCGTGTCGCCGGGCTGCAACACGGCGCCAATGCTTATTTGACCAAGCCATTTAACCAGCAAGAACTGCTGCTGACCCTGAACAACCTGCTGGAACTACGTCAACAACTCCAGAAACGGCTCAACGAACAAATGACCGATATGCATCGGCACAACACTCCTATTGAGGATGTTTTCATCCAACAATTACACAACATCGTGCTGGAACACCGATCCGATCCGGGATTCGGCGTGCCGGAACTGTGCCGCAGCGCAGCCATGAGCCGACCGCAATTGCACCGCAAGCTCACCGCACTTACCGGCAAAAACCCATCTCATTTCATCCGCTCTGTGCGCTTGGGCTATGCCAGAAAACTCCTGCTTTCGAGAAAGATAAGCGTACAGGAAGCCGCCACAGAAACCGGCTTCGACGATCCCAAATATTTCAGCCGCGCTTTTGCAGAAGAGTTTGGCCTGCCGCCCAGTCGGGTTTGATCTTATTTTGAACGCACAGTCCACCTTTTTGAACGCGTAGTGGGAAAGACCAAGCTCGTTGTGCCTGTATATTTGGAGTGTTACCAAATGAGCTCAGGTTATGACAAATAGCTACTATCCTGCCAACAAATGTATCTGCTCCCCGGTGATCCGTCTCCCAACTGCATGACCATGTGAGTGTGCGCACAGCCCTCCATCGGCGTCCCAAAAACCTGATTGCCGGGTTCATTTTTATGCTCCGAAAGAAGATGGCCCGGCCGGCCTTCTTTCATAAAACACATCGTCATGATAAACATAACGCAAACGGTCATCGGTACACAGGTACTATTGGCGTGTCTCTCAGATAATAATTGTATTCTGCCTGTACAAGTCAGGTCGCTTTTCAACGAGTCATCTCTCAGTTCACTTTACGGCAAGTTCTCGCGTCGGAAAATTCATGCGCTATGTGTTCGACCATTAAAAATGAAAATTATGAACACAAGAAATATTTTCCTCATTATTGCCCTCTGCATTATTGATTACAGCGTGATAAGCTCCGCGCAATTACTTTGCGCAAATCCGCGTACAAGCTACGCTACAGGAGCCGGCGACGGGCACCATAATCACGAGGGTCCCAGTCCCAATAATGTTGAAATACTCGGCAATGGATTCGATGACAATTATGACGGCCTCGTAGACGTCTTGCCCTACTGTACGCCCTATGTTAGTGATCCGTGTGTATCAACATGGATAACTAATGTATCGCTGGTCAACATCAACAATTCTTCAACTTGCGGGTCAGGTGGTTACTCAGATTTCACAGATCTCACCGCTTCGCTTGAGCCGGGTACTAATTATACAATCTCCATTTCCTGTTTCTGGGGCAACTCTGGTAATTCCCGGTCTGCCAGTTTATATGTGGACTGGAATCGCGATGGAGACTTTGAAGACAGTGGAGAGAGAGTAAACAATATTGAGTTTCCATATTGGGGATATCCAGGTTTCGCCAATACTTCCATACCGGGCAATGCTACAGGAAGCTATACTATGCGCGTCATTGTTGATTTTTTTTCAGTCCAAAATTCGTGTACTATCTATGTCGGGGAAGCCGAAGATTATACGATTCAGGTCACTCCCCTTTGCGCTGACATGGATGGCGACGGCTATTACCCCTGCCATGGGGATTGTGACGATACTAACCCGGATGTACATCACGACGCTACGGAAATCTGCGATGGTATTGACAACAACTGCAACGGCACAACCGATGAAGGACTCGCTATAGTTTACTACACCGATGCCGATGGCGATGGTTACGGCGTAGCAAACTCCGGGCAATCGCTTTGTGAAAATCCGGGAGCAGGCTACGTTACACAAGCCGGCGATTGCAACGATACCAACCCAAATACCTATCATGGTGCCGTTGAAATACTCGACAATGGAATCGATGACAATTGCGACGGTCTGGTAGATGTCATGCCCTACTGCACGCCCTATGTTTACTCTCCATGTGAATATAATTGGATAACTAACATCTCGCTGGCTGGTATCAACAATTATTCGAATTGCGGGTCAGGTGGTTACTCGGATTTCACAGCACTCACCACTTCGCTTGAGCCGGGCACTACTTATTCCATCTTTATTACCGGCTCTACTAACCCTGAGTATGGCTTTGATCAGCTTGCCAGTGTATACGTGGACTGGAATCGCAATGGAAACTTTGAAGACAGTGGGGAGAGAGTAGCAAGCGATATTTATCTTCCATGGAACGAGCGGGTTTCCGGTAGCATTGCCGTACCTCGCAATGCTACCGGAAACTACACTATGCGCGTAATTTCTGATTATTACCTTAGTTATTACTATTCAAATTCGTGTAGCGTCGAATTCGGGGAGGCCGAAGATTACTCTATTCAAATCATATGCCATTCAACTACCTATTTTCGCGACAGCGACAGCGACGGTTACGGAGATCCTGCCGTCAGCATCGTTGCTTGCACTGCGCCCAACGGCTTTGTGGTCAATAACGACGACTGCGACGACGGTAATGAAAATGTCAACCCTGGCGTTGCTGAAGTGCACGACGGCATAGACAACGACTGTGACGGCTTTGTTGACAATTTACCGAGTACACGCCACTTCCTTACCCTTTGGAACACCAGCAACCCAGGATCATCCAGCACCACTGTTGTTTTCCCCGGAGATGGTACCAACTATTCCATCTACTGGGAAGATGCAAGCAACCCCGCTACAAATGGCACCCTGACCGGAAATGGCACTACGACCATTACTTTTCCTGCTGCGGGTACCTACAAAGTCTATGTGACACCGGGTGCGGGGACTTTTAACCGGTTTAATATGAATGGTGGCACTGACAGGCGAAAACTCCTCGATGTCAACCAGTGGGGTACCATTGAATGGACGAGTATGGGAACGGCATTTGAGGGTTGTGAAAATATGAGCTACACGGCAACGGACAACCCCGATTTATCTGGTGTGACCGATATGAGTGCCATGTTCGGGGGCGCCCGTTCATTTAACGGGAATATTGGCAGCTGGGATGTCTCCAACGTCACCAATATGAGAGACATGTTCGATGGTGCTCGTTCTTTCAACCAGTATATTGGCAATTGGAATGTGTCCAAGGTGACCGATATGTGGGACATGTTCGAGGGCGCCATAACTTTCAACCAGGATTTGAACAATTGGAATGTGTCCAAGGTGACCAATATGAACGCCATGTTCGCTTTATGCACTGCTTTCAATGGGAATATTAGCAATTGGAATGTGTCCAACGTGACCAATATGGAGTACATGTTCCTTGAGACCAGTAATTTCAATCAAAATATCAGCAATTGGGATGTGTCCAAAGTGACCAATATGGAGGTCATGTTCTACGGAGCCGCATCCTTCAACCAGCCCATCGGCAACTGGAACACCGCGACGGTGACGAACATGGGTGGGATGTTCGACGGCGCCACCTCCTTCAACCAGCCCATCGGCAACTGGAACACCGCGACGGTGACGAACATGGGTGGGATGTTCGACGGCGCCACCTCCTTCAACCAGCCCATCGGCAACTGGAACACCGCGACGGTGACGAACATGGGTGGGATGTTCGACGGCGCCACCTCCTTCAACCAGCCCATCGGCAACTGGAACACCGCGACGGTGACGAACATGGGTGGGATGTTCGACGGCGCCACCTCCTTCAACCAGCCCATCGGCAACTGGAACACCGCAGCGGTGAGGTACATGAGTTTTATGTTCCACGGCGCCACCTCCTTCAACCAGCCCATCGGCAACTGGAACACCGCAGCGGTGAGGGACATGGATGGGATGTTCGACGGCGCCACATCCTTCAACCAGCCCATCGGCAACTGGGCGCTGGACCCGTACGTAGACATGTATTACATGCTGGACAACTGCGGCATGGACTGCCCGAACTACTCCACCACACTCATCGGCTGGGCCAACAACCCCGCCACGCCCTTCGGCCGCGAGCTGGGCGCAACGGGCAGGCAGTACGGCACCAATGCAACAGGGGCGAGGACGACCCTGACCGCCACCAAAGGATGGGACATTACAGGCGACAACCCGGCAGGAACCTATTGCAGCACCACGCCGCCATTCATCACCACCTGGAACACCAGCAACCCAGGCTCTTCCAATACCACCGTTGTTTTCCCTGGTGTTGGCGCCAACTATACCATCTACTGGGAAAATGTAAGCAACCCGGCTACAAATGGCGCCCTGGCAGGGAATGGCACAACCACCATTACTTTTCCCGCTGCGGGCACCTACAAAGTGTATGTGACACCGGGTGCGGGTACTTTTACCCGGTTTAATATGGATTATGGCACTGACAGACTCAAACTAATTCAATTGAATCAATGGGGTAACATTGCCTGGGCAAATATGGCAAGAACATTCGCCGGATGTCACAACCTGACTTCAACCGCAACTGACATACCTGATTTAACCTCCGTGACCAATATGTTCGGCATGTTCTATCAGTGTAGGTTATTTAATGGCGCGATCGGCAACTGGAACGTGTCCAATGTGACCAATATGGGGGAAATGTTCGTCGAAGCTGCTGCTTTCAACCAGCCCATCGGCAACTGGAATGTGGCTAATGTAACCAATATGGCAGGCATGTTTGCCGATGCCACCTCCTTTAACCAGCCCATTGGCACATGGAACATGGTCAGCGCCACCAATATCAGAAATATGTTCATCAGGGCCACTTCTTTCAACCAGCCCATTGGCAACTGGAATGTGGCTAATGTGACAGATATGCTTAGTATGTTCGCTGCAGCCACCTCCTTCAACCAACCCCTCGGCAACTGGAATGTGACCAATGTGACCAATATGTTCATCATGTTTGGAGGAGCATCGGCGTTCAACCAGAACCTTGGCGCCTGGACGCTGAACCCGGTAGTAGATATATCCGGTATGCTGACCAACTGCGGCATGGACTGCGCCAACTACTCCGCCACGCTCATCGGCTGGAATGCCAACCCGGCCACGCCCAACGGCCGCAGCCTCGGAGCATCCGGCAGAAAATATGGTCCCCACGCAGTGGCAGCCAGAAATAACCTGACCGGGGCAAAAGGCTGGACCATCACCGGTGACAAAGCTTCTGATATCCATTTTGCCAATCTGCCGGCAGGTGGTTATCTGGGTATTAATCCGACGCCTCCGGTATGCAACACCAACGTCACCGCGAGCGACGAAGACGGCAATGCGCTGACGGTGAGCTGCGTACCCGGCGATGTGGTCACCTTTAGATGCACTCACACCCAGACATTTACCTATTCAGCTACCAACTGCGGACAGACCACTACCGAAGAGGTGACTTATAGTTGGACGGTAGATACGGAAGCTCCGACAATTATTTGCTCCCCTCAAAGCATCATTTTTAACGGGCAGGAAACCATCGCGCTGAATACTGCCGATCTGGTGCAATTTTCCGACAATTGCGGCATAGCATCTATCAGCCTTTCGCCTGATTTCATCACATGCGAACAACTGGGGCAGACGGTGCCGGTCATCGTCACGGTAACAGACGAGAACAATAATGTTTCTACCTGTACGGCGAACGTCACCGTCGCGGGCTTTCCTTGTGGTTGGAGCAGTGAATCCGGGTCTATTGGCTGCAACAGCGATGCAATCTACTCATCTGCTACAGGGCTTTGGAGCATCGAGGCGAGCAGTTGCTTCTATGGCGCGCCTTACACCGTTGACTATATTTCCTTTATTCAGCGTACGCTCTGCGGCAACGGCAGCATCACGGCGCTTGTCGCGAGTATCAACGGCAATGGATGGGCCGGCGTCGTCATGCGCGAAAGCAATGCGCCCGGCGCTAAAAAAGCCCAATTGATGACCAACCTCAGCCAGTTCCACCGCCGCGAGTTCCGCACCGCCGCCAATGGACAGGCTTTCCCGCAGCAGATTCCCAGCAATGGTCGCTATTGGCTGCGCATCGTGCGCGCAGGCAATCAGTTTAGTATGTTCGCTTCTCCCAACGGAACCAGTTGGTTCCTGATCGGATCGCAAAGCATCATCATGGGCAACTGTATTGACATCGGCCTTGTCGCCACCAACTACACCACTAACAGCACCGTGACGGCTACGTTTGAGGGGGTGAGTTATACGGGCACTAATGTAACAGCTGCCAGCCACGTGTTGCCGGCTTCGAGCTTGGAATCACCCTATCATATTGCGGTGTATCCCAATCCGACGGACGGCGAGCTGAATCTGGATTTGACGCAGTACATCGGGCGCAGCGTGCGCATCGAACTGTACAGCATCGAGGGCAAGTTGTTGCAGTTCAGGGAGATAGAGGAGGTGCAGACAACGATGGAGAACCTGAATCTGTCGCAGTATGCCGGCGGGATGTATTTTGTAAAAATCAAATCGCACGATCTGCCGGACGCGACGCGGCGGGTGGTATTGCAACGGGAATAACAGGTCGGCTATCGTTGAGGGTAGCCGGTCGAGGGCAACCACAAGGGTTGCCCCAACTGGCGGCCCCAACTGGCGGCCCCGACTGGCGGCCCCGACGACGACGATTCTGGAAATTCCGAAATCCTGTAAATTCTGATAAGTATTGGAGGATTTATATATGCCGCGAAGGGAAGTGCCTTCGCGGCTTTTTTTTTGATATTAGTTCAAGGTCTTGCTAAAGCCTGAAAGAACGACTTCTTTTTAGAACCTGGATTGCCGCCAAAGTCAGTTTTCCAAAATACATCGTATCCGCTACACGTACTCGGCTACTCTGCCATTTTTAGATAAGCCCGAAACCTTGAATCCGAAACAATACCCGTTACCACATGTAACCTCAGTACACCCCGGCACAAAATGTAACCTCAGGATACCATTTTGTAACCTCAGTACACCCCGGCATAAAATGTAACATCAGGATACCATTTTGTAACCTCAGTACTCCCTATCTCCGTGAGTCCGGACATAATTTTGCATATGTTTCAGAGCTGACTTCAAGTGAGTATCTGGCCGACAAATCTGATTTTGAACACTCAAAAAAAACTTATGAAAAAAGTAGTTTTCCCTCTGTACCTATTGCTGCTTGTCTCCCATTTGCTCTTCGCCAACAATGACGACAAGACAAACATGGCAAACAAGACAAACATGGCATCTGGCCGGCTGACGGCACTACCATCCAAAAATGCCGATCTCTCCGACGATTCCGGCACAGGCCTTCGCAAACAAAGCACAGCTCCGGCGCCCATGCTGGTTGCCCCATGCGATTTGAACACTTACCAATCCGCTGTCATAATCGCGCCGGCCGATTTTCCATACACCTCCGGATCGGGCATCACCGTGAGTGCAACCAGCAATACCGGAACCTTAACCAATGCGAATTATACCTGTGGGGCAAACTCATTCGCTACTTCCCCGACTGCGTGGTGGATACAGTTTACCAACGAAGCAATCACACTTACTTTTTCAGCGCCCGTTACCAGTTTTACGATGGTTATGAATGGTTCAAATAATGGCGAAATCTTTTCTTTTAATGCGCCATCCGGTACCATTACCTTAGACAATTTCTGTACAGTAGCTTTTTCTTCCACGGGAAATCAATTGTCGTGCTTCCATAACAGCAGCATGAATAACAGCTCGGCGGCAGGCACCATCGTTACGATCAACAATACAGTCGGTTCCACTCAATATACCATAACGCACAATGGCGCCGGCGCCGGTTCCCGGATTACGTTACTCGATTGTTTCGTGGGTGATCCGGTGCCTGTAGTGGATCCCGTCAGCAATGTCCAAGCCTGCGGTACCGAAACGGTGCCGGCAATTAATTTCACAGGCACTTCCGGCGCTACCTTCAACTGGGCCAACAACAATACAGCCATTGGCCTTGCCGCAAGTGGTACGGGCAACATAGCAAGCTTCACGGCAGCTAACGTCACTTCTCAGCAAGTGGCCACCATTACCGTGACGCCTGTATTGGGATCGCAAACAGGAACCCCTGTTACTTTTACCATTACCGTCAAACCCAAACCAACGCTTACTCTTGGCTCGCCTAGCAACCCAACTATCTGTGGGGGGACAAATGGCAGTATTTCATTTACAACCACCAACTTACCGAATGGGATATACAGCCTTACTTTTACCGGCCCGGGTAGCCCCAAAAATGTGCTTGTTAGTGGAAATGCCTTCCTGCTTTTGGGCCTCGGTGCGGGTACCTACAGCAACTTTTCGCTCAGCCTCAATGGTTGCTCCGCTACAACCGCCGGCCCTGTTAGTTTAGAATATCCCTCTTTCACATGGTACCGCGATATGGACGGCGACGGCTTTGGCGATCCGGCTATGACGCAAACCGCTTGTTCACAACCAATAGGTTATGTGGCCAATAATACGGATTGCGATGACAACGACCCGCTCGAAAGACCTGACCAGATTTGGTACGATGATACCGATAACGATGGCTATGGCCAAACCGGCGCTTCCCCGATTACCCAATGTTTGCGGCCAAATGGTTATCGGGCAGCTGTTGAATTGCAGGCCACCAGCGGCGACTGCAACGACGGCAACGCAGCCATCCATCCCGGCGCAACGGAAAGTTGCAATGGTATTGACGACAACTGCAACAGCATGATAGACGAGGGCCTCACTTTTGTCACTTACTATCAGGACAGCGACGGCGATACGTTCGGCAATCCGGCAGTTAGCCAGAGCACCTGCGACGGCCCGC
>ERZ761609.1206-NODE-1206-length-24303-cov-40.328934_pt1 | contig 24303 bp, 22 predicted proteins | sample MGYA00511163_ERZ761609 | MGnify/ENA primary metagenome ERZ761609 (study PRJEB28899, sample SAMN02445070) | bioreactor sludge metagenome | biome: EBPR sludge | place: Australia: Brisbane, Thorneside Wastewater Treatment Plant | collected 2011-12-16 ... | reverse complement strand
GTGACTGGAGTTCAGGCGTGTGCTCTTCCGATCTCTCGGAAGCGGGGATGGTGCGGGAAGATGGGGGATGGCGGGGGAAGACTGGGAGGCAGGTGGGGAGTTAGATTCCGCGTGTGTAACAAGACTTGAATGATCGTGGAAATAGTTCGTATGTTGGTGCGATTCTTCACATGGAGTTTATATGCAACGTTGTGTTGCTATTGTTGCTGTATTGTTTCTGTTCGTAGGATATGCGGACGCACAGATCGAAACTGGCCATTCAGCCATCACGGAAGGTACATCCTTCCTTGTTGCGTTCCCGGCAATACGTGCTAGTGTAACGGAGAAGCCGTTACCCAATACCTTAACAGTGATCATTACGGCGCGGGATACGGCGAGGGTTGTACTGCGGCGTGTTCATACATCGGCAACTCCAGCGTTTGATACAACGGTTGTAGTAGCTGGTGGTACGGCACAACAGGTTGCAGTTTCCCGAGGGGGACGCTGGTCGATGGTAACCGAAAGTGAGGTAAAAAGTGATGTTGGTATAACCATCACATCAGACAAACCGATCTCTGTGGCGACAATGATTACGTGGAGTGGTAACTGTGAACGAACGATCCATTTTCCGGTAACAACATGGGGCACGGAGTATCGCGTCGTGAGTTTGTATCAAGATGGCTACGACTACCCCTTCAACTACCATAATCCTGGCCAGTTTCTTGTCATTGCTGCCCATGACGCTACGACGGTAACGTATACTCCAGCAGTTACAACAGCCGGTGGGACAGATGCCGCGTCCACACCACGAGGTGAGTCTCGTACGGTTACTCTACAAAGAGGTCAAGCCTTCCTCGTTCTGGCAAAAATCGATACGACATTGGCACAATCGAACAGTACAGATCTCACAGGAACGAACATCGTATCGAACAAGCCCATTGCCGTGATTTCAGGACACACAAAAGCTGCCGTTATGCGTCAGCCAACACGCCTTCCACACACCGGTATGTTTCGCGTTGGTGCACACTTTGTTCGCGGCCCGATTCACGAAGCTGTCACGCCCAATTCACTGGCTGGTACTGAGTTTGTCACTGCTCCCGTTATGCATAAGGAACGAGATCTTGTGGGCACGAAGTTCGCACAGCACGGCGTAGATGATGATCGAGGTGACGTAATTCGATTTCTTGCAATTTCCGATTCCACAACAGTTCAAAGATTTGTACCTGCTACGCAGGAGTGGACAACGCTGCGAACACTTCGTGCTGGAGAGTACTATCAGGATTCTGTTGTTATCGATCCCGTACTGTGGCGAACATCACGTCCTGCACATTGTTATCAATACGGAAAATCCTGGGCTGGACTCGTCGAACCTGTACGTACAAAGGAATCTGACGTTGAAAAACCTAATGGCCATCCTTCGATTCCAGCGGGCATGCCATTTCTGCAATCTGTCCCGCCGATTGATCGGTGGATCAACTATGCCTTGATACATCCAGATGTCGACATTGATAACTTTGTTATTGTAGTATATAAAAAGTCTCATGCGAGTCAGATTCGCGTCAATGGCACACCGGTTTCAAATACGCCGTCCTCCTCGACACTAGAGATTTCAAACACACCGTATTCATGCACACGACTACCAGTTACACCGAACAGAACACATGAACTGAAGTCAACCGCGGATTCAATAACATTCGCAGCATGGTCCTATGGCACATTCGATGGCCTACAACAGGGACGTTCCTATGGCCATACTCTCGGTTTTAATCAAACGCAGAACTGTTCCGACTCACTGAGTATATCGGGATCCCAGACCTGTACTACGGCAACGGCAACAATAACATTGCATGGTTCTGAATGTGCGAGGTTCTTCTCGGTAGAGTATGATGCAGCCGACAATTCAAACGTCAGTGTGAGTTCGTACGATAGTCCATCAACTCGCACCATTCAGATCAGCGTCACACCACGCACACCTTCGAATCAATCAGCCTCTGCAGAGATTACTGTTCGCACACGTTCTGGCCGATATATCCGCACAACGTTGTCGACGATTGGTAATCCTCAACCAGCCGCAGTTTCGAACACGCTTCAACTTGGTGATTTACTATCTGGAGACACAACGGTTCATATCGTAACGGTTATCAACAGAGCCTCGGACACCATGCGTTTTACGCCATCCGTATCGGGTAACCACCCCAATACTGAACTTGTCAACGGCGGCGAAATTCAGATTGCACCACTGGACACAGCTCACATCGAGATCCGTGCCATTGCGAACGAAGAAGGTCAGTTTGTTGATACACTTTGGGCTACAACGGCATGTTCGTCGAGAGTACTGTTATCAAGGCTCAGCGGCTCGTATGAAAAACCTCAGATATCGATACAGTTTGATACAACGTCACCGACGGTTACACAACGTGTTAGCCATGTTCGTAATCCCGCGGCAACTGCGCTCATCATCATAGGGCACTCGCGTCGCGTTCACGAAGGAACGGGTGACGTCTTTGCGCTTGAGCTACCGGAAGGCACCTCAATCAACGACGCGGTCTGGCCGCTTGAAATTCCAGCGCGCGATTCACTGCCTTTACTTGTACGTCTGGATAGTAAGGGGCAAAGTGGGCGCTTCCGTGAGACGCATTACTTCCCTACTCTCAACTCCGATACAATCGTCGTAAACCTCGACGCAACGGTGGTTGACAGTACGACAAGCATTGCGGACTACGTCACAAACAGTCCATTGTCAGTTACGGTTATCCCCTCTCCCGTCCAAGGAACTTCACACATCAGCATAACGGGACTTACGGAAGGCACCTACCGTATCTCCATCGTCAACTCAAGTGGTACGATTATCACAAGCGAAACGTTGACAAACACCTTCGGTGAACAAACAACTCACCTACCGATGCCCTCAAACCTCATCCCTGGTGTCTACGTTGTTCGCGTTCAGCAACATGACCGAACGTCGGACATAACAGTACCGGTTGTTGGAAAGTAGACGGGGGATGACGCTGGCTCACGCTGGGTGACGCTGGGTGACGCTGGGTGACGCTGGGTGACGCTGGCTTACGCTGGGTGACGCTGGGTGTCGCTGGGAAATCACGGTGCCCGGTGAATTGGTACGAAGTCGTATTCACCGGGTAACCACATTGCCCGGTGAGTTGATTGGGAGGCGTACTCACCGGGTAAACGCATTGCCCGGTGAGTTGATTGGGAGGCGTACTCACCGGGTAAACACCGAGCCCGCTGAATTGGTTTACTCCATTGGGTACCATTCATGCTTCTTTCGACGTGATCATCCACGGACTTTCATCAATACATTTTCTCGCTACGTGCAGTTGTCCGGACGGATACAGTGTAAATAGTAGTCTCTGCATCCGTGCCGAAAAAATCCATGACCTAGAATATAACGTTCTACCGTGTGTAGTGAAACGACAACATCTGGTAGTTATATGTCGTGTGCATAAACACGACCGTTCCGTACTCCTCTGAATGTGAAATGGAGCTGAATTCCATTTTATCTCTCGTTTGTAGAGGATAATACACGGCACAAGTGTCCTGCACTCGCTTACGTTGCTCTCTAAAGGCAATGAATTCTTTGAAGTCGCACGTAAGAGGGTTGATGATTGTACTTCCGTATGGTTCCTCGTTACTCAAGATCTCAGACCACTTCTTTTGCTCCGACTCCAGCGTCGTCGCTCTACCAGCTAGAAAACAAGAATCTGAGATGCGCGCACAGACTTCATACTCTTGTTTGTACTTCCACCGCAGAGTATCCATCCATGGCCCCCATGGTTTCAGGTATGGAAACTTTCGGACCTGTTGGTTAATACATTTCCTGAGACGGGCGATGTCTGTCGTTCGTAGAATTCCCGCCGTAGCATAGGCTTCCAAATACTGATCTTTAGAGTGTGATCTAACCTTCACCGCCGGTGACGGTGATCGCACCTTGTATACACGAAGTGAATCATTCCTCTTATAGTAATCCTTGGTCACGATGAACAAGGCAGTATCGCGTGGAGCATAGTGCATGGCAATAACATTCAGCTCCATTCCATACTCTAATGTGTCATGAATTCTGCCGGTTGTATCAACAAGTATTGCACATCGTCGAGATGGCATCGAAATGTAGCACGTTGTATCACTCACAACGGCAACTTGGGCACTCTCCGATCGATTATATGCTTGACCACTCGTGTGACAACTCAGTTGTATGCATGCCTGAACCTGACGGAAGTTCTCTTGTGATATCATCGAACAAGGGATAAGCAGCATGGTTACAAGAACAACGAGTGTCATCCACGATCGATGCGATGTTGTTATACTCATGAACGTGCGACCTATGGAGTTCTTTGTGGAACTTGAGACGCCTCTTGCTTCGATGCACTTGTGTCTGCTCCTCCGTCAGCAGGATTAGCCGTGTCCTGTATGACACGGCCAATACCGAACAAGGTATATCCGCTATGACTAGATGTCCAGGCACTTTTGGACCGTCCATTCTCATCAGTTATTGTGGTCTTTGTAAACTTCATTGTTTCGAACTGAGAATCTACTATACCTCTAGTCTGAACATCCTCGTGTGCATAAGCTCCGAAGACATTTACAACTACTTCGGTATTCGTCGACCTACTTTGATCAACCTGAACCGCAAGCACGACATGACCATTGTTTGATGTCCACGGGCTACCCTGGTCATGATGACCCATAAAAAGTACATCTCCTTCTTCAATCTTATCGAAGTCCGATCGATCGAAATCGACCTTGTATTCTCGACCACCAATTTTCGCTCCAGTTTGTTCTCGTCCTGTAATGAGTTCTCGCCTAACTGAACCGTTTCCACCTTTAAACCAATTAAACATTCCCACGCGTGATCGATTCCCAAAACCAGCCTTACCATACGGGTCACCAGTGATGTTGCGGTAGCTGAAGTATACTATCTCATTGCACACGGCCTGCGTTGGCACAGTACCGTGCCTGAATGATGCTCCGTGAATTTCCGTCCATGTTCTTGATTTTAGCTTGCGAAGGTATGTCGCAGCATACAGCAATGCTCGTTTCTCGCGCTCTCCGTCGGAATCTATGACATTTGTTGGCGAGTCGAAGAAAGCACGATAAGGTGACCACGTTGGAGCTTCATCGGCAGCCGGATATACACTTAACCATCGCCCAACTCTTGGATCATAGATCCGTGCTCCATAATCCTGCTGATTCCCATCTCCCTTCACCTCATTATCATTCTCCTTGCCATTATACCCATACCGGTGTTCACCGCTTGCCTCGTTCCGACCGTCCATGATCATCCCAAAGGGATAGTAGTCGGTGCGGGTGAGGAGTTCGGCATCCCAGTCGGAGCCGTGTTTGACGGCAATGTCAGAGATGGTGGCGCGGACGTTGCCGAGGTGGTCGGTGAGTTCATACGACCTGGCACCGGTGATACGCGGGAATACTGTTCCGAAATTTTGTATCGTGTCTGACGCTGACGTTGAATACAGGGAACCGAGTTGGGCTACACCGATCCGCGACGAACCATAGATAGGCGCCTCGGTGAGACGCGCCGTTGTAGAGTCGGATGGTTTGGTGTAGATGGCCATGGTGTTCCCCTGGGCATCACGGACGTACCACGTTGTGACTTCCAGTGTTGTGCTCGGTTCGTAGTATCGTTTTACGACACGATTGCCGGATGCGTCGTAAAGATACGTCAGTTTTGATGTTGGTGTTGATCCTGCCTTCGTGATCGATCGGATTTTGTTGTACGGAGTCCATACAATCCCATCGGCATTGATTCCAGCCGTGACGTCCTTTGTCATGTTACCAGCGTTGTCGTATGCATAGTTATTAGCATTCTGGTCGTGCAGGTCCGGTCCCGTCGTTATGAGGTTGTTCGTCAATGTGTGTGAGACGATTTGTGTTGGCTGTGTATGTATACGCTAATGAGTCGATCATACTCCCCGAAGCATCGGCACGGTAGAGCGTCTTGATGTTGCCATTACCGTCGTAGGTGTAGAACGATGACCAATTGGTTGATGGTGCCTGCCACGATGTTGCGCCACGCAGGGATACCGTGTCGGTACGTATCCGGTTGACGAGATCGTAACGATATCGTGATCCCAGCGCAGTGTCTGTTGCTCCGTTACTTCGACGACTGTTCCAGCTCCAACCGGCGATGTTTCCGTTAAAGAGATCGCTGAGGTTTGACAGATGCCACGTCCCGACACCATCATCATATTGCGAAGTACCTTTGGAAAAGTCATCCGCATGATAGTGTAACATCATACCCCAGGCGTCACGTGCATAGGAAGGATTTGCGCCGGTTGTTGCCCCATCTGCCCCTTTATCATCACTCGGATGCAGGGATGGATAGTTGATGGCCTTTAGCCAGCCGTTGATGGTGTAGGCATAGTCGAGACCCTGGACGGAATCGGTACCCATTTCCAGGCGTTCGAGAGGTCCGTGGGGATAGTAGGAGTAGGATGCATCACGCTCCCAGATCACCAAATCACGACTCGTATAGACGGCAACGATACGCTGATCGTGATCGTACTCATACCGATGAACAAACTGATCACGTCGGCCCGGTTGAACAGCTACCTGTGTGACCTTGCCCGAAACAAGGTCATACTCGTACTCTACACAAACAACCAGCTCAGTGAGACTTTCGGCACTGGCGGGCAATCGTTGTACCAGCCACGTTACGTTACCATGTGGATCATACGAATAGTACGTCACAACCTGATCACCTGTTGTTCCGAGGTCTCCATCCTCATCCGTAAGAGTCTTACTCACTCGATTCCGGAGATTCTGTTGAGAATTACCTTCACCGGGTAACCACAATGCCCGGTGAATTCATTCGGTGACAGATTCACCGGGTAACCACAATGCCCGGTGAATTAGTCCAATCTTTTCGCCCGCCATGCAAATCCATGTTCTGAGTATCCGAATGTCCGCCAACTCCGATCACAAACTGCCATATCAAAGCGGTCAGTATCCGCCGGAATGTCATGCTATCACCCTTACAACAGGGGGTCAGTATGCTCCGGTGTATTCAGGGGGCAGTATGCTCCGAAATTTGGGGGTCAGTATGCTTCGGAATTTGGGGGGCAGTATGCTCCGGTGTATCCAGTACGCGTCCCATCGTCTCCGAGATCTAGAACCTTAGCGTTTTTTCATGAACATATCTTGATGATAAACCGTCACGCACGTAAACGATGCCAATCAAATGCTCGAGTATCACGTACACGCGACTTGCCAATGCAAATGTTGCGCAGTCCTTCATCTTATGATGCGGAACACGTAGCATCAGCGTAGAAGACTCAGGCATACAAAGCGTGTCTACGTCCCATTCGAAAGGTTGTGGAAGTAACTCTGCTCCGATCAAGACTACTGGATCGCCATGAGCGTATAACTCGTAACTTCTTGAGAGATTGATTACAAGATTCTCATATCGTCGCCATACACCTTTAAGAGTGAGGCTACACGTTGGCATCTTTGATGTAGCATCATTACTGAGAGCCTTTAGACTATCAGGATCGTCATTGCAAGATGCGATACCGGCTGGCTCAAGAGAGTCAACCGCCCGCGTCGTTATGTACAACTGGGTAACGTTCGTAAAATGAATTCGCGCAGTACATGTGACAGAATCATACACGAGCATACTGTTCGCATACTCGACGATGGACTTAGTATCAACTGGCTGAGGCTGTTGTGACATACAAGGCACATAGCAGAGCACAGTTATAACGAATGCAAGTACGGACACTACTAGTCGAGTCAGAGTTTCATTCCGCGTGTTTTGATCTGTTTGCATATAATCACCGTTTAGCCGATAATCAATACATTCTTCTAAATGATCGAGGAGATTATCTGTCATACGGAAACGCCACAGTGCTTTGCTGTAAACTGTTTTTCACGTTGTCACTCGTGACACTGAGGCGTACTTGAGATAGACTTGCACTCATGATCTATGGTGCACTCACTGCACCATCATGGTCCGCGCCAGTCCTTTTCGGCATTCCTAGTATCTGCAACGCATCATTGTGATATCTGACAAGATTTAGGTTCTGTTCTTCAGGTGACGAACCTGCGGGCAGGCTAGGTGGATCACCAGAGTTTGACCCATTCACCCAATGTAATGCATGATCAAGCATGGCGTGAATGAACACAGCAGATGCTTTGCCCCCCGTAGTGCCTCCACCGACTGCGGCGTACGTTTCTGTAGACGCTTCTGAAATGTTCATGTAGATAATCGCGTACCAAGGGTTTTGAGATGGTGTTACGAAGTATTCTGCTCCTGGCGTAGTGAACAAATTCAGCGTGTTCAACTGTGTACCGCCGTTAGGTGCCATCGGACTCCTGAATTCAACCCCAAGAGGCCCACCATCAGCATTCGCATTGAACCCAAGTGGACGTGAGGACTGAACGACGTTGAGCAGACCGTCATAGATACCTCGCTGAGCAGCTGACATACTAGGAATTTGTGCGTTGGGATTTGACTGAAGTATTGGACCATTAAATACAAATAGATTACTACTGCCGAGAACTTCTTGTATCGAATTCAATACGAACTGTCTATCCGCTAAATTCGCAGCATAGAATTCAAGTCCATCAAGATCCACCCCGTCAATAGGTCTATTCATCGCAAACGGATACGGGCTCCAAGATGGATAATCTGGAGCCAACGGATCCACACTCAAGAACCGTGCTACACGCGGATCATAGATGCGGAATCCATAATCCTGCTGATTCCCGTCACCCTTTACCTCATTATCATTCTCCTTGCCATTATACCCATACCGATGCTCGCCACTGGCTTCGTTCCGACCGTCCATGATCATGCCAAAGGGATAATAGTCGGTGCGGGTGAGGAGTTCGGCATCCCAGTCGGAGCCGTGTTTGACGGCAATGTCAGAGATGGTGGCGCGGACGTTGCCGAGGTGGTCGGTGAGTTCATACGACCTGGCACCGGTGATACGCGGGAATACTGTTCCGAAATTTTGTATCGTGTCTGACGCTGACGTTGAATACAGGGAACCGAGTTGGGCTACACCGATCCGCGACGAACCATAGATAGGCGCCTCGGTGAGACGCGCCGTTGTAGAGTCGGATGGTTTGGTGTAGATGGCCATGGTGTTCCCCTGGGCATCACGGACGTACCACGTTGTGACTTCCAGTGTTGTGCTCGGTTCGTAGTATCGTTTTACGACACGATTGCCGGAGGCGTCGTAAAGATACAATAGCGCAGGGTTACGCGGGGTTACGCAGGCTCACGCTGGATACTGGCAGGCACTCGAGGCATTCACATGCGTCCTCGTCGGACGGAATCAATGTCCGTAACGCCACGCAATCGGATTCACCTGGTAACCACGATGCCCGGTGAATGCGCCCGGAGATACATTCACCGGGTAACCACTATGCCCGGTGAATTCGTTTGGTGACAGATTCACCGGGTAATCACGATGCCCGGTGAATTCGTCCAATCGTTTCGCCCGCCATGCAAATCCACATTATGAGTGATCCACATGTCCGCCAGCTCCGATCACATACTGCCATATCAAAGGGGTCAGTATCCGCCGGAATGTCATGCTATCACCCTTACAACAGGGGGTCAGTATGCTCTGGTAGAGGGGTCAGTATGCTCCGGAATTTGGGGGTCACTATGCTCCGGTGTATCCAGTCCTCAGCAAGAGACTATCGCTACATTAGCTTTAGCATAAAGACTATAGACGTTTCCAAAAGTCAAGCACAGCACTTACTGTGTCAACGCTGACTTTATAATCACGCCAAATTCGATCTGCATCATCCAGGCCCAGACTGTCAATGCGTTTCGTTTCAACATCAATAGCCGCCCATTCCAAATCTGCACCGTGATACATTCGCGTAAAACCGACGATTACAACTTCATCAATCAAACAGATATAGTGCACCCTACCCTCAAGTACACCACCCACAACTTCTGGCTGTTTTCGATCAACAAGATAGAACAGTCGGTTTTCCATATTCCACAACGAGAGATCATTGCAAACTTGCTTCTCTCCCGTATCAAACACACACGACGCCAATACGAGAATGCTAGCTAAGCATACAACGACAACCATTTGGATGTTACAACATACGATGATCACACGTGACGGGATCATGTCCGTTTCTTAGTTGAAATTCTCGAAGGCGATCGCTCGAATGTGTGTGATTGAATTCGTTGTTGGACTTCCTTAGAGATTGCTCGCTGCAGCATGGGCCGTCGCTGAAATCTATGAATTTTATTCCAGATGGATTCCGCATCAAGGAGTGCCATGACACACCATCGCATGCGTTGGTCACTGATGGTCTGGAGTTCCCCAATATTCATTGACAGTCCGAGTGACGTAGTGCGTTGATGTAACAACCCTCGTATTGCCAGGGAGTAAGGTAGCCAATCGATGAGCTCTATCAGCTTGGTTTTCCGCTGATTCCGAGCGGATGGCTGGCGCATCATCTCCTCCTCAAGGACAAAACGAACGGCCTCACGCTTGAAGTCTTCGTCGTAGCGAATTCCTCGATTGCTCTCGTTTCTCATGTGTGCCTCCATGCCAACAAATCTTGGCAATTTCGCGCACTCAGAATGTCAACAGAATCCGGGGAAGTCATTCATCATCGGCCTACTCTATTTCACTATTTGATTGAAAGTACTATCGAGCACTACACTATCTCCGTTAATGCGGAACTTAAACGTATTCCACTCTGCATCCGCTAACTGTTTCCAGATAGGTGATTTCTCCCAGAATCCACGATCATAAGGATTCAGAGTTTTTACATCATTGACCACCGGATCACTTCCATCCCACGTAGCGTAGCCGTTATGCATGTTATCGTGACCGTAATACGTATTGCATACAGCCGAATATAGTCGAGATGAGTCCTCTATTGGATATGACACAAAGTATACGTTCTGTAGAATACCGCCAACCGTGATGGTATCGCTGATTCTCTCAAACACAGCGCCGAAACAGGTCATAAATGTATCGGTGACATTGTTACGTTGAAAGTAGTTCGAACGACGATTCGGCTCACGTGTCACAAAGATGGCGAACATTCTGTCGTCTTGAGGCGACACGTGCAATGTCAGGAGATCAACCTTCACATCATAAACGTTCACTTTACTACGCCTACTCGATGTTGCACCCGATGACAAGTCAAGCAGCTGGCGAGCTACATGTTCTATGTCAAATGGTGCCGATGTCATTCTTGCGAACTTGTCGCATTCTGAGTAAGATTCAGTTTCCGAACAAGACATGCTAATGAGTGTCAACAGAGTTACTTGCAAAACAACCCAGGCAGCACGTACATTCTCAATTCTCATACGCGAATTCATGGTTTTTTGCTCTCTGCTACTTCGTCAACGTCGTAATCCCAGATTCCATGACCAGTCCCCTTCTTTGTCGGTATCTCTTTTGCCTTAGGAACCACAGATGATGGAGAAAGCAACCTCAACAGGTTAAATGAACCTTTGCCATTAGCAACCCAGTCTTCATCACCTGACATTGAGAATGAAGCGTCTACGATGTCCGTAAGTGCAGGAAGCGCTGATCCTTGAAACGATGCAATGTCAACTTCAATTTCAAAACTCACGTCCAATCCATGCTTCGTAGCATACTCTGCTAACCCATACACAAACCCTCGTGCATATGCGACTCCCATGCTATGAGCAATGATCTTAATTGTTTCTGTTATTTTTTTCGGATCGTTGGGATCCTTTTCAAGCTTACTGAATATGTCCGCTGCATCGATGCGAGATTGCAACAGTCCAGCTAATCCTCGAACGGCGGGATTGAGATTGCTTGTCGCGATGTACTGAGGGTTCATTGCTGTTGTGATGGCAGTATTAAGTGCACCTCCAAGAGATCCATCATAGTATTTCGCGTTATAGTCATTCCATCGATGCATAAGATTGTCGTCCCAGCGTTCTGTTATGGTTTTATCATCACGGACTGTTCCGATACCCCATCCGTAGGTCGTATATGACTTAACAACACGGGACCTTTGCCAGTACTCCCTACCCGCCGTACCAGTATGAAATCCATTGATAAAGATAATGAGACGCCCATCAGGATCGACTGCTTGGAGTGGAGTGTTCGCGACGAAGCAATACGCCGATTGAGTTGGGTAGGCTGAAGCCAATTGATCAACACTCATCCACCGCGCAACCCTAGGATCGAGAATTCTCGCACCATAGTCGATTGAATTCCCGTCTCCCTTCACCTCATTATCATTTTCCTTTCCATTATACCCATACCGGTGTTCACCGCTTGCCTCGTTCCGACCGTCCATTATCATGCCGAAGGGATAGTAGTCGGTGCGGGTGACGAGTTCGGCGTCCCACTCGGTACCGTGTTTTACGGCTATATCGGAGATAGTAGCGCGGACATTTCCGAGGTGGTCGGTGAGTTCGTAGGATCTTGCACCGGTGATACGGGGCAGCACTGTGCCCAGAGTTGGTGCCGTGTGTGACGTAGACGATGAATACAGGGAGCCGAGGCGGGCAACACCAATCCGCGATGAACCATAGATCGGCGCTTCTGTCAGACGGGCCGTGCTGGAGTCGGATGGTTTTGTGTAGATGGCCATGGTATTGCCCTGGGCATCACGAACATACCACGTCGTCGTTTCTAGTGTTGTACTCGGTTCGTAATACCGCTTGACGACACGATTGCCGGATGCATCGTAAAGATACAATTGCGCGTGGTTACGCTGGGTGACTTGGGTTACGCTGGGTGATGATGAGTGAGTTCATGTTCATGTCCAGCTCCAGATCAACGCTCGCTAAGTAGTTGCAGAGAACCGATATACCAAATACTTCAACAACCATCGCCGCAGACAAACATCAATCGGCTGTGCCACGCACGCAAGTTTTGATGCCGAATCGAATCCAAGCGCAAGGTTGATATGATGCACGCAATCGTTCGTACTTCTGACGGTTCTCGTTCATTCTTACCATGTGACAAGCAGTTTATGATTCGAGCTCCCCAATTCTTATGTGTCTTCTAAGTGGGTTGAGAACGACAGCTTCGAATAAACGTAGCGCTGCTTCATCCTGTTCCGAGGTGCATTTGTCCTGCATACAATAGCGATTTGTACCTTTGGGCATGTAGCCAATGAGGCCGAGATAGCAGCCAGTAACTCCGTTTTGAACAAAGTCAATGGTCACATGTATGCGTATCGTGTCAAATTCTTGACTGGTTGTAGAAACTGGTATCTTCAGGTACGTACTCCCATTATCAACAAGGCTGGCAAGTATTGGCTGGATTGGCAATATCTCTTCCTGTATTAGTAAGGTTGAGACTGAATCCGCAGGAAGTTCGATCCACACGCGTCCAATTCGACCATGGGTCCCCCCGCACGATGCAAGAACTGCAACACATGCGGTTAATGTGCAGAGTAGTTTGAGTGGATGTATCATAGCAATGAGCATTCAGTGGGAGTAGGGAGCTCTTTTGATTAAATCTTCAGTTTCTTGAAGATAAGAATTTACGGTGCGGGAAATGTCTTTCGGTAAAGAGCCGAGAAAGTCAATGAAGCTACTAATCATGCTTTTTGTTTTCTGAAAAGCGCTAGAGGCAGCATCGGCCGTCCCTTTTGCAGCTTCCGTAGGAATCAGTGGTCTGCATCTGTCGGAATCTACAACATACAATCCATTGCGTACAATAGTTCGATTCCTGGCCTATTGCCGAATCAGTTTCCAGCACAACCAACGTAGCTGAATATTCGCGATTCTCAGGACCGTATCTAGGGCCTGTCTCCACTTAGGTAACTATTCCTGTACCGATAAATGTATCTGCATTAAGCACCCGGGCGCGCCATTCAAGAACCTGTGTTAATGCTTGTACACTAGCGAAAACGAGGAATGACGCATGTACGATGGTTTTTCGATTCATGTTTGCCTCTCATGCTTGTTTGTGCCGACCGAACAATTTCATCCATTCCCGTATCACTACAGATCAGACAGATGATAGAGATCACTGTCGCGCACCATTGTTGAGTACTGACTGGATGTCGGCATGTAAAGCCAGGATATCTTGAGTTGTCATATAGTGTCGTTGACAAATCCTAACCGTGTCCTCGCCAGCTTTTAGGAGCAAGTACTCACCAGCACTCCTTTGAAGTTGGAAGTACTTCTTCTTGCAAACGAAGTTCTGCCGATCAACACGTGCTTCCATTTCTACATCGCGACGTCTATACCGTACAACGACCGTGTCTCGTCCGATACACAGTGAGCGAATTGCATCCCGCCTCTCGAACTCCTCTTTGTAGATGAGAATGAGATCAAGGACAATACATGGCAGTATAACCGACGAGCTATCTCCCCCAAGTGAAATCACGACGACCACAAACATGAACGTAATGAGCACAATTATCAACGCCAAATAAAACATTGGACCTTGATACGCAGTACGGTGCGTTGTGAAAACCCACGCGACAATACCCTCAGAATTGACTCTAACTCTGCGATATGCTTTTGATCTTGTAGTCATTGTACGTGTTTGACAATGTGTGGAAACGATGTTCAGACTTTTGTGGCAATCTTCGTACTGTATACTTCCAGATACATTGTTAGAACGTCAGCGTCTTCTCGTGAACGTATCTCAGCGATGAACGTTGACGCACGTATACTACACCTATAGCATGCTCGAGTATGAGGAATACACGGGTTGACCTTCCAAATGAAGAACAGTCCTTTACTGGCTGATCGGTCATGTGGAGAATCAGTAGCGACGAATCCGGGAAATGAAGTGTATCAGTAGTCCATTCGACGTCTCTCTGTCGCATTTCCGATCCGATCATGAAAACGGTATCTCGGTTTGGAATTGTATCATCATTCCACGACGAGCGTACCGACACCAAATCCGCTCCAATCAATACTAATGGATCTCCTGTGCAATACCATTCATAACTCCTCGAGATATTTATCACGAGATTCTCACCACGCCGCCACATACTTTTAACGACGAATTGATGCATCGGTAACTCTGTGTCCACACTTGTACGCGATGATTCAGGACCTGTTCGAAGCGTATCCGAACGTTTCACCATACTTGGTGTAACCATGTCCACGGCGAAAGATGTAATGTATAAATCGGTGGCTTCTTCAAACTTTATTCGAGTAGTACATGTGACAGAATCATACACTAAGGTGCTCTTCTCGAATGATTTGAGCGACTGAACGTTGACGGGCCGAGGTAACTGAGCTCTAGTAGGTACACTACAGAATAGAACGAGCGCGAATAGGTTGAGGACGGATGTTGGTCGCGTTGGATTAGGGAACAATATGGTACGGACATGCTTCAAGGCTTTCTCCTGGGACAATTCAATGAGCACCTTCATGCCCGATGGCCACACTTTACTGGATTGTCCTTACCAAACGAAGGTAAGAATCTACGCTGTATCTCGGTAAAGCTCTGCCATGTTGGCAGTCTGTACTACCGTTATTGTAAGCTGTGTACGAGAGTCTAGAATCCTGCGACCATCTATCGAGACTATCATGACTTCCCTATCGAAGCTCTACACCAATGCTTTGGGTGACGCGAGGTGATGTGGGACCGACAACTCTATGCCACGCTGAATATCGCACGTACCACACATGCCAGCACACGGATTCCTCGTATGAACAACAGCACTATCTACAGCCATTCACGACGTAAACATTATCGACGAAGAGCGTAAAACAAGTGTCTACGTTGTTTGAAGAGCTCATTGCCAGACGAGTAGAATCAGACTCGATGTGCATACGTACCTGTAGTCGACGTGTAGTGGCATATTTCAGAACAAGGTCACTGAATACCACACTCGTGTCATTTCCGATACGTAAGCGAATCAGGCCTGCAACGGACTCATCATTAGGAAGTCGGAATGATCGTGTACCATCACACACCTCCGCACGGATCCACTCACCGGTCACATTGTACTCGGGTTGCACCTTACCAAGCATATTTGCGTGCGTCGACGGCGCGTAGTTGCCCAGCTTACGAGGTTCATACGCTTCTATTGGAACACATTCGAATGATACTGTACTGCATCCGACCAGAATGAATCCCACTATGAAGAAGCCAACGCTCACGAGCAGGACACTCATCAATGTCTTGACGATCATACTCCGATACACGGAGTTAAACGATGTTTGCGTATACGTCACTTCGATTTGCAACTCAGCAATACTTGCTTATCGTTGTATACGATGTAGTAACATGTGTCAGTGAGAGCCTGGTATACCGATGACTCTCGAGCTATACTGAGGTCCCCTTGAATACTACGGCCAATTCGAATTTGTCCCGTGAGCCTATATGTTAAAGCCATAGATCGGAACACTGTACTTGTGTCATCAAGAAAGATGAATCGAGTTTGAAAGACAGAATCTATCTCCAACGGTAGTTCAAAGAATTCAGATACTGCACAGTTACGAGCAGTGAGCCATTGACCGCCATACGTATACTGCACAGCCACAAGTCGTGTCGTATGATGAGATCCTTTCATCTCGTGATCAAGTTCAACACGAACACATCCATACCGATGTGCGTGGCATGATGGTAGTATCACACACATAATCATTGTTGATATGATACAACGACACTTCATTGGGCGGCCGTATATTTCTTCATAGATAGGTATCGCCGAGCATCGACGAGATAACACCTGAGTATGTAGCCGTGCATCATGACTTGATTCCTTGGTGCTTCACGCATCGTACCGATTCGTATATGATCCTAGTGGAAATGTGCATTACTCTGCTCAACAACGTCTCGGCATGACGATGAACATAGGACAGACGTTCACAGTTGTTGGTATCATATCAATTGCCATATCTTGAGTACGCTCCTCGCTGATAATACGTTAGACCATTGATGTAAAGCGCGTCCTGTCGCCATGCGATACCTGACTGGAACTGACAAGAACAGTGGTAGCTGCTGTGAAAGAAGGCTACTTCACGTCAATGATACGAAATGATAGTCCTCGCCGTGTTGGCCAGGCAGCAACAACACTCTGTAGGTCATCGTCGACGTGATAGCCAACTCCAGAAGGCCACTCTGAAATGTACATGTCCATATCATTGTCATACTGTGCTCTCTTCCACAGCGTGCGACGCATTGTGCTCGGAATCATGTACACCCTTGCCATTGAAGCATCCCGTTCGCACACAACAAGGTAGTCCGTGAGTTTTGGCTTGTCCGTCTCCTCGCAGAGGACAAACACGATACGATGATCATTGACACCTAACAATTGTTGTTTATACGTTTGATACGATACAGAAGATGGCACCTTTAATCGTACAACGAGGTGTTCAGGCGACAATGCCTTACGAGTCGCATCGTAGGTGATGCTATGAATTCCAATTCCTAACTCGACGAATGATGGTGTAATATTTTCCAACTCGGTTATCTCTTCAATCTCCAAGGATGTGAATATCGTAGAATCGTGAATACACGTTGGATAGTCATCGTGACTGTCGAGTTTCCATCGTTTTTTCGAAGTGCTAAGGTTGATCGTGTCGACAGTAACAACATCAACGTGATGGTCCTCTATGATGGAAGTTACAACGCGTGAGTGTTTTCCAACTCGAGTGTTTACAGAGCTCGTTGAGTCGAATACTCTTCCGGCCTTGTCATAGAATCGAATCCATCGTCCCACAGCAATTGCTACGACGGGGCCAATCTGATGATACCAGTAAACAACATCGCCGTACGTGCGTGGGTACTGAAGTTTTTTTGTGTGCCGTACATAGCGTATCAACGGTACGTTGCTTGATCCATTTGATAAGCAGACCATCGTAGAATCATGATACATGGTACCGAATGTATCGTATGGCGGACCTGGAATACGAATCTGACCATCCTCAATGTCAACAATCTCTGTACTCTGTGATGTGGGAGTGAGAGTCACCGTACGCATCAACGATGAATCTATACGAATGATACTGTCTGTTACAATCACCTGTGGACTTGACTGATGCAGATCCAGAGACTTGATGCCACATGTCATAAAGCCCAACGAGAGCAACAACAGTAAACCAACGCCTTTAAACGCCAAGAGCAATTGCTGTTCCTTACAAAGTTTACTCTGAGTTACAACCATGATGCCGTACCTCAGTCGTGTAATGAGCGATTATGGATGACCGGCATCAAAATACTACATTAGAAGACCATATGTAATTATCAATGACAATGTCACCATGTTCCGTTTGTATGGTCCAAACCCTCATTTGCACGCTGTCACCCCGTACGTACTGCAGTTCAACAAGTTCAGTAAGATCCGTTGCTCCTCGTTTGCGAATGATATATGGTAACGCTGAACGAACGCCCATGTACGAAGAGTCAGGATGGATACGTATTCTGTATACTGAGGTAGGGCATCCATACTTTTGAAAGACAACACATTCATGAGCACCTATGAGCGACTCATCAACTTCATCTACGATATTGCATGCATACGTCATTAAAACGAGGATACAGAGCACCACGAGATGTACTCGTTGTACACGAAGATTGACGAAGACTGGAAGGATGCAACCTTGAAGTCGGAAGGCGGGTGGGACAGTGTAGTTTTTCATGGCAACATCTTGCTCAAAAGAAAACACTCCTTCCGCCTAGTCGAAAATCGGAGCTCGAGTCCACTGTTCAAAGCGAATCACACTGTCCAAAGAAACGAGCAACCACTTTCCTTGTCGTACATCCATTGAATACGTGAACGAGACATTCTTGTGTGTTACCTGGAACTGCGTGGTCTTTCGCGGCTCACCTAATGCGGCTATACGGTGATGCGGCTTAAACTCTGCTACAAGAAGACCTGAGTCAACACGTACCTCAATCCAGCTTCCGGCCTTGTCTAACACGCTCCACGTTGTCAAACTAATGGGAGGTCCAACCGCAACATTGTCAATTGTAACGGCAACTGTGTCTTGACGAAAGCCCTTGGTGAAGTAGACGGTATACTCATACTCATCGGGCGTGCCTATCGTAGAACAGGCAGCGAGAGCAAGAGTAAGTACGATGGTCAGCAAGTGTTTCATATTTCAAGACTCGTAGTCGATCACGCCTGTTTGGACTTTCCACTGTGGGTGTACAAGCAGTCAGCAAACTACGCAGTTGTCGTCAATGAGTTGTTTCGTTTGCAAAGTGGCCACGTCTACACGTCGATATATCGTTTATACAGATCACGAAACCAAAAGACATTCACAAGGACAAGCATGACGAGAAGGAGAGCGCTTGTAGGCTCGAACTGAGGTGACATCATGGCTTCTTCTTTTACCGCAATCCCATGTTGAACAAGAGTGTTATCACCCGTTAGATTTACGAGACTGAACGTGGACAGAATCATGATGATGAATGTAAAGGCCCTTGCTATCTCATGATGAAATCGAAACAGAGTTAAGCATACAATGAGTAAAGTGATCGAGACGGTGGTCTCTCCAACAGACATTGCGGCAGTATTACTGATGAAGTTCGCTTCGATGAGCATCACAAATGAAGCGATCATGATCAGGAACGTGAGAACAACTTCGACGTTTGAACGACGCGAGTGTACTGGATGGTTTGTTGTCATACACTTGAACGATGGAGGTGTGGTGGCAAGTGATCGTACTCCATCATTAATTACTGCGCACAAGTCTAATACCCGTAACACGGTTTGTTGGAATGAGATTAGTCTCATCTCTAAACTGGAATGTCATCTCACCTCTTGAATTGGAGTAGTTCCCCCCTCGAACCAGCAGGTTCGTTGACGACAATGACAACGTGAGTGTTGATCTCGGGTCCGAACGTGACAGATCCGTATATGGCGTTAGAACATCAAAGACAACCTCGCTCACATTACCCATCATGTCAAATAGTTCGTAGCGATTCGGAGTAAGAAGAGCTACTTCTTTATAGATTCGATATCTTGGATCCGATGGTGATCTAGTGTTGTCACTAAACCATGCAAGAGCTTCAACAAACGTATCTGTTGTTTTACCGCTATTGTACCCACCATGGGTATTTACGGTATCAGAATGAAGTCCACCACGCGCAGCATACTCCCATTCAGCCTCTGTCGGTAAGCGATATCCAGGCGCATCCGGATCCCAAATGACTTCCGTTTCCGTGATGATATAGGCCCGACGCAATCCTTCAGCGTCTGATACAGCATTGCAGTAGGTTGCGACATCAATCAGTCGTAGACCTACGACCGGATAGTTTGGCCCCTGAAGATGAGATGTGTTTGAGCCCATGAGTGCGTTGTACTGAGCCTGCGTAACCTCTGTTTTGGCAATCTGAAACGGTCTGGTAATTGTAACCAGATGTGCAGGGTGCGTATTGCCGGAGCCGCCATCTCCTCCATTATATCCCTGGCGGATTCCTATCATCGTTGTACCAGCAGGAATCTCCACCATCTCGGGCCGTATGGTCGACGTAACCTTTGTTGCCGTAAAGTCAAGACCAGCCAGGTTCGACGTCGCAATGGTAATAGCACGTGACGTAGGTTCAAATGTCAGCATGGGTTTTGTAGGGGTTACGTCATAGGTACCCGGAGCAAGACCGATTATCGACCACTGGCCATCAGCAGATGTTGTATCAGACATCGAACCAACACGAACGATGACACCTTCAACACTTTCTGAACCAGCCGCTGATATACTACCTGACACCGTAAACGTTGTGTCCGACGGCGTTGGTGTCGGTGCCGGTGCGGAATCGGAACCACACGACGACAATCCGAGTGTCATCACCATCAGAACGAGTCCGTTGACGATAGCTCGTACTTGAACAGAAGATTTCTGCATGTTGTGGCCTTCTTAAAAAAGTTCTCTGAATGAATCTTCACCACGCGATCAGGCTCACCCAATCACTCGCGCTGTTGATGTAATATCTGTTCACTTTCCGCGCCATTTCTCACGAGGATGATTGTCTGCCGCGCAAGTCCTGAAAGTTCTACGTGCTCCCGTGCTCCTGCTGGAAGTCGTCGTTCGACGAGGAGTCTGCCGAGCAGGTCAAAACATTGAATGATCGTTTCACTCATTCCTCCAGTAATACCAAGTTCAATTCTCTCACCACGATCTCGGAGCTCAACCTGTAGAGGTATTCCAAGTTTAACGGGCCGGAGTTCTGTTGCACAGCCTTCGCGCAGTATACGACCGTGGTCGGGCTGTATGATGTAACAGAGATTGTCCGTTGATGCAGCGATGGTGACATCAACAATCGTATCGGTGCCAAGAAAGAACTCAGCTGGAAAGTAGATCGTGTCCACCTCAGGGGTTACACTGATCAATGTGTCGCCATAACTCGGAGATCCAAAAACAAAGTCACGTGATGATGCAGTTAGTCGAACGCGTACGCGCGCAGTGTCTTGTGTTGCGCGAACGAACATTGGCACGTCGACCGGTTCGCCGGACTCAACGTTCAGGTCAGGTATACTGACGTGGACAGTGCGTAATGGTTCGATAGAGATTGCAATGAAGACATCCTTGTAACATCCGGTTTCGAGACCCTCACGACCGTGATATGTTGTGGGGGCAGTCGGTGTGACCGTTACCGTATCAGCGTTAAAAGCCAACGAGTTGTTCGCTGTCCATCGTATTCCATGTCTTGATGGAACCACGAGCGAAAGTGGAACACCAGCACATGTACTCGTATCAATTCGTCGTGGTTGTGTGGGGTCAATGACGCTAATCTCAACGGTGTCTCGTTTAACGCAACTAGTATTCGTTGTACATATTACTGTCGTATCCTTTGTCGGTCGAAACTCAGCTGTGCTAATCGGAAGCCCCGACGTATCAGTCCAGCGAACGCTATGTGACGAAACGGCAGAGAGTACAAGCCTGTCACCAGCACAGATGGTTGTGTCGGACATTGCCTCAAGCGTAACCACTTCTACGTCAATTTCGATTGTGTCCGACTCGGTGCAACCTTGTGACGTTGTCACATGCACGATGTACTGCGTCTTCTGAATCGGAGCAGCCTTGGGTCCACCACGTTCATACCGAACCGTTACCGGAAGTTCTGTCACAGGTGTTATGTCTACAACGTCTCCGCGGCATATCACGGTGTCGTTTCGCCGCAGTAATCCCGGTCCTGCATGCGCACGAACCGTGACACTCACGGTATCCACACATGCCCCATCACTGAGCTCTGCTCTGTATGTCCTCGTACCTTCTGCGATGACAGTTCTTTGGTTTGATGTAATCGACGGGTTATCCAACCATCGACATCCAGATCCGCCCGTAGCCGATATCTGTACTTCTGTTTTCGGACAGACCGTTGTGTCTCCTTGTCCAGTCCCAGTAAAAGGACCAATGGAAACCATAATGGTGTCTGTGTTAATACAGCCGTTTGTATCAATTCCTGTCACGACGTACGTACGCGGCCCGTCGTGATTTCGGAGTAGCGGTGTGTCAATGGTTGAGTCTGATAGTAACGTTCCTGGCGACCAACGATACGTCTTTGCCCCTCGTGCGCGAAGCTGTATACTACCACCGAAACAGGCTGACTTGTCTTCACCGGCATCTACATTTGGCAGACTGTTAACGGTAAGCGTGTACTGGAATTGAGACGTACCGTTATCACTCGTCGCTACCACATTTGCTACATACGTTCCTGCTTTCGGATAACAAACACGGTCGGGTGGAGTTACAGATACAACACTATCCGTTGTTGATCCGGGAAAGTACCATACAACACGTTTGGCATCCGGTGTAACCGTGGCATTGATTGGCGAACATGTACCTTCACATATCGCGGGAACATCCATCGTGACAACCGGCAATCTGCATCGCGGCGCAAGATATCCAGGCATATAGGTTGACTCTACGGCAGATGGGAGTCCGATCCTTCCACTCGTGGGTGCATCAAACCGAAAACTAATCATATCAAACTGAACCTCATTTGGCGGATTGTCCGCATTACGAATCCGACTTACGTACTCTCCGGCACACATGTATACCCAACCGTTTGGAGCTAATTGTAATGCTCCAGACCACGAATTATAAACACTAATACCACCGGCCACATTGCCCGATGCTTCCAGTGCAGCACTCGTTGTGGCCGAAACGTCAAATCCAACAACAACACTACTTTGGAAACTCAGTGTACCACGAGCGCTCACAAAGACGTTTCGACTTTGTGGCGAGAAACTGAGTCCGTAGGCACGCGACAATGCACCATTCCACTGACTTTGTAATGGAATCCGTGCGGATCTGGCATTACTCAGCCGTGCTGTTCGTTTGTCAAAATCAAATAGATGTATAAACCTTTGGTCTCCCTCCACGAATGCTAGATGTCTTCCATTCGGCGAAAACTTCATCGCACCAGCAGGGCCAACACGCCATCCAAGTTCATACTCGATGGCAGTCGGTGCAAATCCATCCTTTGTTAAGAGCCGAAATATGATCCGTGACGTTGCACCCTGTGTTACCAGCATAGCCACCCACACATCAAGTTGATTCTCGAGATGAGTTGCCGTTAGTTTCTCAGTCCCACTGTCGGCCTGCATGAGATAGGGTCTATCGGGATTTGTCATGGGAATCTCGCGCTCTATAACGCGATATTGCCCTGGCCCTTCAATCAGTATCTTGTATCCGCCATAAGCATGAGGTCGACCAGCATTTTGTTCACCCGTAAGGTCAGGCGCTACCACAAGCCATACAATGTCTGGATCGTCAGGATCAGTTATAAAGAGTGCTCCCTGTGTTGAGCTCTCACCGCCAATGAGGTTTGAGCCTCCGTCAATCACAAATCCAGTTTCATTAAAAACATTCCTTCCATCAGAATACATCATAAGCTCACCCGTACAAGGGTGACTATAGACTGCCACTCCTTCAGAGGCTTCCATCGTCGGGATGTTAATCAACTTTCTCGGATGCTCGATGTATACCGGCTTATCCTTAGCCAGAAACGAAATGTGAGCCCCTGATCCAAACACCCATGTAGCATATTCCATCTGCGCATAAGCCTGCACACCACAGATGCTTACCAAAACTAGCAAGATTAAATATCGTCTATGACTCTGCATCACTCCCCTTCATCCTCACGTTCTTACACCTCCATGCTCAATATAGACAATCCAGCATATCAACTGTGACAAATATTTTCGATTTACCAGATTTTCTCATTTCAAACGTTCCGTGACACCTGCACGTTCTCGTAGGATTTCTCGTAATCTTATGAAGCACACGGAGATGTAACTATCTAACTCATTTCTGTATGCGACTTGTGTATTAAACTATTACGACGTTTACTCAAGCATCTTTGCTATATACCCACCTTCGCCCATCCTCCCCCACCTGCCCAAACCTCCGCTCCGGCAAGGTGGCCGTTTCGGCGCTGCCCGCCCGCAATA
>ERZ761609.1204-NODE-1204-length-24318-cov-49.366402_pt1 | contig 24318 bp, 18 predicted proteins | sample MGYA00511163_ERZ761609 | MGnify/ENA primary metagenome ERZ761609 (study PRJEB28899, sample SAMN02445070) | bioreactor sludge metagenome | biome: EBPR sludge | place: Australia: Brisbane, Thorneside Wastewater Treatment Plant | collected 2011-12-16 ... | reverse complement strand
GCGCCGGGCCGGCCGCTCCCGCGGCCGCCGCCGCATCATCACCCACCAACTCCCGCAGCATTGCCACCGCGCTGTTGAGCGACCGGGCCTGTTCGTTCATCATTTCGCCCGCCGAGGCGCTTTCTTCCGCGCTTGAGGCTGTCGATTGGGTGAGTCCCTGCATCTGCGTCACCGCCTTGGCGATCTGCTCGATGCCCCGGGCCTGCTCCTGGCTGCCGACATGCACCTCGTTGGTCAACACGTTGATCTTCGAGGCGTTGTCCACCACCTTGATCACCCACGCCGCCACTTCGTCCAGCTTCGATTTGCCTTCGTTCGACCGCACAATGGACTCTTCGATCAGATCAGAGGTGTCCCGCGCCGCCTGCGCCGAACGCTGCGCCAGATTCCGCACCTCGTCGGCCACCACGGCAAATCCCATACCCGCTTCACCGGCCCGCGCCGCCTCGACCGCGGCGTTCAGCGCCAGAATGTTAGTCTGGAACGCGATCTCGTCGATCACCTTGATGATTTTCGAGATCTTCTCGCTCGAGGCATTGATCTCGCGCATCGATACGATCATCTCCTCCAGCTTCCGGTTCGTCTCCTTCAGCATCCTGTCCACCTGCTCGACTTCGGTGGCGGCGTTGCGCGCGTTCTCGGCGTTCTTCTGCGTCATCGCATTAATCTCTTCGGTGGAAGCCGAAGTCTCCTCCAGCGATGCCGCCTGCTCGGAGGAGCCCTGCGCCATCGACTGGCTGGCCGAGCTGACCTGCTGCGCCGCTGAGGCGACCTGGGCCGCACCCTTGGCGATCTCCACCGTCACATGCCGCAACTCGCGGTTTGCGCTCCACACCGTGCGGTAACCAAACACCACCACCGCCACCGACGCGCCGCACAACACCAGCATCACCATCATGAGCATCGAGGCGCGGCTCTGAGCCGTCCCCGTCGCCTCGGCCAGAATTTTCTGCTGCGTGTCCACCAGCCAGCTCACGTGGCCGATCGTCTCGTTCAGCAGCGGCGTGATTTTCTCGCGCTGCATCGCGGTCGCTTCGTCAAAGCGCTGCTCGCGCAGGTGGCTCAACAGTCTCTCCGACGCCGTGCGGTAATCGGTCGAAATCGCGATCAGCTTTTCCCAGCGGCTCCGGCCTTCGGTAGTCACCATGAGTCCGCGACCCTCTTCCAGCAGTTTCTCCATCTCGGCGAGCGCCTCCCGGGATTGCCGCTCCGCCGTGCCCACGCCTGCCGTGTCCGCCGTCAGACCTGCCAGCATCATGCCGCGTTGCGCTGCGATCAACTCCTGCGACCGCGCGTCCACCTGGGAAATCAGTTGCGTCTTGCGCGCATCCCTGCTCGCAATCTGCTCCACCATGCCGCTGAACGACATCACGCTGTAAACGCCGAAGCCGCCCAGCAGGAGCAGGAACCCTGCCAGCGCGCTCTGAATCGTGAGCAGTTTCGTCCCTAATGCCATTTTCTTCATCGCAATTCTCCTCTGTCCTACTTCCCAGAATCGGCCGGATGAGCGTTACTGCCATGACGCCGCAGAGCCTCCAGCCCGCTGACGTCCTGCGTGCTCAGCACGCCATCAATGTCCAGCAGCATCTTCACCTTGCCCTTCACTTTGGCCATCCCCAGGATGTAGGGCACCTGCATGTCGTCGCCAAACTCCGGCGTATCTTCAATCTCATCGCCCTGGAGCGTCAGCACTTCCGAGACGCCATCCACGATCGCGCCCATCTGCATCGCCCCGGCTTCATGCCGGACTTCCACCACCACGATGCAGGTCCGCTGCGTGTAATCCGTCTGTTCGAGTCCGAACTTGGCCCGCAAATCGATCACCGGGATCACCTTGCCTCGCAAATTGATCACTCCCTTGACATAGGGCGGCATCTGCGGAACCGCCGTGATGTCCTGCAGTCCCATGATCTCCCGTACTTTCAGGACGTGAACTCCGAATTCCTCCCGTCCCAAGTGGAATACCAGATACTTCCCGGCACGCTGTTCCAGGCCGCTGGCCGGCATAGCTGCTGCTTGCACATGAACCTCCCGTACTTTTGGTCCCGCGTTCACACGCGGTCCACAAGCCTCATTTCGGCAGCCTGCCCCGAAATCTTCACCCTTTCTGCGCTGAATTACCTGTTTTCCTCGCCGTCGTGCTATCCTCTCCCGCAGAGTCCTGAATCCCAAGGAGGTTTCATGCGCCAACTGTCCCTTCTGCTCCCCCTCGGCCTCGCCGCGGCCTCGCTGTTCGCCCAAACCGCGCCCCCCAAAACCCACCTGAAGGTCGGCGACCCGGCCCCCGACGTTGAACTCCGCACCACCGCCGGCGCCGCCTTCAAACTCTCCGACTTCAAGGGAAAACAAACCGTCGTTCTCGCCTTCTTCCCCGCCGCCTTCACCGGTGGTTGAACGAAGGAAATGACGGCGTACCAGGCTGGTCTCGCCAAATTCACCGAATCCGGCGCTCAGGTGCTCGGCATCTCCACCGATAACCTGCCCGCCTTGAGTTACTGGTCCAAGGAAGTGCTGAAACTGGATTTCCCCCTCGCCAGCGACTGGCAGCGCAAAACCGCCCAAGCCTATGGCGTTCTCAATACCGCCAGCGGCTTCGCCAACCGCGCCAGCTTCGTGATCGACCGGCAGGGGATCATTCAGTTTATTGAGGAAGGTTCGACGGCCATCAATCCCGATGGCACCGCCGCGGCCTGCAGCCGTATCAAGCCCCGCTGAAACCCGGCGGGCGGCAGGTGACAGAAAGCGCTTTCAGCGTTAGAATTGGCGCTTGGCCATGTCACACCTCCTGCCGCCCGCCTTTCTTCTGCTCGCCGAAGGTTCGACGCTCATCCGCCTGAGTCCCGTCGACCTGGCCATCATCGTCCTCTATTTCGTGGCGGTGCTCGGCATCGGTTTCTACTTGAAATCCCACACCAAGACCGGCGACGACTTCTTCATGGCCGGCCGCGAGATGACCGCCTGGGTCGCGGGCCTCAGTTTCCTCGCCGCCAACCTCGGCTCGCTCGAACTGATGGGTTGGGCCGCCGCCGCCTACCAGTACGGCATCCTCGCCACCCACTGGTACTGGATCGGCGCCATTCCCGCCATGCTCTTCCTCGGCGTCGTGATGATGCCCTTCTACTACATCTCGAAGACCCACTCCGTCCCCGGCTACCTGAAGCTCCGCTTCGACGAACGCTCCCGCGCCCTCTCGGCCATCACCTTCGGCCTGATGACCGTCCTCATGTCTGGCATCAACATGTATTCGATGGCCCTTGTCATGAAGGTCGTTCTCGGCTGGGACATCCACTTCTCCATCTGGGTCAGCTCGCTCACCGTCGCCGCCTACGTCTTCCTTGGAGGACTGCTGTCGGCTATCTTCAACGAGGTGCTTCAGTTCGTCCTCATCTGGCTCGGCGCGATGCTCGTCCCCATCGTCGGCCTCATCGAGACCGGCGGCTGGGCCGGCATGGTCGAGCGTATCACTCGCAACTTCCCCGGACAGAACTACACCAGCCTCTGGTCCACGCTCGGCTCCGTCTCGGACAACCCGATGGGCATCCACTGGACCGGCATCGTCCTCGGGCTCGGCTGGGTCATCAGCTTCGGCTACTGGACGACTGACTTCCTCGTCGTCCAGCGCGTCATGACCGCCAAGGACCTCCGCAGCGCCAAAATGGCCCCCATCATCGGCGCCGCTTTCAAAATGCTGGTCCCCTTCATCGTCATCGTCCCTGGTCTGCTCGCCCTCGCCGTTCTCCCCTTCACCCTCACCGGCGAAGCCGAAGCCCTCGCCACCGGCGGCCACAGCTACAACGAAGTCCTCCCGCTCATGCTGGCGCGCTACCTGGGCCCCGGCCTGCTCGGCCTCGGCGTCACCGCCCTCATCGCCGGCTTCATGAGCGGCATGGCCGGCAACGTAAGCGCTTTCGCCACCGTCTGGACCTACGACATCTACCGTGCCCTCTGGCGCAAGGACGCTTCCGACGCCCACTACGTCTCCATGGGCCGCTGGTGCACGATCCTCGGAGTGCTTGTTTCCATCGGCACCGCCTACCTCGTCATGCAATTCGCCTCCATCATGGACTACGTCCAGGCCCTGTTCAGCTTCTTCATTGCCCCGCTGTTCGGCACCGTCATCCTGGGCATGCTCTGGAAGCGTTGTTCGCCCTCTGGTGGATTCTGGGGTCTGCTCGCCGGCACCGTCTCCTCCATCGCCATGTGGGCTTGGGTGAAAGCCGATCCCTCCGCCCTCCGCTACATCGCCTTCTCCCCCGAAGCCAAGGACATGGCCGAGAATATGTACCGCGCCCTCTGGAGCTGGCTCATCTGCGTCGGCGTCACCGTCGCCGTCACCTACGCCACCAAGCCCAAACCCGTTGCGGAACTCGCTGGCCTCGTATATGGCGTCACCCCGCTGCCTGATGAGGGGCACCTCCGCCTCTACGAACGCCCCAGGTTCTGGGCCATCGTGGTGGCCGTTGTCCTCGCTGCCTTCAATATCTATTTCTGGTAGGAGCCCTCACCCATGCACGGACGCAATCTCATCTCGATCTGGTTCTTCATCGGCGTGCTGGTGCTTGTCTATGGCGTCATCATCCTGGGCGCGGCCTTTTTCGCCGACCACTCCGGCGCCCGCCGCGTCGTCCTCCAGGAACTCCGCGTGGACATCTGGTGGGGCGTCCTGATGACCGCTCTCGGTCTCCTCTACACCATCAAGTTCCGCCCGAAAAAGCAGGACTGAGGCCCGCTCCCTCTCGTTCGCACCACACCCGCTCCTCTGGTGGCCGCAGATCACGGTCCTCCAGAAAATCCTCCGGTACGCCTGCCTCATCGAGTTGGCGGAAGATATCCTTCCAGTCCGGGTGATGCGTATTCTGATTGGACACCCTGATTACCTCTTGCGCCTTGAGACGGACGTTCAGGCCGCGCGGAGCCTCAAGTCCTCAATGGCCCGCAGGCGGGGCTGCGCAGACTCTCCTCGTCCACCCCGACTCTCCAAAGGCCGCAAAGAAAATGATCGCACCTCATGGACTCGAGAGCGATTCTCCCCCCGTCCACGCGACGGCCCGCCTCCCAGGTTCACCTGCACCGGAACGGAATCCCCGAATGAATGGCCTGGCGCCGGGAGGGGCCGCCTTCGATTCGGAGATTCAAATCGCTGATCACCTGATCGGTGCAAGACTCGCCGCTCGCGATGGCCGGAATCTGAAGTTCCACCCGGTACAACCCGAACTCACCTGGCGCCAGCGAAGCCGACACCACTTCGAGTTCCACGGATTGATGGTCGCTGAAGTCCCGGCCCGGCAACGAAAGCCTGACGGTGAAGCCTTCCACCACTTGCGCCAACGGGCTTTCCGGCCCGGGCATGCCGTCGGCCGCCGGCGGGTCCACGGGCCCGAGCCCATGCATGTACAGGACAAACCTGCGTTCCGGACGCGCCGGATTGTCGCGGCTCAACACTTGCCCATTCTCTTCTTCAGGCGGCCGCGAAGCGATACCCCAGTCCTCCACCCCGCGAATCCGCCCCACCCGCGGCATCGCGTACACCCCATCTTCATGCGTATTCACGGACACAAAATCGAATTCCAACGGATCATAGGGATTCGGCCCCGTCATCAGGCTCCGGGGCGAAGGCGCTTCCCAGGACGACTGGAAGACGATCTCCGACGGAGTCACCCGTAGAATTCGCCCCGGCTTGCCCATATACTCCACCGCCACCCCGCACAGAATTGCCGGTAACGGAATTTCCCCGGCTTCGCACGCCTCCCACACGAATCCGCCGCCAGTCAGACGGTTCAGCGAACCCGGCACCGGACTTCCCTCCACCCCAGTGACATAGGGCGTCCGCGTCACCAATTCCGTCCACTCCCGCCTCTCGCTGACGAAACGGAACAGCCGCCCGCTTTCCGCCACGGCATAAATCACCCGGCCATTGCCCGAAATCACCGCCTCACGAAAGCCTTCCCCCAAATAGGTGTGCCACTCCGCACGGCCACTGACCACGTCCGCCAGCAGAATCCACTGCCGGGGCAACTCCGCCGCCTCGCGCACCAGCAGCAGCGCCGTTCGTCCATCCCCGGTCAACGACACCGGCGTCTCGCCGTCGTCATCCCTTGCGGGGTTCTCGATCAACGTCCTCGCCGCACCCGTGCCCACTTCCAGCGACCGGATCAGCCGCCGCCCATCCTCGCTCCGTCCCTCATAGATTACGAACCGCTCATCCGGCGTCACCGCCAGCCCCAGCGTCGCATCGGGTGCATCCATCAATGCCGCCTCACCCGGGCTCCACAACCACAGTCGCGGCGCCGATGACCTCGTCAGCAGCAGCCGTCCGGAATCGGAAACGATTTGCGGCGACTGGGAAACCCGCGTCTCCCCAGGAACCGCCGCCGTGCCCAAGTAGCCGATATGAACGAACGGCGGAAACCCAGTCAGCAGCCAGTGCCGCCCGTTCCGGCTCGGCCATTGCGCGCCTGGCTCCTCCACGGGGTCTTGGCCCAACTTCCTCGACCACCGCACGGTCCTGACCATGATGGCCGTCGCACAGCCCGCTCCCACCATGCAGTCCTGCCGCGCGTGATACCGCACCTCTGACCCATCCGCCGACACCCACGGCCGCTCCAGCGCATAGTGGTTCGTGATGGCCCCGCCAGCCGAACCTTCCCGCTCCCGCTCTGCGAACAACTCAAGCCCCGCGCCCGGCGTCCACCGCCAGATCCGGCCTTGATGCGCTGCCTCCGCCCCGCGCAACGGCAGCGTCGCCGAAAAGTACAGAACCTCCCCATCCGCCGTAGTGGCCAGATGCCGGATCTGCGCCTCCGCGGGCGCAGCCAGCACCGCCACCACCCCCATCCACGCCAACCAAGTTCCGCGTCCCATCACCCCCTATAGTTCCACAACAGCTCCACTTCAATTCCCCCATTCCGCGTCACATCAAAATAAGCAAACCGCCCCGACCCCGCCTTGTCCTTCTCGCCCCAAGCCCCCGCCATCGTCATCTCATAGCCCATGCCCTTCCACTCCTCAATCGCCCGGTCCATGTCCGCCACATTGAACGCCAGATGATGGAACCCCTCGCCGTGCTTCGCCATGTAGTCGTGATACGTCGATGGCCCGGCCAGCGGCTGGATCCACTCAAACGGCACGGGACCATGCCGCTGCCATCCCAGCCGCATCCCGAACGTCCCCGGCTTGCCGCGATACAGCGGATCCCGCGAATTCACCTCCGAATAAGTGAACGCCGGGAACCCGAGCGAGGCCCAGAACGCCGACACCGGCTCCGGTTTCGTCGCTATCAACGCATACTGCGTCACCGTGCGCTCCGGACGCGCAGGCGGCAACTCGGCCTCCGGCGCCACCAGCAGCCCCAGCGTGTACAATCCCTTCCCGGCCGTATCCATGAACGCGCATTCAACCGACATATCGCCCGCCGTGTACGTCCCCAACACCAGCGGCTTCACGCCCGCCTTCCCCAGCCGCGCGACCTCCGTCCGCAGCGCCTCCGATGACGGCACATGGTGCATCAGCCCCATTACCCCCGGCCCCTTGTGCCGCTTCAGATACTCCGCGAAAATCCCCTGCTCATTCAGAGGCTGAATCCAGTCCAGAATCAGGTTGCCGAGCAGACCGGGCACCACCTTCAAGCGCGCCCCCTCCACGCTCGCCTCCGGAGTCTCCGGCAACACTTGCGCGCCGAGCTTTTCCCACGCCGCCGCCGTCGCCGCCGCATCCGCCGTCACCCACGTCAGCCGGTGCACCCGCCTGTAAAACGCCGGCAGTGCGTCCTGCGCCAGCAGCGCTGCCGCCGGCATCGCCAGGAATTCTCTACGCCGCATCGTCACTGTCTCCTTCTTCTGACTTTCGCCGCCGGCGCCGGTCCCGAACTCTCCCGGACAATCAGCTCCGGCTCAATCACAATATCCCGCGCCTTGTCTCCGTTGCCGAATACCAGCGCCTCAAATGTCAATTGTCCGATCTCGCCCTGCGGAATCCGCACCGTCGTCAGTGACGGGCACAGGTACTCCGCCAGCGCGATATTGTCAAAGCCCGCCACCGACACATCCTCCGGCGCGGACAACCCCCGGTCCCGCAACTCCCGCAATACCCCCACCGCCATGTGATCGTTCGCGCACAGAATCGCCGTCGGCTTCAACTCGCCGCTCAGCAGCTCGCTCGCCGCGTAGCGCCCGCCCCCCGGCGAATCCATCCCCGAGGCCGTCGCGTACCACACGCCCGCCCCGAACCGCTCCATCACCTCCTCAAACGTCCGCTTCCGCTCCTCCAGCGGCCCCAGCCCCGCATGATGCCCCACGAATCCGAACCGCCGATGCCCCACCGAATAGAGATACTCCGCAATCCGCTGCGTCCCCTTGTCGTACCGCACCCGGATGGTCGTGATGTTCCGCGCCGGACGACCCAGGTCGAAAAACACAACCGGGACTTCCTGCGCCGCCAACTCCTCGATTGCCCCCCGGTCCATCTCGGACACCACAACCGCGAGTCCCTCCACGCGCCGCTTCAGCATGGACCGGATCGACTCCACCAGCCGATCCCGCTGATACCCCGTGTGCTCCACCACCACCTCGTAGCCCTGCCGCGCCGAACACTCCTCCAGCGCCCGGAACACCCCCAGAAAGAACGGGTTCTCGAGATTCGACACGATCATCCCCAACGTCCGGCTCCGCCCTCCGGCCAGCGCCTGCGCATGCACGTTCGGCGCGTAGTTGACCTGCCGCACCACCGCCATCACCCGCTCCCGCATCGCCGGCTTCACCACCGGGCTCCCATTCAGAACCCGCGAAACCGTCGCCGCCGATACCCCCGCCTTTCTGGCCACCTCCGTCAATGTCATCAGCCGCTCCCTTCCCGGTGTTCTGGGCTGCGGATGGAACCGCTTTCAGCTCTGCTTCAGTCTAACGCATTATCGGGACTTTCAGGCCGAGAAATCTGACCATTTTGCACTTCTCCCCTTGACAACCTCCGCCGTACCGGATCAATATATGACAGCGCTGTCTGTAAGCGCTTTCAGGAAAATCAGATCTGGAGCAGCGAATTACGTTCCAGACGCAGCCGGTCCCCAAGACCCGCGTAATCAGGAGTCGAAATCCCGCCGGACCGCAAGGCCGGCGATCTTGAGGTTGTCCACCATGTCAAAACGCATCCTCCTACTAGCCGCCCTGTTCTCTATGGCCTCCGTCGGCCTCTTTGCGCAACAGGATCGCGGAACATTCGTCGGCACCGTCACCGACGCCTCCGGCGCCTTCGTCCCTGGCGCCCGCGTCGTCATCGTCCAAATAGGCACCAACGCCACCAACGAAACCGTCACCAACGAGGCGGGCTCCTATCGCGTCCCCAACCTCACCATCGGGACTTACCGCATCGAAGTGGAAACCCAGGGCTTCAAAAAGTCCGTCCGCGATGGCATCCGCCTCAGCGTCACCGACGTCCTCCGCGTGGACTTCTCTCTCGAAATCGGCGCCACCACCGAATCCATCACCGTCACCGGCGAGATCCCCCTGCTCGTCACCGACAATCCCGAAGTCGGCACCCTCATGGACAACCGTACGGTGATCGATCTCCCCCTAGGCTTCTCCGGCGGGCGCTACGCTGAGAACTTCGCCTACAAGCTCACCCCCGGCGCCGGTGGCGACAACTGGACCAGCCGCATCAACGGCGCCCCCGCCTTCTCCAAGGAAGTCGTCCTCGACGGTGCCTCCGCCACCGTTTACATCGGCGGCCACATGGGCGAGTCCAGCCCCTCCATGGAGGCCATGGAAGAGTTCAAAGTCCAGACTTCCGGCATGAGCGCCGAATTCTCCCGCACTGCTGGCGGCGTCTTCAACTTCGTCATGAAGTCCGGCACCAACCAGCTTCGCGGCTCCGCCATGGGCCAGATCCACAACGAATGGATGGACGCCAACACCTTCTCAAACAACTATTTCGGACGCCCCCGCCTCTTCGACCGCCGCAACAACTACGCTTTCTCCCTCGGCGGCCCCATCGTTGTCCCCAAGGTCTTCAACGGCAAAGACAAGTTGTTCTTTTATGCCGCCTATGAGAAGTACAACCAGGCCTACCGCGGCGGCGGCAACCCCAATGTTACTGTCCCCACCCAGGAATGGTGGGACGGCAATATGAGCAGCTACCTTACCGGAGAACGCCTCGGCGCCGATGCCCTCGGCCGCGATGTAATGCGCGGCGCCATTTACGACCCCGCCACCACCCAGAACATCGGCGGCAGCATCGTCCGCAACATGTTCCCAGGCAACGTCATCCCCGGGAGCCGCATGTCCACCGTCTCACGCAACTTGCGTGAGATCATGCTCAAGCACTACGCGCCCCAGGTCATCGACCCCGCCACCGGCAAGTTCGCCCTGCTCAACAACGCCTTCTTCCCGGTCTCCAACACCGGCACCTTCAACCAGACCCAGTTCTCCACGAAGTCTGACTACATCCTCACGTCGAACCAGCGCATCCACGGTTCTTTCGTCTTCGTGGACCGGCCCCGCGTCCTGCTCGACCAGGGCGGCGTCTGGGATATGAATGAAGACGATGGCGGCCCGCTCTCCCGCGCCCGCCTGCAGCATGTGGCCTCGCACTATGCCCGCGTCGCGCACGACTGGACCGTCTCGCCCACCATGCTCAACCACCTGCTGGTTGCGTTCGGCCGTCAGCTCAATCCCAGTACCTCCAAGCACGTCAACAAGCCCGGCGCACAGATTCTCGGCATCAATGGCATCCGCCAGGATTCCAACTTCCCCGAAATCACCGGCCTCTCGGGCGACCGCATTTCCTTCCCCACCCTCGGCTACCAGTCCAACGACGTCCTCGCCGGCAACGCCTACCAGCTCATCAACACCTTCAGCTGGATGAAGGGCGCCCACTCGCTCAAGTTCGGCTTCGACTACCGCTTCAATGGCCTTAACGCCCGCAACGAGGCCGGACCCGGCCAGTTCAACTTCAACCGCGACGTCACCGGCCTTCCCGGTTTCGTCCAGACGGGCCACGGCTTTGCCGCCATGCTCCTTGGCGAGGCCGCCAGCGCCAGTGTCGTCGTCAACGTCCCCACGGGCAGCCAGTTCCACATGTACTCTTGGTTCATCCAGGACGACTGGAAAGCCACCCGCCGGCTCACCATCAACGCCGGCCTCCGCTGGGACTACCAGCCCCAGGGCACCGAGAAATACGACCGTCTCCACAACTTCAACCCCTCTATAACCGACCCTCGCTGGGGCATGCCCGGCGCCGTCGAATTCGCCGGCGATCGCGAAGGCGGTAACGGCCGCCGCATGTTCTACCCCAACAACAAGAACTCCACCTGGGGTCCCCGCCTGGGCTTCGCCTACCAGTTGCCCGAGGCCACCCGCATGACCCTCCGCGCCGGCTACGGCCTTTACTACAGCGCCCGTATCCCCAACGGCTGGTCCGGCGTCCCGTGGGGCAACGCCGCGCCCTTCGGCGGCGTCAACCAGGTCCAGCGCGTCGCCCCCGATACCGCCGCCTTCAACTGGGATAACGGCTACACCGGCCAGGTTGTTCGCACCGCGCTAAACCCCTCCATGGCCTACAACATCTGGGGCCCCGTCTCCTGGGATCCCGATGGCGGCCGCGTCGGCTACACCCAGCAGTGGAACATGAACCTCCAGCGCGAACTCCCCGGCCAGATGGTCCTCGACCTCGGCTACGTCGGCACCAAGTCCACCGGCTTGCTCGCCAACGAACTCCGCAAGATGAACCAGATCCCCACCTCCGCGCTCGCCCTCGGCGATACCCTCGGCCAGTGGATCAATAACGATGCCTCCATCCCTGCCTCTGTGCGCGCCCTCGGCGGACGTTACCCTTACGGCAATGTCGGTGAGTGGATCCCCATGTGGCAGACCCTCACGCCTCACCCCACCGTCATTTACTGGAGCGACCTCTATAGCTGGAACTCCCCCCTAGGCTTCTCCAACTACAACTCCCTCCAGATCCAGCTCAACAAACGCTACTCCCACGGCATTCAGTGGCTGGCGAATTACACGTTTTCCAAGACCATCGACAACATGAATTCGGCCTTCGGCGACACCTGGGGCCAGAATGGCGGCCGCCCGCTGGATTTCTACAACCTTGCTCTCGAAAAGTCGATCTCCGACTTCGACCGCACCCACTTCGTCAAAGTCGGCGCCAGCTATGACCTGCCATTGGGCCGCAAGCGCGCGATCGGCAACAACATGAACAAGGTGCTCGACTTCATTGTCGGCGGCTGGACCCTCCAGTACATCGGAAACTATTCGAGCGGTCAGCCTCTCGGCTTCGGCGCCACCGGCACCCCGAACTCGAACTTCGCCACCAACCGGGCCATGATCAACAACCCGAACGGCCAATCGCTCAAGAACTCCTCGTTCGACCAGAGCAACTTCCAGATGAACCTCATCTCCACCGGTGGGGTAGCGGCCCACCGGTACATCGACACTTCCCTGGTCTCGGATACGCCACGCTATCAGCGCGGCAACGCCTCCCGCCGCCACTCCGACCTGCGCGGCTTCGCCTACTACTTCGACGATTCGAGCCTCCAGAAGAACTTCTACCCGATCGAGCGCATGCGCGTTCAGTTCCGGGCCGAGTTCCTCAACATGTTCAACCGCCACCGCTTCTCCGGTATCAACACCAACCCGGCGCAGCCGCAGTTCGGACAGATCTCCGGCGTCAGTGACGACCGCCGCCAGATGCAGTTCGGCATCCGCGCCGATTTCTAACGCTGACTCTATCCGGGCGCCAGGGTTCCTCCTCACCCTGGCGCCCGCCTTTTCCCACCCGTCCAGCCGTCATGAAACCACTCGCTCTTCTCCTGCTCGCCCTCCCCCTCGCCGCCCAAACCCTGCCCGATACCGTCCTCTACGGCGCTTCCTACTACCACGAGTACATGCCCGGCGAGCGGCTCGCCACCGACGTCGCCCTCATGCAAAAGGCCGGCTTCACCGTCGTCCGCCTCGGCGAATCCACCTGGTCCAGTTGGGAACCCCGCGACGGCCAGTTCGAGTTCGCCTGGATGGACCGCATCCTCGACGCCTTCCACAAAGCCGGCATCCGCGTCATCATGGGCACGCCCACCTACTCCATCCCCCCCTGGCTCGCCAGGAAACACCCCGATATCCTTGTCACCCACCTCGGTCCCTTCCCCCCGCTCTACGACCCCTACATGCCCTCCTACCCTGGCTTCCAGCCCCCCGGCGCCTACGGTCCTCGACAGAACATGGACCTCACCCACCCCGAATACGTGCGCCACGCCGAACGTGTCATCCGCGCCGTCGTCAACCACACCCGCAACCACCCCGCCATCATCGGCTTCCAGGTCGATAACGAAACCGGGCCCAACGGGTTGCCCCTGCCCAACGTCCAGCAACAGTTCAACGATTACCTGAAGGAGAAATACGGAACTCCGCGAATCCTAAACCAGTTATGGGGTCTCGCCTACTGGGGCCAGCTCGTTCAGTCCTGGGATGAATTCCCCGCGCGCGATGGCATCCTCAACCCCGGCTACAAGCTCGAATGGGAACGCTTCCAGGCCCGCATTGTCACCAACTTCCTCGGCTGGCAGGCCAAAATCGTCCGCGAACTCAAACGCCCCGATCAGTTCGTCACCCATAACTTCGTCGGCGGCATCCGCACCAACCTCGACCAGTGGGCCATCGCCCGCGACCTCGACATCGTCGCCGTCAACCCCTACCACCCCTGGCAGGACCGCTTCGACGCCCAGGCCATCTGGCAGTCCGGCGACCTCAACCGCTCGCTCAAGAACACCAACTACCTCGTCACCGAAACCAACGCCCAAACCATCGGGTGGGACTCCCGAGCCCAGTATCCCCCCTACGACGGCCAACTCCGCCTCGCCGCCTACACCCACGCCGCCGCCGGAGCCAACATGGTCGCCTACTGGCACTGGCACTCGCTCCACTACGGCCAGGAGACCTACTGGCGCGGCGTCCTCTCGCATGACCTTGAACCCAACCGCGCCTACGCCGAGGTCTCCAAGATCGGCGCGGAACTCAAGAAGATCGGCCGCCAAATCGCCAACCTCCGCAAGGACAACCGCGCCGCCATCCTCTACAGCGCCGATTCCTACCACGCTCTCCAGTTCATGCCCTTCTCCGACCGCGTCAGCTATATGAGCGTCCTCGGCCAGATGTACGCCTCGCTCTACCGCCTCAACATCGAGCCCGACTTCGTCACGCCCGAATCCGATTGGTCCCGCTACCGCCTCGTCCTCGTCCCGCCTCTCTACAGCGCCTCCGACGCCACCCTCGAGAAGCTCTCCCGCTTCGTCGAACAGGGCGGGCGCGCCGTCGTCAGCTTCAAGTCCGGCTTCACCAACGAACACTCCACCGTCCGCCACCAGCTCGCGCCCGGCCCCTTGCGCAAGGCCGCCGGCTTCCGCTACCAGGAATTCTCGAACCTCGCCCAGCCCCTGCCGCTCAAGTCCTCCATCGCGAAGGAAGCCACCGCGTCCGCCTGGGCCGAATTCCTCATCCCCGAAACGGCCGAAATGCTGGCCACCTACGAACACCCCTACTTCTCAAAGTTTCCCGCCGTCACGCGCAACCGCCACGGCCAGGGTGCCCTAACATATCTGGGCACTCATGTTTCAAACAATTTCATGGATTCGCTGTTGACCGGCGAACTCGCCGCCGCCAAACTCAACAGCCCCGACCAGTCTCTGCCCCCCTCGATCCGCGTCCGACACGGCCGCAACCCGCAGGGCAAGCTCCTGCATTACTATCTGAATTACTCTGGTGAATCCCAGACCATCAAGTACCCCTACGCCGCGGCCGTGGACCTGCTCACCGGCCGCGCCGCCGCCCAGGGCGCTGCCCTGACCGTGGGGCCCTGGGACCTGGCCATCCTCGCCGAGAACTGAAAGGACTGTAAACCTATGTCAAAGCAAATGACTTTCGGAGTGATCGTGGGCAACCGGGGCTTCTTCCCCGACCACCTCGCCCAATCGGGCCGTGAGGAGATGATCCGCGTGCTCGAAAGCGCGGGCCACGGCGTCGTCGCCGTTGGCGTCGAGGAAACCAAGTACGGCGCCATCGAAACCCGCGCCGAAGCCCGCCGCTGCGCCGACCTGTTCTCTCAGAACCGCGACCGCATTGACGGCGTCATCGTCACCCTGCCCAACTTTGGCGACGAACGCGCCGTCGCCGAAACCCTCAAGGTCGCCGCGCTCAACGTCCCGGTCCTCATCCAGGCCACCCCCGACGACGCCTCCCGCATGACCATCGCCGACCGCCGCGACTCCTTCTGCGGCAAGATGAGCGTCTGCAACAACCTCCAGCAGGTCGGCGTCCCCTACTCGCTCACCGCCCGCCACACCGTCAAGCCCGATTCCGACCTGTTCCGTAAGGACCTCGACTGGTTCGCCGCCGTCTGCCGCGTCGCCAACGGGCTGCGCCGCACCCGCGTCGGCGCCATCGGCGCGCGCCCCGCGGCCTTCAACACCGTCCGTTACAGCGAGAAGATGCTCGCGGGCGCCGGCATTGACGTCGAGACCATCGACCTCAGCGAGATCCTCGGCCGCGTCGCCCGCATGTCCGACGCCGAGGCCCAGCCCAAGCTCGAACAGATCCAGAACTACGTCTCCACGCAGCACATTCCCGCCGACTCGCTCATGAAGATGGCCAAACTCGGCCTCGTCATCGAACGCTGGATGGCCGAGACCGACTGCACCGTCTCCGCCGTCCAATGCTGGACCGCGCTCGAGGAGTACTTCGGCGTCGTCCCCTGCACCGTCATGTCGATGATGAGCGACCGCCTGCTACCCTCGGCCTGCGAGGTCGATGTCTGCGGCGTCGTGGCCATGCACGCCCTCGCCCTCGCCTCCGAAACCCCCTCGGCCCTGCTCGACTGGAACAACAACTACGGCGACGACCCCGACAAGGCCGTCTGCTTCCATTGCTCCAACCTGCCCAAGCACTTCTTCGCCGACGTCCGCATGGACTTCCAGGAGATCATCGCCGGCTCGGTCGGCAAGCTCAACACCTTCGGCACCATGGTCGGCCGCGTCAAGTCCGGACCCATGACCTACCTCCGCATCTCGACCGACGACGGCTACGGCGCCATCCGCGGCTACATCGGCGAAGGCGAATTCACCGACGATCCGCTCGACACCTTCGGCGGCGCGGGCGTCGTCCGCATCCCCGACCTCCAGTCTCTGCTCCATTACATCTGCGAGAGCGGCTTCGAACACCACGTCGCCGCCAATCTCAGCGCCTGCGCCGGTCCCGTCGAGGAAGCGCTCACTAAATACCTCGGCTGGGAGATCGCGAGGCACGACTGATGAAGACCACGGCCCTCGCCGTCATCGCCCTGTTGCCGATGGCGGCCGCCGACTTCCATCTTGATTGCGCCGGCGGCAATGACTCCGCCTCCGGCGCTGCGCCCAATGCCGCTTGGCGCACCACCGCCCGCGCCTCCCAGCACACCTTCGGCCCCGGTGACCGTCTGCTCGTCAAGCGCGGCGCCACCTGCCAGGGCCCGCTCGCGCCCAAAGGCTCCGGCGCGCCCGGCAACCCCGCCATCGTCACCGCCTACGGCGAAGGCGCGCTGCCCCGCATCCACGCTCCGGGCGCGCCCGCCGCTTTCGCTCTCTTCAACCAGTCCCACTGGCTCGTCGAGAACCTCGAACTCAGCGGCTCCACCGAATACGGCATCCACGTCTCGGGTGATACCGGCGTCATGCCCGGCATCGAACTCCGCGACCTTACCATCCGTGACGTCCACGGCCCGCTCAAGAAGAAGAACTCCGGCCTCGTCGTCGTCGAAGCCCGCGAGAAGGCCATCTTTGAGAACATCGTCATCGACGGCATCCACGCCGAACGCACCTCGCAGTGGGCCGGCATCATCGTCAACGGCGCAGGCCATCAGCAGCCGCTCGCCGAGCGCCGCTCCCGCAACGTCATCATCCGCAACTCCGTCGTCAACGACGTTTGGGGCGACGGCATCGTCCTCTACCAGGTCGAGCAAGGCCTCATCGAACGCTCCGCGGCCTGGCACACCGGCATGGAGGTCCGCCGCACCATCGGCACGCCGAATGGCATTTGGACTTGGCGCTGCGCCGATTGCGTCGTCCGCGAGTGCGAGTCCTTCTGGTCCGATTCGCCCGGCGTCGATGGCGGCGCCTTTGACATCGACTGGGGCAACGACCGCAACATCGTCGAGGACTCCTACGGCCACGACTCGCTCTCCTACTGCGTCGCCGTCTTCGGCGCCGACAAGCGCGTCACCACCGAAAGCATCATCCGCCGCAACGTCTGCGCCGGCAATGGCCGCAGCCCCCGCCTCGCCCGCCACCATGGTGAGGTCCACCTCTATACCTGGAATGGCGGCAAGATTGACGGCGTCCTGATCGAGAACAACCTGATCGAATGGTCGCCGCCGGTCGCCGGGCCCGCCATCAAGGACGAAGCCGACTGGGCCACCGAAAAGCGCGCCGTGGTTCGCAACAACACCATCCGCCCCGCCCCCACCGCCGCGCCCTTGTGGCAGTCCGCCACGCTCACCATCAGCCTCGACAACTCGCGCGACGGCCGCGGTCTTCGCGTCATTGCCGCCAGCGCCCGCGCGCAGTTCACCGCCCGCGGCCTCAAGGTCGTCGAGACCGATGGCCCGCCCCAGGTCAGCCTGCGCGGGCCCAAGGGCAATGTCGAGAAGGAGTGGAAAGGCTACGTCCCGGCGAAGGACGTCCTCTGGCTCATCCGCCAGCGCATGGGCGAACCGCGCTCCGCCGCTCAGCCCTGACCGTAAGTCGCCCGCGAACCGTGCTTGCGGTAGAAGTGCCGGTTCAGCAGCTCGCGCCCGATCGCGACGGCCTCGGGATTCAGGCTCACGGTGAGCGCCGCCATCCGCGCGATCTCCTCCAGCAGCACCGCGTTCATCGCCGCCTTCGTCGCCGTCGGTCCCCACACGAACGGGCCGTGGTCCCTCACCAGAATGCCGGGGCGCTCCATCGGGTCGCGGTCCTCGAAGGTCCGGACAATCGCCTTGCCCACGTTCAGCTCATAGTCGCCTGACATGTCGGCGTGGTCCAGCGGATCGGTCACCGGTACCGGCCCGTGGAAGTAGTCCGCATGCGTAGTCCCGAAACACGGGATCTCCCGCCCCGATTGCGCCCATGCCACCGCATGGGTTGAGTGCGTATGCACCACGCCGCCCACCTTCGCGAATGCCCGGTACAGCTCAAGGTGCGTATCCAGATCCGACGACGGCTTCAACTCGCCCTCGACGATCCTCCCGTCCAGCGCCACCACCACCATGTGCTCGGGCTTGAGCTTCTCGAACGGCACGCCGCTCGGCTTGATCACCACCTCTCCCGACTCGCGGTCGATCCCGCTCGCGTTTCCAAACGTGTACAGCACCAGTCCGCGCCGCACTATCTCGAGGTTCGCTTCCAGCACCTCTTCCCGCAATTTTTCATGCAACATCTCATCTATCAGATTATCGTGCCCGGCCTTTGGTTGCCCTCTCCCCCGGTTGCGCTATGATGCCATCGTCATGGCTATCGTTGCAGGAGTTGACTTCGGTACTCAGAGCGTCCGTGTCTCGCTCGTCCACAGTGAAAGGGGCCGCCTCGCCACCGCGACAGCCGAGTACCCCGTCCACCGCAAACGCGAGGATCCCGACCACGCCACCCAAAGTCATGCGGACCACCTCCGCGCGCTCACCGAAGCCATGCACGCCGCGCTCGCCCATGCGGGCATCGCCGGCGCCGAGGTGAAAGCGCTTGCACTCGACACCACCGGCTCCACCGTGGTTCCCGTCGATGACCGCCTCCAGCCCATCGGCGACTACTATCTCTGGTGCGATCACCGTGCCCACCGCGAAGCCGCCGAAATCACCGCCCACGGCCGCGCCTCCTCGCTCGAAGCCCTCCAGTGGTGCGGCGGCGTGTACTCCTCCGAGTGGGGCTTCGCCAAGCTTCTCCACTGGCTCCGCAACAACCCCGCCGACCGCGCCCGCATGGCCTCGGCCTTCGAGCACTGCGACCTCATCGCCGCTACGCTCTGCGGCATCACCGACCCGGCCAATGCCCCCCGCAGCGTCTGCGCCATGGGCCACAAATGGATGTGGAACGACGCCCTCGGCGGGCTTCCGCCTGAAGACTTCCTCACCGGCGTGGACCCGCTGCTGGCCGGCGTCCGCGCCAAGCTCAACGGCCGCTACGAGCGCTCGCAGACCATCGCCGGCCACCTCAGCGCCGAGTGGGCCGCCAAGCTTGGGCTCAGCGAAGGAATCCCCATCCCGACCGGCGCCTTCGACGCCCACTGGGACGCCATCGGCGCGGGCATCGGCGAAGGCGACGTGGTGAACGTGGTCGGTACCTCCACCTGCATCATGGCCATCGCCCGGCAGGCGGGCCTCATCCCCGGCGTCTGCGGCGTCGTCAACGGCTCGATCCACCCGGATTACTATGGCATCGAGGCCGGCCTCTCCGCCGTCGGCGACATCTTCGAGGCCATCGCCCGCCGCGCCGGCACCACTGTCCAGGCGCTCTCGGAAGGGCTCGACCAGTACCGCGCCGGCTCGACCGGTCTGCTCCGTCTGACCTGGGACAACGGCGACCGCACCGTGCTCGTCAACGCCGAACTCGGCGGCATCACGCTCGGCTGGGCGCTGACCACCACGGCCCAGGACGAACTGTTCGCCGCCATCGAAGGCACCGCCTTCCACACCCGCGTTGTGCTCGAACGAATGGCCGAACACGGCGTGCCCATCACGCGAGTCATCAACGGCGGCGGCATCCCGCAGCGCAACCCGGTGCTCAACCAGGTCTATGCCAACGTGCTCAATAAGCCCGTCGTGATCCCCTCGGCCGAAGTCACCAGCCTCGGCTCGGCCATCTTCGCCTTCCTCGCCGCAGGCGTTTTCCAGACCGTCGAGGAAGCCCAGAAGGCGCTTTGCCCGCCCTTCACCACCGTCGAGCCCAACGCCCCCGAGGCCGACGTCAGCGAGGAACTCTACCAGCACTGGAAGTCGCTCTACTTTGCCTTCGGTCAACCCGATTCCGCCCCCGTGGCGATCGGCGCCATCCTCCCGCACCTCCGCCGCATCCGCGCCGCTAGCGCGGCTCAATAAGGCCTACCACGCGGAAGTCGTAGTCGGTATAGCTCCGCATCTTGCCCTGCAGCCACAGCAGCGCCCGCTGCCGGCTTGGCCATTCGGGCACGATCGGCCGCAGGTTGTCCGTGCGCGAGTCCTTCGTCACCGGCGTCCAAGTCCACGTGCGGAAGTCGCGCGTCTCGCCGCGGAAGATCTCCCAGTGGCGCTCGCCATCGGCCGCGCTCACCAGTGGCGCGCCCGTGGACGGGTCGGCATTGGTCGAGATATAGAGGACACGCGGGTCGTGCGGATCGAGCGCCACCAGGCCCGTGTAGTCGTCCTCGCGCGCGTAGAGGCAGGTGCCCGCGTAGGCGAGTTCGGTGTCGTGCCAGCGCCGGCCGTCCCAACGGGCGAAGCGGTAGCGGTGGTCCTGCCCGCAATGGCCGGGCTTCTTGCCCGCGTCGTTCATCTGCACCGAGTAAGCCAGGTAGGGCCGCCCGCGCCGGTCCAGATGAAGGTCGATGATCCAGGCCACGTTGTCCGGCCCGCCGGCATAGACCCGCGTGCCGTCCTCTGGGCGCTTCATCCCCTCCTTGAGCGGCGCGATGGCCTTGCCGCCGGACCCCCGCAGGCGCCCCTTGCGGTACACGGCATGGTAGATGCTGTTGTCGAAGTCGCGCGGATGACCCTCCGTGTAGGCCAGGTGGATCTGGCCGCGGCCGTCGCTGGCGTACTTCACATAGGGCCGGTGGCGGAATTCGCTCGGTACGTTGATGGCGATGCCGCCCGTCGTCCAGGTGCGCCCGTCGTCGTCCGACCACATCCACGACGGCTTGAAGCTGTTGTCGAGCCCGCGGAAGAAGTTGTAAATCCGGCCCTTCTCCTTGCCGAGCCGGTACACGTTCGAGTAGGTGACCCGCGACGTGGGGCTGGGCTCGAAGACCTCGACGGGCGCCCAATCCGTCGCGTCGCCCGGCCTCGCTGAGCGCCGCAGGTAGATCTTCGACTCCGGCCCATGCTTGGCATAAACGGCCAGCAGATGCCCATCGGTCAGGCGGAGGAAGGCCGGGACGTTGTGGTCGTCATACCACTGCCGGCGGTCGCGCTCGTCCGTGCCCTCATGCAGGGTGAAACGGCGGAGCGCCCCGGTGGCGATGTCGTAGCTGACCACCTCGACGTTGCCCCGCCGCGCGGGGTCGTCCCGGCCGGAGGCGATGCTGCCGATGATGAGCTTGCCATCCACCACCAGCACCCGCTCATCCTGATACCAGCACCAGCCTCCATCGTCATTGAAGACCACCGGCTCCGCGCTCCAGATGAGCGGGGCGGCCAGCAGAGGGAAAACCCAGCGTATGGACATGGCCGTGATTCTATCAGCAACTGACGATGTTCGGCAAAAGTGTCAGTATTCTGGCGGAGTGCTGCAAAATATCGAGATAAGCCATCAAAGTGACGGCCAAACCAGAGTTTTGCTTGACAACATGCCGATCCGCCAGGTTCGGGTTCTGGGAATTGGCCGCACGTCCGCCCCGGGACGGGCCAGTTCGTCCTGACCGGCTCCGTCGCAGTGGTTCCCGCGTGTTTTCCCGCCGCTCCGGACGGTCGTGACACGATTTCTAAAATTATTTTTCCCTTGTTATCAAACAGTTGCCGGAAGTGATGGTTCGGCGCCGGGGGGTGGGCTTCAGAGAGTGTTGGGCGAAAGGAGCTTTATTGCCCAATGAACAACACAGCCACCCAAACGCCCCCCGCAACGGTTCCCGGACTCACCTCCATCCGGCTCGTCATTGATCCCGCCGAGGAGTCCAACTATCGGCTTGTGCGCGACCGCCTCGCCGTTGACCTCCAGCCGATGAACCAGTTGGAATACAACCTGTTCAATCAGTTGGTGGCGGCGCAGTGGCAACTCATGCACATGGCGGCCCAGGAATCCCACCTATTGGCCGTATTCCCGGACATTTACGCGGAAGAGGAGAACCACGCCATTCTTGATCGTCTGCTGCGCCACCGGCAGCGGCTGGAAGTGACCCAGGCGAAGGCGCTGAAGGAACTCCGCTCACTGCAAGCCGAACGCCGCAAGCGCGAAAAAACTCAGGCTGAAGCGCCCGCGGAGGCCCCCGCGCTCGCCGTGGTCCACACGCCTGTCCGCCCGGCGAAGGCAACGCCCGCCGCGCCGCCGATCCCGATCAACGCGCGCCGGCTGCGTCTGGTGGAACCCGCCACGCCGCGGCCCAAGACCTCCGGAGCGGACGCCGGCGAAGACCCCTTGCCCGACCTTACGGCCTGACGCTCACCGTATCCGCGGTGGGGAAGTCCGCCGGAATCTTCTGCGTTACCTTGCCTGTGGCGGCCCATTCGGTGCCGCGCTGCATGGTGACGATGAAGCCGACGCACTTCATGGCCGGCACATCGTGGCCGAGCGTGGTGTGGAACACCCGACCCTTGCCGTATTCGATGGTGAACAGGATCGGCTCATGCTCGCCCGTGCCCTTCATCTCAATGGCGGAGAAGGCGGTGCCGAGCAGCGTGAGCCGTTCGGCGGGCCCACGCAGCCGGTCGTACAGCTCATCCATGGCGTGCTTCCACTTCAGAGGCAGGCCCTTGGTGATGGGGTGGTTCGGCTCACGGATCTCGACCACGAATTCGTGGCGTGGCCCGTGGCTGCCGCCGCGGCCGGGCGAATCGTCGCGCACCACCTTGCCATCGCGCCAGCGGATGTAGGGCCCGTCCTTCTCGTTGCGGCCGGCCCAACCGCCGAGGCCGATGATCTTGTTGAACTCGACCCACTTGGGGAAGGCGTTGTCGGCGGCATGGAAGCTCACCACGCCGCCGCCTTCGCGGACGTACTTCTCGAAGGCAAGCTGCGTCTTCCCGGGCCAGTCGCCGGCGTTCTTGGGACCAAAGTCGTTGTAGTTCAGCACGATCACGTCGTAGCCCGCAAAGTTGGGCGAGAAGGACGCCAGTGATTCGTTGTCAGGCGGCGCGGTGACCACATCGACCGTGAACAGGCCCGTCTCTTCCAGGATCTGTTTGAGGACGGGCGTGGTGGCCTGCCAGTCGTGGTTGTTGCGGCCATCAATAATCATGGCCTTCTTCGGCGCGGCCAGCGCGAGCGCGCCAGTCAGACAAGCAAGAATCGCAATCCGCCGGATCATCAGCATCGAAATCTCCTGTTGCCCAATAGTGTATGCGACTCGCGGGCGTCCGCGGGCGCGACAGCGGCGTCCCACAAGCGGACAGCCCGCACGGCGGGGCCGAAGCGCGCGGCCCTGCAAACACAGGCCCCACGCGCGTGGCCCGCCGCGTGCCACCATGGACCGCAAGGAGAGAGGCTGTGTTCCACTGGCAGGATTTCACACGCGCGTTCCGGGTTTTGCGGCGCACCCCTGGGTTCACTCTGCTGGCCGTGCTCACGCTCGGGCTGGGCATCGGGGCGGCGACGGCGATCTTCAGCGTGGTGGATGGCGTGCTGCTGCGCCCGCTGCCGTTTCCCGATGCGGGCCGCATGGTCAGCGTCCAGACTCGCTGGACGGACTCGCCCCAATTGACCCCCCGTGTAACGGGCGGCGACTGGGTGGACGTGCGCGCGTCCGCACCGGTATTCGAGGCGGCAAGCCTCTACCATGGCGGTGACATCGGTGTGCAGTTCGGTGACAAGGCCGAGTTCACCTCCACCTTCTTCGTCAACGCTCCCTACTTCGACGTGCTCGGGCTGACGCCCGTAGCGGGCCGCTTCTTCACGAACGATGAGGCGGGCCGTTCGGCGGTTGTGGGCAGGGACTTCGCCAAGCGGCATTTCGGCTCGCCCGAGGACGCTTTAGGCAAGACGCTGCGCGTCGAGGAGCAGGCCTATGAGATCACGGGTGTGGTGCCGATGCCGCGCCGGGGACCGGTGCATGGCGAGGTGTTCCTGGCCGCGCCCGAGACGCCGCAGAACCTGAACCGCACCGCGTTCAACTACCGCGCCATCGCGCGTCTCAAGCCGGGCGAAACTCTGGAACAGGCCGCGGCGCAGCTCGAAGCCATCGGCCGCCGGCTGGCCGCCGAACATCCGGGCTCGAACGGACGCAAGTCGTTCGCGGCCGTGCCGCTGCGCGAGGCGCTGACGGGTAGCGTCCGGCCGATGCTGCTGGCGCTGCTCGGCGCGGTGGTCCTGGTGCTGCTGATCGCCTGCGCGAACGTGGCGAACCTGCTGCTGGCTCGCGCCACGGTAGATCGGAAGAGCGTCGTGTAGGGGAAGAGTGTAGATCTCGGTGGGCGCCGTAT
>ERZ761609.1203-NODE-1203-length-24330-cov-9.819444_pt1 | contig 24330 bp, 31 predicted proteins | sample MGYA00511163_ERZ761609 | MGnify/ENA primary metagenome ERZ761609 (study PRJEB28899, sample SAMN02445070) | bioreactor sludge metagenome | biome: EBPR sludge | place: Australia: Brisbane, Thorneside Wastewater Treatment Plant | collected 2011-12-16 ... | reverse complement strand
CGCCGATACGGTTGGCGCCGCGTTCGTATTTTTGCACCTGCTGGAAGGTGAGGCCAATCGCTTCACCCAGCTTTTCCTGGCTCATGCCGAGAAGGGTGCGGCGCAGGCGGACCCGAGACCCGACATGCACGTCAACGGGGTTGGAGTTCCCGTTTTTCGGCCGTCCAGCTTTGTTAGTTGTGCGTTTCATGGGATTATACGTCCTTTATTAAAGAGGATAAATGGCGTTAAGCGCTTGTTCGAGGGTCGATTTACTGTTGGAGGAGGGGTGATCTAGCGCGCTTGGTCTCATCTCTTTGGCGAGCCTCAAGTAGATTGAGCTTTCCAGGTTTTCTTGGCCCGGCTGAGGGTTCGCCAGCCAATTGCTGAGCAAATGTTCGACAGAGAGGCCGCTTTCCGCTGCTTTTTTCTCAATGGCGGTCCATACGCCGTTTTCTAGCGTAATTGGGCCATGAGGCGACAGCGCTCTGGTGGTTTTTGCGAGGTTGTCAACTATCATTGACCGCTCCCCAATAGTAAGTATTTCGAGTTGCTTGCGCTCAATTGGCAGCAATGCAGATCGGTATGATAAGCAAGACGATAGCAATATAAATAGAAAAACACATAACGATAAAAATTAATTCGTTGTCCTATCAATAAAATAAAAGAATAGCGCCCTATCTGTTATGCGTTGTCCGCATAAAAAAATGAAAGCGCTATTCTATCGTCATTTCGCATAATTTGCGGCGACCGCTTTCATGTAGCGGATCGTCGGCGCTTTCATGAGTTCGTCAAGCGGCGACACGCCGCCCCTGACGAAATCCGGCAATCCCAGCGCCCGTAATCGCCGGCTGGCGTCGCCGTGATTTAAGCGGCCAATTTTATAGAGCAGGGTCACCGCGCAAGCGTCGGCGGCTTTGCTGTTGTTGTTGGTCATGTCGGTCCTCCTGGTCGATGTCGAAAGGGGAGGCACGACTCCCCAACGAGGGAACGAGCCCCCCGAAGGTAGGTTTTGTGCGGGTGATGTCGTCCTGATCGGACAACGACGTGATTTAGTTTTTCCGAGACCCTCAGAGGTCTAGAATTATCGCCTCGACGATTACCTTGGCATGGAGCGTTGCTCGATCCAGTCGTCGCCGATGAGAAGACATGCCCCGTCGAGGATCGACTTGGCGGTCTCGAGATTAAGCGTAAAGCGAAGGTTCCCGGTGGCGAAAACAAATTTACCGTCGGTCCATGACCGCAAGATGAGGCGTTTGTCGCGCTTAGGGTTGACGCCGGAGCAGTAGCGAAGATCGGCTTTTGCGATTTCGGCGAGGATGTCTTCACCGCGTTTTACGGCCCCGCCTTTAAGATCGAGCGTTAAAGATTCCATGTCGGACTCTCCGTTCAGTTTGCGATCCGGAGAGATGCCCCTTCATGGGAAGCTGTCTTCCCGGTCAGGGTTGGTCGGATTGCTATTTTTGAGACTAGGCATGTATGGGCTTTAGGAAGCATTCGGCACCTCAGTTTTTTTGATGGTGACGATCAATGCTTGTTCAGCATCAATTTCAGTCGTTGCAGCGCCTTGCAGCAGCGGCTCAATAATTCCGTCAGGAATCCTATCCCAGCATTTGATTATCTCTCGGGCTTTGTCGCGCGCGCCTTCTTGATAGAGCTGTTGGGCAAAGCGTACGAGGCCGGGAGCGTAAACGGCGCTGTCGGATTGAAGACGAGTTTAGACGGTGGATAACTCCAACCGCCGATTTTCTAACTTGGCTATCGCGGCGGAAGCGGCTCTGAGAATTGCTTTCTCGTGCTTCGCAAAAAGTTCGCAGTCTTTTTTGTGTTCTTTACTGCCCGGTTCGTAACCATGATTGATGGTCACTTCCGCGATGCCGGTTTCATTTTTAAATATGGACAGAAAGAGCGTGTGGTTTCCTATATCAACCGCGTAGCAATCTTCGGGGATATCGGTGTCATGCTTGTATATTTCGATCTTCATGAGATTGTTCCTTCATTTTGCTTTATTTATGGCGCATTCGAGCGCTGTTTGGATTAGTTCAAGATTGAGATATGAGACTTGGCCCAAGACCTTGTCGTCGCTCCAAGTCTGGTGCTTCCTGTCAAGAAGGTGGCGCAAGCGTCGGATGACGTCGACCTGTTGACGAGCGGCGTCTGAAACTGTCGCCAGCAGTTTTGTTCGTTCCTCCTCATCAGCGGGGAGGTTGACGATCATGTCTCCCGGCCATGGGTTTTCGCCGAAGACCATGTCGCAGAGGCTGTCGCCGCCTGGGCAGCGGGCGGCGTTTCCGTCACCGTTTGCGTAAACGCCCTCCCAGCCTTCAGAACCCGTTTCGTCGCAGGCGACGTAACGGATAGTGACGGGGCGGCGCTGCGTTGCGTCTTTAATGCCTGCCAGGGGGTGGCGTGTCGATTTCAGCGTGAATTCAGCTGCGCCGTCCCGGACCTCAACAAAGGTGGGACGTGTTTCCTGCCATGAGATGGAGGTTGTCAGCTCATTGACAAATTCGGCGACTGCTTCCGACGATCCGGTCACGTAGCCGCGGGTGAAAAAGACCGATTGATCAGCGGTCATGGGGAATTTCTCATGATGTGGGGTTGGGGGTGGCTCTCGGGCCGGTTCAATTCGCGTCTTCGCTTGCGAAGGGCGAAACGTGACGGCGTCCGCAAGCTGGGCATTCGTCGTCGCATTGGGCTGACCAAACGTCCGACCATTCGGCCGCGCACTCTGGACAGCGGTAGTGATTGACGAAACGGTGTTCGTTGTCGGGTGTGGTTATCATGGTGAGATCTCGAGAGGAAAAGGCTGACCGTTGTCGTCGGGTCACGACGATGGAGGCGGCGCAGGCCTTCAGGCGTGTAGCCGGCGGTTTAACAGCTCGGCGGCGCAAGCTTCGCGAAGCCGGTGGGCGGCATGTCGGGCGCGCTGAGTTTGCGAGTGCAGACCGTTGTCTGATCCGTCGTACGAGTGCGAACGCTCGCAGTGTTCGCAGGCAGCCGCCTCCAGATCGACGAAGCGATGAAAGGCTTCCAGCAGGTCCGTATCGGACAATGCGGGAATGCGGGAATGCTCGTCGTCGAGCGTTGCGAACGAAAGGCTGTCGGCAAGTTCAGCGCTGTTTTTCAGGTCGCTGTCTGAACCGGGAAATAAAGGTCCGGTCGAGCGTAGCGCGGGTGGGAGGGTGTGGAGCATGGCGTCGGTTCCTTGTCTGCGATGGACCGGGATGACGCCCCGTTCGGGATGCGTCGATCCCGGCTGGGTAGGGTGGTGTTGGGGCTTATTGTTGGGTGTGGGCGACGTAGGCTCGCTTGATGTCGTCGGGATCGAAACCGATCCAGATGTAGGGTTCGTGGTCCTGGTTGTAAATCGGCTCGCCGTTTTCGTCTGCGCCGATTACTTCAGGTTCAAACGTGGTGAATATCCGTTGGCCTAGTTCGCCGGCCGCGTCGAGTTCGTCGATGAGAATCAACGCCGTTTCAAGCAGCATGACCGTCGCAAGCGCCCGGTTGATTTCGTACATTTGTTTTTCATCGCTTTCGGATAGGTCTTGATCCGTGGCGGTGAGCGTCAGCTTGCTGACGATTGCCCAGGAGATCGTTTGGGCAAGGCGGCAGGCTGGCGTGGTTGTAGATGTGCGCAGGCTGACGGCGGTGCGGTATTTTTCGGCGTTCCAACGCAGGCCGGCTGCCGTGGAGTAGTTGTCCCAAGAAGCCTCAATGGCGGCCTCTTGTTCAAACTCGTCCGCTTTGCGTAATAGATCCAGCGGCGGCAGCGCCGGAACATTTTCAGTGATGAGAGCCAGGGCGTTTTTGACAACGCTGTCTAACGTGATGGAGGTCATGGTCATGGTCCTATCAAGACAAGGACCGGGAACGACCGCCCTTCCGGGAAGCGCATTCCCGGCTGGGGATAGAAAAGATTGTCGGGTTAGGCGTCGTCTATATATGACGACGAAGCGGCGCTGTTACCGAGCGCCGGCCGCAGGAACTGCGGCGAGGTGTTGCGGAATGGCCGCCGTGACGGTGCGAGACAGATCATCGATCCGTTTGGACTGTTCGTCCACCCGCGCCTCGGTCCGCGCATTCGATGTAAGCAGCATCGGGTAGAGCGCCTTCAGCATGTCCTTGATTTCGGACACCGAGGCGTCGATCCGAGCCATCGTCACTTTGAGGTCGGCGACGTCGGTTTTCAAAGCTGCGACATCGACTTTCAGGGTCGCGACGTCGGTCTTAAGGACGGCGACATCGGTTTCGAGGTGAGCAGAGCGCTGGTCGTCGTTCGTCATGGAACCGTTCTCCGATGGATTTGAGTTTGGGGCGAGTGATGCGGCGGGTCAAGGTCCAACTGCGACGATGGCGCAGCGGAAAGTCTGGCCTGTTGAAAGGTGGATTACGGGGTTGTCGGGGTCGGAAACGTCGATGAATTCGACTGTTGTCCGAAACTCCGTCTGAGCGGTTTCGCCGTCGTCCGTCTCAGACGACATGACGATCTCCTTTTCCTCCATCAGGTCACGCAGGGCGATCCCGATGTCCCGCGTCGTCGCTGTTCGCTTATGTGCGCTCGCCATGGGGTCTGCCATGGGGTCTGCCATGGGGTGGTTGTCGGTCATGGGATTTCCTTTTCGGTTTGCCGCCTTGTCAGTTGACCGGACGAAACGGGCCGTCGCCGTCGCTGACCGCGGCGAACCAACGCTCACCGGCGGGGCAGGGCTTGTAACGGCGCTGCTGCGTCGGCGGGTCCTTACGGCGAAGGGTGTGGATGAAGGCTTCCGCGTCGCCGACGGCGTCAAACAGAAGCGTGTCGGGAAGCGGTTTGATCGGGCTGTCGCTCACGGCGGCTCCTGACATGGATAGGGCGCAGAACGTGCCTCTGACGCTGAGCTGCGTCGTTGCATGGTTCGGCCATGGGGTTTTTGGAGGGTGGTCGGTCGCGTGACCGTTAACGCTGGGTTGGGGATTTCTCCCCCGGCTTCAGCTGGCCTTCGTCTCGGGAGTTCAACTCTCAAGACGGAGCGTCGTTCACGGACGCCGTTTCGCAGATCATCAGAGATCGTGCAAAAGTGGAACGAACCTAACAGGCGGGTCGGTCGTTTTCAAGATATGAAAACGAAGATGGCGGCGAGATGCATCGTCCGGAAGATTGGACGACGACGAGGCGGGCGGGGCGGTGGTTTATCAGCCGTCGCGGACAACGGTGTCGGCGGCGTCTGCGCCGTTGTCGGATAAGGGGGGCCATGGGGAGAGTTTGTAAATCGACCGCAGCGGATTGGATTGGGCGAGGTCGAAGAGGCGGCGCATCAGGGCGGCTTTCGGCGGAGGTTCCGGAGGAGGTCCGATGGAGAACGCGGTTCCGCCGGGAAAGGTCTCAGCCCAAACCGCCATGGGGAGATCAGCCATGGGGTCCCATGAAGAGCTTGTCTCGGCCTGCAGTGTCGCCGTTACGAGAAGATCGGCGATAGCCAACAGGCCCTCGTCCAGCATGGCGTGCAGTCGCCGGTGGTCGTCGGCCCGGGCGATCATCGCCTCGGCGTGGGCGTTGAGCGCCCGGCGGATGGCGTCTGCGAGGGACGCCTTGAATAAGGTCGCCGCTTCATCGTTCAAGGCGTCGGGCGGGGCGGTGAAGGCAATGGCGGCTTTCAGCGTTTCCACACCTCGCGGCCAGTCCGTCGTCGCGGCATCCAACTTCTCCCGGAAAGCGCCGCTAGCAGCCGTTTTCCAGATGTCGTTGCCTGGCTTCAGCGCGTCATCAAAACGACTAAACAGCATGCGCGTAGATAGATAGGTTGCTGCGGATTTCTGTCGTCTAGCCTATTTTCTGTAGATTTCATAGTTTGATTCTGCGTATCAGACAAAGAGTCGCTATCGGTATACGAAAATATTCTATTTTAGAATATCCCGCCCCGCCGATAATGGTCCGTGTAACTTCTCGGAATAATGTTGATGATCGACAATGAAGCACGAAAATGACGTTATCCGCGGATTGTTGCGCTCAATTCGCCGTGCAAAAAATGTCACGCAGCTTGATCTGGCTACAAAGATCGGGCGTCAGCAGGGTGTTATCAGCAAGATTGAGAGCGGTCGTCAGCTTCCGACAATGGTCGAGGTCTGGGTGATCTGCCGTGCGCTGGATGTCGATTTTTTGGAGTTTTGCCGCAAGGTGCATGTCGCTCTGTCGTCGGATGCAGACGGCGGCGAACCCGGCGGTTCGTCAGACGAATTGGCCGATTGAGCCGGATGACGGATCGACGATGGTGTGATCCGCCACAGGACCGGCCATGGGGTTCAGCCATGGGGTTTGGTCGATCAGGTAGGTGGGGTCTCTGAGGGGGCTTCGCTCATGGTCGGCGCTCCTCCGGTCCTGCCTGCAAGAACGCGCGACAGAGCGGCGGCGGTGGCCAAATCCCTACGGATCGGCTCGGCTCTGTTCTCGACTTCAGTTATAAGCTCTAATTCCCATGGGCCTACCTTATAAAATGCATCAGTCGAATACCTGTATTTTCCATCACATTTAACATGTTTATGTAATTGGATCGTTTTATCGCCGGATTTCTTAAAATTTGTCCGAACCCAATATAGTGATACTGATTGACCTGTTATTCTTACGCGGAAATAATATTTCGGCATGTCATCTTTTGACAGGTTCCTTTTTGCCTGTTTCATTGTTTCTGTGTACCAATCGCCCAAGCTTTTGGCTTCAGCGGCAAGCTCCTCTCTTGCCGCACTGATCTGTGCGTTTATCGCCGCCCAGGCAGGTCTGTCCATTCTCTCATCCCCGTTTCATGCCTTGGTTTTCCCTAATCTACTTCTGTGGTGGACCGGGAGGGTTCAACACTACGCACGCTTATTCCCGATTTCAACATAGTTCACCACTAATTAAGTGGTAGACCCATTACAAAATCCGAATAGGTCTTTGCGTCTCCCTCGGTCGAAATCGTGACGTTTGCGCATCCGCCCCGCCCCCCTGTTTAAAATTCTGAATATGGTTCACCACTTAATTAGTGGTAAACCGTATAGGAATAACAGATTTTGAAAATTAAAATTAAGTACCGGTTCACCACTAGATGAGGAAAATAATGGATGGTTGAGCACTAAGATTTTCGAACTACGCAGCGGCCCTGCCTCCCCGATCACCCGGCCTTTATGGCGATCAGCGCAAGCCCAAAACTGCGCAATGAACCATAGCGCAGCCGTTTCAATACCGCTTGCGCACCATAAGCTCGGTATTCCGCAAAAAACCTACGGGAGGTGCCGTGCGCTTTCCGGTTAAAGCCTTGTTCCATACCGCTTGCGCACCGTCGCCATTCAAAATCATGAATTTCCGCATTTAGTCCGGGCGCGCGTTCGGCGGATTCCCGTCTACTCTTAAATGACACTGACGCTGCGTCGCCTGAAACGGCGGCGGCGTTTACGCATACCGAATGCCGGGAGAAGCGGAATGACGAATCTGTTTGTAGGGCTTGATATCGGCTACTCGAATCTCAAGCTGGCTTGTCGAGGGGCCGGAGATTCGATCCCCCGAGATTTTATATTCCCGGCGGGGGCGGCGCCGTTGGCAGACCTGCCGCACAAGCTGAGCGGCGGGGTTGACGACCAGGGCGTCATGGTCGTTGATGTCGATGGCGAGCGCTGGGCTGCTGGCGTTGATCAGTCCCGGCTGGATAGCGCCCGTCAATTGCACCACGACTATCCCTCGACCAAACCCTACAAAGCCCTTTTTCAAGCGGCGCTGCTGATGTCGGAGGCTGATCATGTTGACCATTTGGTTACAGGGCTGCCGGTGTCGCAGGCGCTGGACCCGGATTGCTGCAAGGCGCTTGTCCGACGGTTGCAAGGGGAGCACCGCGTCGCGAAGGAAAGGTCCATCTTGGTAGGGCGGGTTACGGTGCTGGCGCAGCCCATCGGCGCGTATTGCCGCTTTCTTGATACGACGGATGATCCTGAATCCCTTGCCTCAAGCAAGGTGCTTGTCATCGATCCAGGTTGCTACTCGTTCGACTTTTCTGTCGTGGAGGATGGCGGGCTTCGTCCAGCGGCTTCGGGGAGTTCCCCTCGGGCGATGAGCGCGGTTTTGGAGACGGCCAACGGCCTTATCCGTGACGAGCATGGTGGGGCGCCGGGCCTTCCCAAGCTTGAACGCGCTTTAAGGCAAAGAGACGCTTCCGTTATGCTTTACGGTCGCATCGTCGAAATCGCCAAATACGTTGAGGCCGCGGCGGCCAAGGTCGCTGGCGAAGCCCTGACGGAATTGAAAAACGCTCAGCGGATGAGTGATCGCCCTTTCGATATTGTGCTTCTCACCGGCGGCGGGGCGGCGCTTTGGCGGGAGCCGACGCAGGCGGCCTTTCCCAAGAGCAGGGTCGTTATGCTGGAAAACAGCCCAGCCGCCAACGCCCAGGGATTTCTGGCGTATGCAGTTCAATCCGAAGAAGCTGCGGCTATTTAAACGCGGAAGGGCGTCCCGGCGGTCTAAACGCTTCGCGCCGCTGGGATAAACCGGATTGAGACGAAGGTGCAAATGAGTGTCGAAAAAAAACAGTCTGCAGAAGACATCAGGGTCATCACCCGGATTCCTCGGGCTCATGCTGAGTTGTTAACGGATCTTTTGGCCTTGCCGGCGCGCGATCGTCCGGAGCGATTGAGGCTTCTTGCGTCGATCGGGCTCGCCTTTTCGACGAGGCGAGGGGGGGACGCCGTCGCTGACAAGCCGCTGGTATCGACGGTTCGCGACGAAAAGGCTGTGGCGCGCCGTGCGGCTTTCAGCTTGCTCGCCGGCTCTATCAGCACTGATTAATTTGACCATGGCTGAGCTATGCGTGAATTTGGGTGACGGAGTCATTCTGGCCGCGGGGTAGATGGATTGGCTTGCGGCTTCGTACGCAATCCGCCGTGCACCGCGGTCAGGCAGCGGTGTTGATCTCGCGGGCGGCTTTCCAATTCCACGGCAGCAACTCAGTGAGCCGGCTCTTCGGGGTGTCTGCGATTTTGGCGAGGACGTCGGCCAGCCATGCCTGGGCCTCGATCAGATCGTGCAGCAGCTGCAGGGTCGCCGGCCAGGGTGGACAGGCTGAGGTCGATCCCCTCACGGGCGAAACGTTCGGACTGGCGATTAAACGGCTGATGCTGTCCGAACTTTTCAAAAAGGATCATCGCCAACAGACTGGGACCGGCGAAACCGCGCGGAATGACATGGAAGGGTGCGGGCGGCTGGTGGATCGCTTCGCATTGCCGGCACGAGAATTTTTCCCGCACCGTGAGGATCACCTTCCACTGCCGCGGCGCCACCTCCAGGGTCTCGGTGACGGTCTCGCCCAGTTTGCTCAGCTTGCCCGAACCGCAGCACGGGCAGGTCGTCGGCGGGCTGCGCAGAGCAGTCTGCTTTAGCCGTACCGGCGTCTCTTTCCACGACCCATCCTGGCGCCTGCGAACACTCTGATGTGACCTTCGGTGTGAGCGACGCCCGGAATACTGTCCAGAAGAACTCCCTCATCTCCGGAAATTGATGTGTGAAGAGCGATATCTATCGGCCCGCTCCTCTTGAGTCGTGCTTCTTCGCGATCAATCACGGATTTACGACCTGTAAACCAACTGTCGTATCTCGACTCACAAAACGGACAGCATTGTCGGATCATTGGGTAATCATATTTGACAACACGGCAGCCGCAGGAGCAGTCCAAAAGTTCGAATTCCTTTGATCGTAAATCCCTGGCCAGCACCCATCCCTCTGATGGTTTGATGATTTCAGCTTCTTTTAAGTTTCTGAATTCTTTTATTTCAGTCCGGGCTAATGCATAATGATCGTGTGCCAAAAATAAAGACCTGATATCAATATTTTTATAAACGCCCTTTCCGCCGAAACTCTCGTAAAGGGCGAGGTATAATGACACTTGTTTTTGCATATTGGTTGAACGCATCAAGTGGCTTGATTGCGGTAATTGACCGCTAGTGGGCCTGCTGTTATGTATTTCCCAGAACAATTCTCGAATTGTATTAAGAGAAATTCCGGTTTCAATATTTACGATAGTTGTCGTAAAGCCGCGCTTAATCATGTCCACAGCCATGCACATCATGGCGTGTTGATGTACTCTTTGCTTTTTTGTTTCCATTTTCTGACCTCGAATCTATATGTCAATCCTTTCTGTGAGTCTGATTCTAATTTCTATTTATCATTGAAGCGTAATCTATTGAATTTAGTCCGCAACTTGCCGACTTTTTCAGTGATATGCGCGGCTTGAAAGTTACAACACTTTCAACACTATTTGTGGCAATATCAATGCTTGATAGTTCCGCAAGATATTTAATTTCATCTTGCTTGAGTCCAAGTATTATTTTACATTCTGCTGGAGACTATTTAGCCATTCTTGATGCAAGATTTAACCAAGCCGTGTTTAGGGCACGGACTTCACCTGCAATGCTTAACAGATCAGTTTTTTGCGATGACATAATAAGCCCCAAAAATGCATCTATATATATGTACATCCTCCGAATTTATGACGCTAAAGCTATTTTTAATGCGGCTGAGAATGATGGCTGTGTCGCGAAAAGCTTGAAATATCTCTACCTTACCCTTTGGCGAAGAGTAATATTATTCCGCATACACTGGTGTGATTTTGTGTTCTTTTAATATAATTAAGCTAAAAGTTTCCTTTTGTAAAGATGTTTCGTGAGAATTTATATGTAATATCAATGTATTAAGTGCAGACATCAAATTGTTACAATGCAATCGTTGACGCTTGCGGCTTAAATCATGGGTCGTTTTGTCGCAGTTATAAATTTGAGCGACTTCTTAGCCCCATTCACATCTGTGCGTCTTATTGCGGCATTGATTTTAAAGGAGTTTTCCGGTGCGGGTCACGTAAGCTTCTCGCTCTGAAGATCCGCGCCGGAAAAACTTAGCTTGCGTTCGTTTATCTGATTTGATTCGCTTGCGCTTTAAATTTGTGGATGGTCCGCCAAGCTGGGGGTTCCTTCCTCCGGCAGGATTGCGCGACCGGAGAAATATATCAGAATGGCGCGTTGTATAACTTTGGTGAGACAGGCGTTTCCTTCTCTGGCGGATGCAAAGCGGGCGATAATCTGCCGTACGGTGGCGTTTTCCTCACGGGCGATCACGTCGAGGGCGCGCCACTGCGTCGTATCCAAAGCCATAGTGGTGCGGCGACCGCTGATCGTTATAGTTCTGGGCTCTCGCTCGGAAACGCTGTTGACTTCAATTACGGCCGCCAGTGTGGCGGCAAGCCGTGTTGAGGGGGGGGAGTCTTCAAGCCTTGTGCGCTGCTTGGTCATCGCCGCTCAGCCTCCCTCTTTCCAAGGGGCCGGGCCGGTCCCAGAGCCCTTCCGGGCGATTGAGAATCATTGGGTCGCAGGTCGCCTGCAGCGCGTCAGGTGCTGGCGGCAGGACGCACTTCATTGCCGTAAAGCTATGTCCGGAAAACGTGAACCGGAGCGTGTCGGGGCAAGGTTGGAAGCCTGAACCGAATCCCCGTCCAACGAAGCTCCACCACTTTTCCCGACCGTTCTGGGCATGGCCCACAACGACAGTGTAGCCTTTGCGCTGGATAAGCGTCATGGCCGTTCGGATCACTGTCCGGGCGATCCTTGATCCGCGGAAGGGTCTCAAAACGGCCATCCGTTCCATTTTGGCGAAACCGGCGAACCACCGGATCCGCATCGTCGCCGCAGGCTGACCGCCGACGAATCCCAGGATGTGGGTGGCCACGAAGTCGTTGTCATCGAATTCTTCGGCTATCGGGCAAGCCTCTTCGCCGACGAAGACAGCCGCTCGTATCCACAACGCGACCGTGACGTCGTTCGGCGTCCGGGCGACGTCAGCGGCGAAATCATGATGCGACGCCGGCACTGAGGTCTCATGACAAACGGGCGCAAGGAGGCCGTCAGGCATTGGTCAGGCTCCTTGAGCGGCGGTTGCGGCGTTCATTTCCAACAGACGGGCCGCTACGCCCGCCGTTGTCAGATGGAGCGCGCCATCTCGGATCTTGGTGGCGGAAACGCCATCCGTGCGCCGGCACACCAGCGGATACACCCAGCCGCACTCGTCCATCATGGTGCGGACCATCATTCCGCCGGCGTCGGCGCCGTGAATGACGTGAATGGGGGCGTCCCGATGAAGATTTGCGATATGACGGAAGACGGCCGGGAAACCGCCCGCTGTGTAGAGCTCGGGCATCCATATGACTTCCACTTGGTGGTCGGAAACTGGGCACGCCTCCTTGTCGGCGAGCGCAAGCTTCAGAAGATCACGGCGTATCTCCGGCGGCAGAAACCGGTCGCCGGTCGGAAAATAATCCAGCAAAATGTCGGCGCGATCCGTCCTGCGTAAACGTGTGAAGCCGTCGGCTTGCGTCTCGACCGCCAATTCGCCTTTTGCGATGGCGTTGGCGTGTCCGGCCGGCACGATCGTCGGGTGGATGTAGACCCGATCCAGTCCGCGCCGTCGAAACGCTTCAGCGATGCAGCGCAAGTGACCGCGGTGCGCCGGGTTAAAAGTTCCAAAATAGACGCCGACGCCTCCCGTTGTCGGGAATAGGCTGCGAAGGTCCGAGAGGAACCCCCAGCCCAGCGCGGAGATGCCGATGATCGTCGATGCGATGGCGTAGCCTTGCGCGATCGCCGGAGCGCCGGCGGTGGCGATTGCGCTGGCGACGATGTTGGCCGCTAGGCCCATGAGCACGTTTCGCATGGGGTCGCCCAGGCCCCGGCGCGCCAGGACGAGGCCAATGAACTGGCTGCCCTGCGATGCGGCGGTGATGATGACCGCCGAGCCTGCGACGCCGCCCAGCGTCTCAAGGTTTCCACCGGCGGCCCCGAAAACGCCGGCGGCGGACAGGCCGGCTAAAAGTGCAAGATTAAATATGAATTGAGCTAGAAAACGGGCAGTCCGGCCGGGCGTCACCATCCCGCTGGCCTCCATGACCAGTTGTTCGATGCGATTGGACGCTTTGGCGTAGAAGGGCAGGGCGACGCCAAACAGGGTCGAGGCGGCTATCAATCCCGGATTATCCCATTGCCCCGCGGCGGCGGCGTACGACAGATAAGATACGCAGCTGATCCCCCACCCGACTCGAGCCGTTTTGCTTCTCGTATAGAGGCGCGAGAAGTTTCCTATGCTGCGCCATGTTTGTGCCAATGACATTGTTCCGACCTCTTTATTGATTAGAGCGCCGGAAATTTCCGTCTTTTTGACTCATACATAAGAGTGGAAATATGTTTCTATGACAGTGCAAAATTGCACCGTATCAAAGGTTATTCTAATTGGGTGGAGCGTTCAGCGATGGCTTCAATATCGGATGTGATTCGTCAATTTGGCTCTGTTGATGATCTTTTATATTTTCTTGTAATTGCTAGAACGCAATCGTATGCAGCTGCGGCAAGAGAATTATGTATAGATAGGACGACCATTAGCAGAAGGATTACAGATTTTGAAGGGCGTATCGGCACGCGGCTGCTTGTTCGCGTTGGTCCCTCCCTTGAATTGACTACCGCCGGCAAAGAGGCGGTGGAGCAACTGGAGCGCATCGTCGCCCTGTTGGCGGCTCTTGGGCAGAGCCTGTCTGGTGTGGGAGATCTTACCGGTCGCATTCGCATTTCGACCACGGAGGGGCTTGGCGTGTTTTGGCTGTTGACTAGGCTTGAGGGGTTTTGTCGTCAGCATTCAGAGCTTGAGCTTGAGCTGTTGAATTCGGATAGCTTGGTGGTGTTGGGCCGCGAGGCCGATGTGGCGTTGCGTCTGGCGCAGCCGTCGGATCCCAGTCACGTCGCCCGGCGGGTGGGCACGATGCCGTTTCGGCTCTACGCCACTAGCCGCTACATTGAAAAGTATGGGCGGCCGGCGTCGATCGACGATTTGACGGATCATCGGTTTATCGACCAGATCAGCTACCAGCGAAATTCGGCTCTGGCGGCGTGGAATTCGCTGGTGCGAAAGCTAAACGTGGCCATTCGCGTGGATTCGGCCCATGGGCTGATGCAGGCGGTTCGCCACGGCTACGGCATCGCGCTTTGCCCCACCTATGCGCCTCGCGTCGCCGAGCAAGTGGGGTGCGAGGATCTTGAGGAACTCGGTCTCGATTTCGAGGTCGAAACCGGCGTCTGGGTCGTTCATCACGAAGATCAACGAAGCTGTCCGCGGGTTCGCGCCGTCGTGAACGAGCTTTACCGGCTCTTCCTGCTGGACGTGGGGCAATGGTTTGGCGGCGCCTCTTGATGGGTGAAAAAGCTTCAGCATGCATCTTCCTGTGCGACCATATTGAATTTTTTAGAATTAACATTTAATATGGCTGGGCGTTTTGGCTTCACGTTGAAGGTTAGACTCCCCTATGCGCCGCGAAGACCTTCACCATGATGTTCGTGGGCGGCTTATCCGTTTGCCGCCGCCGTTCGATGCGCATTACGGCGTGGCGCCCTTGCCGCCGCCGGAGAGCGCCGTGCGGCTGGAGACGGTCTTGGCGCGCCTTGAGGCGGCGGGCCGGGCGCTCGCTCGCGTTGATGCGCTCGCTGTCGACCTTGGGGATCCTTACTTGGTGAGCCGGGTGCTGACCCGCCGCGAGGCGGTTTCAAGCAGTAAGATGGAAGGAACGAATTCAACTCTCGACGAGCTGTTGGCTGTCGAGGAAACCGAAGACGGCGATGCGAAGGCGGCGGCGGCGCAGGTCCGCGATTATGCCCTGGCCCTTGACGCCTTGCTGCCGCGCGCCCATGCGGTCGGGCCGAAGGTTTTCACGCTCGACCTGGTGCAGGAGATCCACCGGGCGGTCATGAAAGGGGACGGGGCGTACAAGGATGTTCCGGGCGAAGTCCGGCAAGTGGTGGTGTGGATAGGCGCCGGCGACATCGCCTATTCGACATTCAATCCGCCGCCGCCGGCCGACATGCCGGCTTGTTTGAATCATTCTCTGGACTACATGCGGAACGAGGGGTTGCAACAGCAGACCCAGGGGTTGTTGACCCGAATGGCGATCGCTCACGCCCATTTTGAGGCGGTTCACCCGTTTCGCGACGGCAATGGTCGTGTCGGTCGCCTTCTCCTGCCGCTGATGATGGCGGCGGACGGCCATACCCCGCTGTACCTTTCGCCCTACATCGAGGCCCACAAGACGGCGTATGGCGACGCCCTGAAAGCCGCTCAGCAGCGCCTTGAATGGCATGTGATGGTCGGATACCTGGCGGACGCCGTGACGGCGACGGTGGATGAATTGATGGCGACCCGCAGCGCGTTGGCTGACCTGCGGAATGTCTGGCTTGAGCGCCGGCGGTTTCGCGGCGGCTCGGCAGCCCGAACCGCGCTGGATTTATTGCCTCATTACCCGGTCGTCACCGTCGCGCGCCTGGCCGAAGCGCTTGGCGTTAGCTACCGGGCTGCCGATACGGCGGTTGAACAGTTGCAGGAGGCGGGAATTTTGATCGAGAGGACGGGCTACAAGCGCAATCGGCTCTTCGCCGCCGCCGAAGCGCTGTCGATCGTCAATCGACCGTTCGGGGCGGAGCCGGCGACGCCGAGGGGGTAGTCGGTGCTAGATAACATGAACGACCCCAGCCAAGCCTAGGCTGGCTTTGGCTAGGGTCGTTCATTAACATCGCCACTGGCATACTGGTGTGCCGTAGCGCCATCAACCGCTTGGTTACCAGCGGCTGTGCTGGGTCGTCGATCTAAGGAGCGATCAGGCGCAAATGACATCATATGCGACGTCATGTGCTTGACGTGGCGAGTGATATCTCCTATGATATCATCATGATGAGACTCGTGATCGACACCGACGTTCTGTTTGCCGCGTTCCACAGCCCTTCGGGAGCGTCGCGCAGTCTGCTGCTGGAACTTCTGGACGGAAAGGCGACCCTGTTGCTGTCGCCGACGCTGATGGTCGAGTACGAGGCGGTGCTGACCCGCCCCAAGAACCTAGCTCTGTTTGGCATCGGGATCGCCGACGTGCTGGCCGTCCTCGACGAACTGGCGGCGCTGTGCGTGCCCGTGGCTTTCGACTACCGCTGGCGGCCAGCGGCGAACGATCCGGACGACGATCATGTTCTCGAAACTGCGATCAACGGCGTGGCCGATATGATCGCGAGCTTCAACCTCACCGACCTCGCGGCTGGCGCCCGTCCTTTCGGAATCGCCGTCGAACGGCCGGTGGACGTTCTCAGGAGATTATAATGGCGAGCTTTCCCCTCCGCATGCCCGACGATCTGAAGGACGAGGCGGCCCGGCTCGCCGACGCGACCGGAGTCAGCCTCAACCAATACGTCGTGGCGGCCCTGGCGTCGCGTGTTGGGGCGCAAGCTGAGGCGGCGCGCTACTTCGCCGCTCGGGCGGCTCGCGCCACCCCCGGACGCGCCAAGGACATCCTGAGCCGGTCCGGCGTCGGAAACGCACCACGTGATGACGATCGCATTGAATGACTGTCCAGAAAAGGAGGGATATGTGCGGCTTATTTTTTGCGTAGCATTTGTCGCTTTGCTCTCCGCCTGTGTGCAGCAGGAGCAATCTTCTTCAACAAGACAGTCTTCACCCAAGGCTGAGGCGCAGACGCAACAAGCGTCTGCAGCGGTTAAGCTCGCCACCTGGAATCTTGAGTGGTTGACCACCCGGCGGCAGGGTCTGCCGCCGAACGTCATCCCTCGTTCAGACGCGGCCTTTGCGGCTCTACAGGGTTATGCGGATCGTCTGAACGGCGACATCGTGGCGTTCCAGGAAGTTGATGGCCCGGAAAACGCCGCTCGCGTTTTCGCTCCCGGCAAGTACGCCATCGAGATCGCGGACGAGGAAGATGTTCAGCGTGTCGGTTTCGCGATTCGGAAAGGCCTTTCCTACAAGCGCAATCCCGACGTCGTCGACCTTGACCCGACCGGTTCTTTGCGCCGCGGCGTGGATGTGACGATTGACCTGAATGGTCGGTCTATGCGCCTTCTGGCCGTGCATCTTAAATCTGGCTGCTTCAACAAGCCTGTCGACAGCGCCGAGGCCGCTTGTCAATCCTTGAGCCGGCAGTTGCCGGTTTTGCGCGGGTGGATCATTGACCGTTCGCGGGAGGGTGTGCCGTTTGCGATTCTCGGCGACTTTAACCGCCGATTTGACGCCGCCGTTCAGGGCCGGGGTGACCAGGCGTGGGTGGCGATCGGCGCGCCCGAAGCCAATCTTCTGCGCGTGACCGAGGGCAAGCGGTCGCAATGCTGGGGTGGTCAATATCCAAAATTCATAGATCACATCGTGCTCGATCCAAAGGCGGCGTCGCTGGCGCTCGGGCAAAGTTTCGAGCAACTCGTCTACGCGGAAAAGGATCAGCGCTCCAAGGAGATGCTGTCCGATCATTGCCCGATTTCGATTGAATTTCGACCGTGAGCGGGAGGAGATGTCGCCAGGGCGATGGTCGCTGACTATCGATCACCGGCCAAGCCGTGGCGTCGTACTTTATCCATCGCCTTACGCATATCGTCGCCAACCGCCTTCCAATCGTCGGCGACGCTACCGTAGTTGATGGGGGGAGGGGTATACCGATAATCGCCCAGTTTGGCGAGCGCACCTAAGCCCGCCCAAAAACCGGACAGAAAGCTGAATCGCGGCTTATCGTTCATCTGCTTGCTCAGAACATCATTTTCCGCCGATAACGACCGATAGTATATGCGTATAGAAAGCTTGTCCATCACCTAGTCCTAGGCGGTCGGGCCAATCGCTTGATGCGACAAAGGCCCTTGTGTCTTTATCGCGGTCCATATTGATCCCCGGACGGTCGTTGAAGCGACAGTCCGGGGTGGCCGACCCCGCAGCTTGGCGGCAATGCGGTACAGGACTATGCTGCGGGCCGCTTGCGTACCGCCTGCGCACTTTGAAAATTATTGACCGGTGAGCCGGGAATATCTTTGGTGCGCAAGCGGTGTCCGCTCGGCATTCGCGAGAGCGCGACGATCTATCCGCCACAGTGGAGGTCTTCTGGCTTCATCCTTACGCCGGGGGGATCAAAGAGCAGGTCGACGCCTGCTTGCTCCAAGGCGCCGGCCAACACTTCCAGGGTCGAGGCTTTTGGAATGAGCTCACCACTTTCGAACCCTTTAACGGTTCGCAGGCTCACGCCGGCGGCTTGGGCCAAATCCACCTGTGTGGCGCCGAGAAGGGCGCGGGCCGCTTTGCATTGACGTGGCGATAGGGGGCGAGTTCTTGAATCCATATCGCCACTTTAGCCAAATATTTTTGCACTTCAAGTGCGTTGTTGCTTGTGTGCGCGGATATTATTGGGTATTATTTCAACATTCCAGAGGGGTGTGTCATGGGAAAGAAGTTGGTCATAGCGCTTATCGCCGTTTGTGGGGCTTTGGCCGTCGGGGCATGGTTCTGGTACGCGGCTGATTTGTCGGCGATGCGTCGCAGCAAGCTGGTCGGCGACACGATCCTGGCTTTGATGTTCGCCGGTGCCCTGTTGCACGTCTTCAGGGCTTGGCGGAGGAAGGAGAGTGTGCTTACTGTGGTTGATGATGTGCCGGTTGGTTTAACCTTTGATCCAATGTCGATTGATGATCCAATGTCACCAAACTTTAATAACCAACTTACTCTAAATAGTTGAGTCAGATTATTTAGCCTCGTGTTGGACCGACAGTAACTGCGAGCGGTGCGGATGCTCCGCCGCCGCTCCGCCCGGCACTAGGCGTTGCAGCGGCCTTCAAGCTTTCGCTGGTTCCGGCTCCTGCGATTTTATCAACATAGTCTGCTGTCTCCTTCGGCAAGCCTCTGGCGCCGGCCTTGAATTCGGCGTATGCCCCCGGCCCCATATTGTAGGCGGCCAATCCACCTGCCAGCCCGAATTTTTCCACTTGCTCATTCAGATAGCGGGATCCGGCGGCGATATTTGCGTTCGGATCGTTGATGCCGCCGGAGATGCCGTGTCGATCTTTGACCTCCTGGAATGTTTCCGGCAACAGCTGCATGTACCCGGTGGCCCCCTTGGGGCTGACGAGGCCCCCACGACCGCCGCTTTCAGCTGCTATCACGCTTTTGATAAGGTCAGGCGATAAGCCGGTATCCTTGGCTGCGCTCCTGACTGCGTCGTTAATTGGACCGCCGTCTTTGCCGAGACCGTTTATCAGGCTTTCACGGGCGACAAAATTTTGAGCGGTCTGCATTCCTTCAGGCGCTTGCGTTTGGTTGACGCGGTCGCCGCCGTACTGGTGTTGCTGAAGAACTCGGTTCGGCGCCGCAAAATTTTCTCGGGTTGCCTCATGGCGAATTTCATCCCGCGTAGTTTTCACATCGCGAGCGCTCGGCGGCGTGGCTGTAGCGAGCGCCGGCCTTGCGCCGGCAGTCGTTTGCCCGAAATCAGGCGCATTGCGCGCCATGTCGCCCTGTTCCGGCGGTCGAATACCTGATGCGTCGCGCCCCCGCAGCGCCGCCAACGCCCTGTCCTGGTGGTCCGCCATGTGCGCTTGTTGCGCCGGCGTGAAGCGGTTCGAGTACATCGTATCGCCGGAAGCGATGCGCATGGCGGCGGCGGTGAAAGCGCGGTCTTCATCGCCGGCGTAGTCCCGGCGGAGACTCGCCCCTTCGGTTTTGAGATAATCGTTGGCAGCCGCGGCCAGTTGCGGTGAGCGCGCCAGCATGGCGTTGAACGCCGCCGCCGCCTGACGGTCTTCCGCATTCTGCGGCCTTGCGATGCGGTTGACCGCCTCGCTTTCGCGGATTTGCACCTGATTACCGGTTTTTTGGGCGAAGCCGACGCTTTCTTGGTAGCTGCGCTGTTTCGCTTCGACATCTTGGGCAGCCGAGGAAATCTCTTTTTGGTCGTTCTTGGAAATGGCGTCGTGGGCGAGGCTGGTTTCCCCGTGCTGGAGATCACTGCTGATGGAGTTGCGCAGCGTTGCCTGAAGGCCTTCATTTTTCTGCAAAGATTGGACTAGGCCGCTGGCGAATTGCTCTTTCAAGCTGTTGGAATTGGTTGATTGGTCTGACCATGTCTGACCGACTGATCCCTCAGCCTGCAGTACTTTCCCGATTGCGGCCCCGGCGGCCGCGCCTACCATTCCGAAGGCGGCGCCCAGCAATTGTCCTGCATTTACGCCGCCTTTAATTGACCTTGACCATGTATCAACGGTGCGTTGATCCAACCCGTGCTCCTTCGCGAAGCTGGAGGCGTAGGAATCGACGTGAGAGCGCAGCGCGGAAGATGTCTGGTCATTGCTGGAGCCGTAGCTGTCCAGCGTTTTGACGCCGCGGCTCCAGTCGTCGCCGGCGGAGATCGAGCGCCCGAGCGCCGTGCTGAGCTTATCGGAATGGGTCGTCTGTGCGGTCTCCAGCGCAGAGCGGGCGGCTTGCGTGGTGCGAACGCCTTCATCCGAGAAGCTGTAGGTGTAGCCGCGGTCCTCCGTGCCGGTCATCGTCAGGCCGGAGACCGGATTTCGCTGAAGCTGACTCTGCTGGCTGGTGATGGGCGTCGAGTTGATGGCGTCGCGGGCGACGCGCTTTTCGTCGACAAAGTCCCCGCCGCTCTGAAGCTTGCGGGCGAAGGCGGTGGCGGCGATCGAGGTGCCGCCGTAGGCCAGCACCATCGTGAGCATCGGAACGGAGGCCGCCATTGCCTCGGCTGTCGCCAAATACTTTTGCAGCGGGCTGTCGGCTTGCAGAATCCCGGCCATGGAATTGAGCGCGAGGTTGGATTGCACTTCAAGCGCGCTCAGTTTTCCCGCCAGCGTCATTTGTATGTACAGGTTCACGATGGACATCACCGGCGTCCACATTTGAACCCACAGCAGCATCAGCAGGTACTTGCCGACGATCGTGATCCCCATCGGCCCCAGCGTGACCAGAAAGCCCATCACGGGCGTGATCGCGAAGATGAAGCCCTCGACGAAGGCCATCATCGGCTGGACGATGGAGCGGAAGAGCGAACTTTCGGCCATCCATGTGACCGCCCGCTGATTTTGCGCATCCTTGATCATCGTGGCGTAATAGCCCGACGCGTCGTCTTCGGCGGCTCTCAAGCCCACGGCGCGTTCGAACAGCGGCTGCAGCACCGCGGCGGTGATGAAGTCGTTGGGTGCCACGGTGGAGCCCAGCGCCGCCAGTGCGTCGCCGATTTTGGCGTCCACATCCGAAGATGAAGCTGTTTTGGGGAGATTGAGCGCCGGCGCCAGTTGCGCTGTTTTAAACTTCTCAAGGAAAGCCGGGAGTATGACGGATTTCAATTCCGGGAATGCGTCGCTACAGGTCGCTGTCGTCATGCCGCCCGAGCGATAAATGTTGGTCGTGAAAATCTGGCTGTCCCATTTCAGCGCTTCGGCGGCGTCGGGCGTGTTGTATATTTTTTCGGCGGTGATGCTGTTCTGCGTCAGTCCGATGCTGGTGCAGTACATGACATATTCCGTCCAGGACAGATTGAAGCTCGATTGCCCCCCTGCATAGGCGTTCGCGGTCCCGTAATTGACGGCCTCCATGCTCGACAGCCGCACTGCCTTCATCGTTTCCAGCGAAGATCCGAAGCCGTGTTGTGTCATGGCCGGCAGCGAAAAACCGGTCTCGAACAGGCTGGTCATGGTTGTGCCGATTTTGGACACCGTGCCGCCCGCCGCGGCGATGCCGAGCGGCACGTTATCAACTGTTCGGGCCTGCCCTGTATAGGCGTCGACGATCACGACCGAGGACGTCGAGCCGAACAATATCGAAAAAACAACCCACCCAAGGGCTGATTTCTGAATCTCGATCTTGCTTGCGCCGTTAATGATCGCTTGAAAACACACAAGCAACACGCCGAGCAGTAGGCCGATTTGTCCGGCGCGAACAAAGTCGCCTGAACCGGTGATCATTGCGACGGCGTTGATGACCTCATGCAAGAAGGCGGAATCGCCGATGCTGACAATTTCATACATGTCGGTCGTTACCGGACTGAACTTGGTTTGGGCAGCGCGAGCGGCTTCTTCTCAGCTGCTTGCGAAAGATAATAGAACTTCATGTATAGGTCGTGCGGGTTGCCGATCTTTTGCTGTTCCTTCAGGTATTCATTGCGCAGGTTTGCTCGAGCTTCCTTGATGTGCTCAAGCAGCTGCTGGACGAATGCGTGATCCTGCACGCCGGCGGCTGACTGAACCGCGCGAAAAAGGTCTTCGACCACCACATAGGCCAGCTCATAAGCGATATGCGGGGCCGCAGCATCGGCATAGGTTTCGGCCAGCCCTGAGCCGTAACGGGCCAGGCGAACGATCATGGCGGCCAGTTGGAAGCGTTGCGGCGACAAGAAAGCTTTGTCCGCTGCGGTCAAGGATCCCGAGTTGGCGGCTATCCGCGAAACAAGTCCCGGACTTCCGTTCTCACCATCTATCAGCTTCCGGCGCACCAACGGTTCAAAACCGCGGATGGTGATGGCGCCGGGGCTCGGGTTTTTACACCCGTCTTCCCCATGCGTATCGCATTTTAAGGTGTTGACGGCGGCCGAACCCATGTTGCCGTGAATGATGTCGGCGAATGTCAAGCGGTTGCCGGAAACCGGGATGATCCGTGGGGCTTTGCCCTTGCCGTCGTCGGAATCCTCTTGCTCCCCGATAATGACCGTGCCGGTGATGTTCATCATGGCCTCTAGAAGCGCGGTGTCGCCGTACTGAAACCAACCGGATACCGTTTGCGCCTTTAAGGCGCGCCAGACCAGGTTGCCTGTGATCACCTTGCCGTATCGGTCCGGATTGGCTTGCTGGGCTTGTGAGAGCGGATCGACGCCGGTCGTAGTGGTGTTGGTCTGGAAAAGGTCTCCCCAACCTTCGCCAAGAGAAATCAATGCGCCTTTCTGACGCATAGACTCGAGCGGCGCCTCTAGGGCCTTATCAACTAAGAATTTCGCTGCTTTGCAGCTGTTGGAGAACATCTGATTGAGTTGCTGTATCGCCTTTTGAAGTTGCTCAAGGATGGCGGCGCAGTCAGGACACATGGCGCCCAACGCCAGCTTAAAAGCGTAGCCGGCGGCGTTGGCGGCGATGTTCCGCAGCAGCTGCACGAACTGCTCAGCTGAGATAAAGCTGAAGGAGCCGCCGAACAGATCGATGCCGCCGCACCCCGCTTCGAAAGACGGCGGAACGAAGGAGATCAGGTTTTCGTTTGAGATGTGATTTTTGACGGTCAACTCCCCGCCGGTGAAGCCGCCGCGGCGCTGCGTCTCCCAGCGACCTGCTGCGGTGACGTTGGACATCGACCCGAACAATCCGTCAATTTCGTTTTGCAGATCGGCGTGCGTCGCGCCAGGCGCCAGCGCCAAAAACAATGTGAAAGCGGCGGCGAGGAGCTTCGGCTTTCTGATCACTGTTTTGTTCCCTTGATGAAATCGAGAAATGCCGCCGGTTCGCCGGCAGCGGATGCTGTGATCGGCAGTGGCTTCGGACGAACGACCGGGCTGGTGTCGTCGTATTCTTCCTGGCTGATCCATCCGGCGTTGAGCGCCTGGATCAAGGCGCGGGTCTTCAAATCCTGAATCGACAGCATGCCGCGGCCCAGCACTTGGAAACCGTCGGGCGGGCGGACCAAAACGGTGGTCGGCGTGCGTTCCACGCCGAGGCGCGAGGCCTGCCCCTGATCGGGCCGCCAATCAGGGAAAAGGCCGCTGGGCAGCGGTTTGGCGTCGAGAGACACCGCGATGATTTTAAAGCCGTAAAGCCTCGACATGGCCGCTACGACCGGCGCCTGTTCAACGCAATAGGCGCAGGTGCTGGAGAAGAAGAACCAGATGCCAGCCGATTCCGACAATCGCTTTAGGGCGGCGTCGGTGTTCTGCCCTGCTAGCTTGTTTTGGAGGTTCGCGCCATAAGTCGCGGTTGGTCGCGACGAGATTTCGTCGAGATAGGGATCACCCGGAACAATACGCTGCTGCATGTTGGTGAAGGCCGAGGCTTTGTCCATCATGATGCGTTGGACAACGTAGTAGGCTCTGACGTTCTGGGGTGTCGGCGCGTCGAGCGCTCGGTCCAGGTACTTGCCTAGGTTTTCCCTTATCCATGCGGCGGTTCCGAACTCCGGCGGGGCAGGGGAGCCCGGCGGTTGTTTCGTCTCAGGCTGTTTGGCTGCAGGGGGCGGCTCTTTGGCCGCCTCTTCGTGAGGGGGCTCTTCCGTAACGGGAGGTGGGTCTTCATACCAGAACCAGCCGCGGCTATGGTCCGCCCAATACGACTGCGCCCCCGCGGCCGTGGGGGCGGCGGTGATCAGAAAAGCGGTCAACGCTGGCATCAAAGCGGTTATCGGGCTCATGGAAGAATGCTAATCGGATTGGGCGCTTCCTCGCTCCCTCGCAACATTCAGATTTTCGTGATTTTCCGACGGTGTCGCGAAGGCCGCAGAAAAAAAGGCAGCCCGCAGCGATCCGTGAGGATCGTTGCGGGCTG
>ERZ761609.1199-NODE-1199-length-24399-cov-9.151372_pt1 | contig 24399 bp, 19 predicted proteins | sample MGYA00511163_ERZ761609 | MGnify/ENA primary metagenome ERZ761609 (study PRJEB28899, sample SAMN02445070) | bioreactor sludge metagenome | biome: EBPR sludge | place: Australia: Brisbane, Thorneside Wastewater Treatment Plant | collected 2011-12-16 ... | reverse complement strand
GGATATGCGTGAAGGCTTCGTTTTCCAGCATGGTGCGGATGCGGTTGTTCTGGCCTTGCACGCTTTTGGATTTGAAAAGCCATTCATAGCTGTCCTGCCGCGCTTCGGCGGAGGCTGCAACGGACTGGCTCCACGTCGTTTGCGGGTTTTGCGCGCGATGCGTGGCTAGCCAGAAATCCAGCTGGTGGATACGCGTCAGGTGCGTGCGGTCATCCAGCGTGATTTTGCCGGGCGCGACCATGTCGTAGTATTTTTTGAAATCCGTATCGGGCGCGCAGTTCTGGCAATGCTTGCGCACGAAATCCGACATTTGCTCCAGCGTCGCCTCGGGGTACAGTTCGCGGTGGATAACCGAAAGCTGCAGCGGGCCTTTGGTGCGCAGCTGGCTCGCCAGCTGATCTGCGGTTTCGTCCAGTGACTTGCCTTGCTGTTTCTGCCACGCTTTCCAAAGGAAAGTGGTGCCTTCCTTGTCGGCGAAACGCTCGAGATATTCGCGGCGCATCTCGTTTTGCGTGTCGCTGTAGATATTCGGATCGACGTCCATTTTGTGGTACATCGTATAATTCACAACGTCGCGCATGATGCGGATGAAGGCAAGGTTGTTGGATTTATGCAGCGCTTCCTTGACTGTGAAAACCTGCCCGTTTTCCTTGCTTTCGAAGTTGCTGAAGGTATGCACACCGCCGCCGGTGAAGAAACGCTCGCCGGGGTTTGCGCTATAGGTGCGGTTGAGCGCGGCCTCCAGCGTCCCCTCCAGCGTCTTGTCGGTGGTTTCGGATTGCAGGTGGTCGATGACGAAACGCCCCAGCTTGTCGTCGGAATGGATGATCATATCGCGGCGCGCGTCTGCGCTCATGTCCTTGAACTTGCCATGCAGGTCGGCGATGGCTTCGAGGTATGATACCATCGTGCGCAGCTTGGCGGTCGAGCCAAGCTCCAGCTTGGAATCCTCGTTCAGGTTGAACTGGCCATCAAAGTTATCCGCCTGTACGCGCAGCACGTTGGTGCCGTCGGGCATGCGTTCATACAGCGTGAAGGTATAGGTGATGTTCGCGCCTTGTCCGGGCTTCAAAAGGCGGAAGCCGGTCAGGCCGTATTGTTCCGCCACGGCCGGGTCGCTGAGGCTGTGCAGTTTTTGCGAAATCGCACGGTCAACCTGCACGTCGAGCGTGGTACGCGCGGTGATGTCGAGGCGGTTCAGCTCGTACAGGCTTTTCATTTCCAGTGCGCGCAACAGGTCGATTTGCAATGCGGTTGCGGCCTTTTGCGGGTTCGGGGCGGGGGTATGCTCCGCGCGCACAACTTGCGGGTCGGCGTAGGAAACGCGGGTGGCCAGCGTCGCGCGGGCGAGGCGTTCGCTGATGATACCCTCTTGCGCCAGAAGCGGCAGATAGGCATCGACGCGCGCTTCCAGCTCATCGCGCTGGCGCAGGAAATAGGCGGAAGGTTTTTTAACCGACAGCGCAATGCTGAGCGTGGCGCGGTAGGCGGCGGCTTTTTCCGCCATCTCCGCATCGCTCATGTTCGTTTCGTCCTTGCGCAGCAGTTCGTTCACGCGCTGCGGGTCTTTGCCGAACCAGGCCTTCATGCCGTCGGAAAAACCATGCACTTCGCCAAAGCCCGGCACGGCCGACAGCGGAATGGCGTTGATGTAATCCAGCACAATGCGCTGGCGCGCTTCGATGGTATTGGCGCCGTCCTGATAGGCACGCACGGAGGCCGTCAGCATCTGGCGGAATTTTTCTTCCTTGCTGCCGTTGGTTTCCCCGCCCGGAGAGTGGCGGAATTTTTCCAGCTGCGTCGCGAGTGTCGATGCGCCCGCACCGCCTTTGCCCGTCAAATCCTGCTTGGCGGCATAGACAAGGCGTTCCCATTCAATCGCGGGGTTTTTGGTTTTTGCGTTGTCGCCCAGCAATTCGCGGTTTTCAACGTACAGAAGGCTTTTGACCAGCGCAGGCGGAATAGCGTCGAAATCTGCATAAGCCTGACGCGGGAAACGCGCATCGTGCAGCGTTTGCCCTTGGCCGTCGGTAATGCGCAAACCTGCTTGTGCCTTTTCGTTATAAATGGGGAAGAGGCGCACGCCGGCGATTTTGCGTTCCTGCCATTCGGTTTCGCCTTGCAGCACATAGCCGCGCTCCGTCAGGTTTTCGCGGATTTGCAGTGTCTGCGTATAACCAAGGCGCATGTCATAGGGGCCGGCGGCATAGGGTGCGCTATCAGGCCCGCTGGTTTTGGTTTCGCTGAATGAGCGGCCTTCGGCGGCGGCCGTGAAAATTTTCGACTGGATGAAAGACGTGTTGATTTCAACCGCGACGCCTGTCGTCAGCACGGCACCCGTAATGGCAAGGCCATACATCCACTTGGGGACGCTACTGTACCAGTGAAGCTTTTTGGGTATGCGCGCATTGCCATCCGGCGTGCTGCTGTTTTTGTTGGCATCGCCTGCGGGCGCTGCGGTTGCGTTGTTTTTGAGGTCGTCGCCACGACCATTTTGACCTGTAGCCATGCTACAGCACTCCCGGCCCGAAGGCACATAGTGATGTTTATGTGAAATGGAGTATAGCAAAAGCTATACTATTCGCAATGGGCAAACACATACGCCGATAAGAATCTTTAAGCAACTGATTTTTAAAGGTAATTTAATTTCAATCGACAGCCGTAAGCGCCGCGAGAATCTGCTGCGCTGCCGCGACTCCGGTGGCAAAACTTGCCTGAAGCAAGTATCCGCCGGTGGGGGCTTCCCAGTCCAGCATCTCGCCCGCTGCATACACATGCGGGCAGGCGCGCAGGCGAAAACCATCCAGTGCCGCGGCGGTGATGCCGCCGGCGCTTGAAATCGCGCGCTCCATAGAAAAGGGCGCATCCACCGTCAATGGCACAGCTTTAATACGCGCGGCAAGCGCGGCGGGCGCAAGCGTCGCAAGCGTGCTGCCGCCCGCGGCCTCTTCACGCAGCAGCGTGGCGGCGAGGGATGAAAGACCGCCCGCCGTGCGCAGCCAAGTGCCGAGCGATTTTGCGCCGCGGGCATGCGCGAGTTTTTGCACGAGTTTTTCCTGCGTTACACTCGGGCGCAAATCCAGATGCAGTATCGCGCGGCCGTCTTTCAACACCGTATCGCGCAGCGGGGCGGAGAGGGCATAAATGCCGCCGCCCTCAATACCGGCAGCGGTTATCATCGCCTCGCTCTCGACCCGGCAGCCGGAAAAGCTGAGCGCCAGCGGCTTGAGCGGCTGCCCCGCGTATTGCTGCTTAAAGAAATCAGACCACGCGACATGAAACCCGCAATTCGCAGCGCGCAGGGGCGCTATATCAACGCCGCGTGCGGCCAGCAGCGGCACCCAGCCGCCATCCGCGCCGAGCTTCGGCCACGACGCACCGCCGAGCGCCAGCAGCACGGCATCGGGGGCGGGGGCGGATAGGGTGCCCGCAGCGGTTTCAAAACGCAGCGCACCGCTGTTATCCCAGCCGTGCCATTCATGGCCGAAGTGGAAGGTGACGCCCATGGCAACAAGCCGCGCCTGCCATGCGCGCAAAAGCGGTGATGCCTTGAAGCTTTTGGGAAAGACGCGCCCGCTGGAGCCGACAAAGGTTTCTTCGCCAAGACCCGCACACCATGTACGCAGCATGGCGGGGGTGAAATTGCGGATGGCCTGTTCGACCATGCCGCGGCCGCTGCCGTAGCGCACCAGAAAACTTTCGATATCTTCGCTATGCGTGATGTTCAGCCCGCCGCGCCCTGCCATCAGGAATTTGCGCGCGGGCACGGGCTTGCGCTCGTATATCGTAACCTGCGCGCCTGCTTGTGCCAGTGTTTCGGCAGCGATGAGACCGGCGGGTCCGGCGCCGATGATATGCACGCGGCGTTCTTTTGTCATCATGGGGTATCGTCGGCAGGTGCGGGCGGCGCAGGGGGCTTTTCTTCGGCTGCCTTTTCCGTCGCAGGTGCATCAATGCCCATCAGTTTCAGCGTTTCTGTATCGGGCACGCCGCTGTCTTTGAGGCCGTGGCGCATTTGATAACGGCGCAGCGCTTCGTGCGTTGCATCGTTCATGATGCCGCCGCTGTAAACAGCATCGAGGATTTTTTCGCGGACGAGGAAATCCTGCACACGGTTGACCAGTGCGTCATGCCCGCGGTCAAAGACGATGACGGGCGCGATGTCGTCGCGGTTGCGGTGCGTTTGCGCAGGGGCAAGGCCTGTCGCGGCCAGCAGCGATTTGCCCGCGCTGTAAATAACAGGCTCCGCCCGCATCGTCCAGTCCAGCAGGGCGGAGGTCACGGGTGCGCGCTCAAGCGAGGCGTGCAGGAAAGCCTGATAACTTTCGCTTTGTGCCGTGCGGCTGCCCGCGACATAGGGGAAGCCCGCGACAACCAAAACGACAACGCCCCATGCCCCCGCAAGACGCAGCGGCGAGGGTGGCGCGTCCGGATAGAAATGCCGCCACGTCAGCCGCGCCGCGGTAATCAGGCAGCGCGCGAGTGTCAGGACGACCAGAAACAGCGATATGAACAGCGCGATGCTGGGGATGTATATGAAACGCACGGCTTCCTTGCCTGCGGCTTCGCGGCTTTCGCCGTTGGCGAATTTCTTGCCCTGCTGCTCCATTTCACGGATGAAGGCGGCGGCGCGGCGCTTGATATCGGGGACGATGACGTTCTCGGTGAACTCTTCGCGCGTCATGCTCATGCTGAAGCCGGGATAATACATATCGCCCAGCTCGCCGCGCAGCTGTTGTTGCACCACGGGCAAGCGCACGAAATCGTCAAACGACAGGCCGGGCTTCATGTTGCTGGGCATGGTTTTGATATTGCCGTCGGCGTCTTCGTGCTGGCGGTTCAGTTTCCATTCCACGCCGGCGCGCGACATCAGGGCGCGGGCAAGGGCATCGTCGAGCGTTTGCACGTCGCTGCGGTCCCACTCTTCGGGCAGCATAAAGGTAATCAGCCGTCTTTTCAGGCGTATCTCGCGCAGGACTTTCTGGCGCACCAGTTTGCGCAGCTGCTCCGACGCTTCGTAATCGTCGCGGGTGCGGATAGTGGCGGTGAAGGCCGTCTGGCGCTGGATGTACTGCATGCAAAACGGCATCAGGCGCGCTTGCAGTCTTTCGATGCCGGCAGGGTGGCAGGCGAAGGTTTCGCGCTTGGCAACTTCGCGCAGGCTGGCGCCCATTTCGTTATAGCTGGCGATGTCTTCGGGCGTGATGCCGCTTGTCTCGCACCAGTAATCATAGGGCACGCGCGCGTCGATTGCGTCGCGGATGGTGCGCTGGTATTGAAACACGACGCGGCCGCGGCAGTTTTCATTCGTGCAGGCGGTAAAGTTTTTACGCACGTCGATAAGACGGGTGTAAAGCGTCGCGGCGTTGCGGCTGGAAAAGGCTTTGCAGGTTGCAATCGAATCCCGCATTTTCAGCCAGCCGTTGTCCACTTCATCGCGGATGACGCGCATGATTTCGTTGCGGATTTCTATCAGCTTCGGCTCCGACAGGGCTTCGGCATATTCCGACGATGCATTGGCGTAGGGGGCATAGACGTCGGTTTTGAAACGCTCGGCCTCTGCCTGATAATCGGCATATCGCGCATCGATGTTCTGGATGTCGGTGCGCATGACCATCAGGCGCACGATGTCATCCTGCTTTTCGCGTATCATTTCCTTGGCTTCGTCCGGAAACTGCATGAACAGGCTGCCCATGAGCACAAGGAAAGTGCGCAGCGCCGGGTCTTCGTCCTTGTCGAAACGCAAATCGCGCAGCGCGATGATGCCGTGGCCGAAGCCTGTGCGCATCAACTGCATATAACGTGCATCAAGGCGGGTTTCCCACGTCGTCGGGTGAACCATAAAACGCTCGATAATGATTTTCTGACCGAAAAACATCGCAGGCCACGTCATCATCAGCACACCCAGAACAACCACGGCGCGGTGCAATTGCATGTAATGCGCAACCAGCACGGCGAAAATACCGATGAAGGGCAGGATAACCCATATCATCGACGCATCCGGCGGCGGGAAGTCCAGCGTGACATCAGGCGCGGAAGAGCTCAGCAGCTGCGTAAAACCCACACCCGCAGGGTCGAGCCCGCCGCCCGCAGGCGCGAGGGGGGAGAGCAAAAACAAAAGCGGGCAAAAAACCACCAGCGCGCCAAAAACAATCTGGTCGGAAAGCCGCGACATGCGGAAACCGTCACGCGCAAAAAAACCTGCAACCAGCAGCGATAGCCCCACGCCAGAAACCGCGCGGCCGAGATATTCCACATCGCGCAGGTCGTCCGCCGTCGCGGTAATATCGCTGGCGGTATCGAGCAGGCGGGCGTTGAAAATAAATTCGGCCAGGATGTAGAGAAGGCTCAGACACAACAGCGTGACATCCAGGCGCAATCCGGCGCGGCCGGAGGCGGCGGTCTTGTCGGCGCTGTTGCGGGCTGTGTCAGTCACGAAAAACCTCGGGGTGCGGCGGGCGGCTATCGCCCACGGCGCAGCCTTGGGCAATAAAACATGCTTAATATTGAAATATAAAGGAAAAATATCAACATAGTCTTAACCCGCCGCACGGGGATGCGCAGGGATATTCTATATTTTCAATGGCTTAGTTAAGCGCGGGCGGCGGCGCGCGCCGCGAACGGGGGTTATTCCGAAAATACAACGGCGACGCCGCGCTTTTTGAAATAGGCCTGCATGACCTTGCGCCCCTGACGGTTGTTCTGGGCGAGACGTGCGGCATCGACCGCCACTTCTTTTTTGCCATCTGCGGCAAGAGATGTTTTCAAATCCGCAATCAGCGCATCGATGTCCTGGTTGTCGTTGTGCAGGGAGGCATAAATAGCCTCAAGAATATCGGCAACGGGGCGTGCGGTCATGGCTCTGGCTCCTCGGCTTCGGCGCGGGTTTGTTTACGCGGCTATACTATAAACGCGCGGCGGGGGTGTCAATCGTCTGGCCGCGCGCCAAATGCCTGCGCTTTAAGGGGCGGGGGCGGAGAGGTGTTTCAGGGTTTTGGGCAAGTCGCGCATGTTGTCGATGACCGTATGCGCGCCCGCATCCAGCAGCGCCTGTTTCAGCGCGGCGGCTTCGGCGGGGTCGGCAAGGCCGGTGAAGCCGACACGCAGGCCGATGCCGGCCGAAACGGCGGCTTTCATGCCTGTCACGCTGTCTTCAACGGCGGCGGCTTCGGCGGGGGCGATGCCGGTTTTTTGCGCGGCCAGCAGATAGATGGCGGGGTCTTCTTTCAGCTTGCCCGCGACGTCTTCGAATGCGCTGAAAAGGCGCGGCGCGGGGATACGTTCGTTATACCCATGTTTGTCCAGAAGCGGCTGGATACGCAGGCGCGGGCTGTTGCTGACGATGGCAACGCCGAGTTTCATATCGTCTTGCAGCTCGGCCAGCGTCTCGCCGATGCCGGGCGCCAGATGCGCGTTCAAAATCGCAACGCGCGTCTCGGGGCGCAGTTTGTTGATGCGCAGGTCTTCGATGTCGATGGTAATTTGCGCGTCTTTGGGCAGGCCTGCGTTGATGACGTCCTGAAACTGTTTGCCAATCTGGCCGAAATCCTTGCCGCGCATATCAAGCCCGTCGATGACGTCGGTCATGGGTTTGCCGAAGGCTTCGTTCGCGTAGTTGCTCAGCACACGGCGGGTGACGGCAATGCTGACGGCTTCGGTATGGGCGATGGTGCCGTCCCAGTCGAAGAACACTTCTTTAAGCTGCGTCGTCGTCATGTGCTTTTCCTTTATGCGTCAATAAAGCCGGCAATGGCGGCGGTAACGGTTGCGGCGTCTTCCATGTGCGCGATGTGGCCTGCGCTCGCGATGCTGACGAAAGTCGATTGCGGCAGAAGCGCATGCATTTCCTGCTGCATTTCGGGCGGTATCAGTGCATCTTCGGCGCCGCTGATGACCAGCGCGGGTATGTCCACTTGCGGCAGGAAATCAAGGCTGGCGGCACGCTCCGCGCAGGCTTTTTGATGGCGGGCAAAGCCGGCGTAGCCGACGCGCATGGACGTTTCGCGCAAATTGTCGATGAGCGCGGCATCCTGCTGTGCGCGCGCGCCCAGAAAGGCGTGATAATGCGTGGCGTCCTGCCGTGCGGCGCGCCAGCCGTCTTCGCCTGCGGCGACGTCTATCATGCGCTGGCGTTTGCGCTCCGGCGTGTCTGCGCGGGCGGAGGTGCAGCAGAATACAACTTTTTTAATGCGCGCTTTGGCTTTTTTCAGCGCATCAAGCGCGACATAGCCGCCCATGGATGTGCCGCAAAGAATAATATCGCCCTCGGCCGCGGACAGCACGCGGTTGCTCATGTCGGATACGTTATCGAGGTCAACAAGGTTCACCACGGCCGTGCGGTGTGTTTGCGACAGCGCCGCCATTTGCGCATCCCAAGTGCTTTCGTCCGAAGACGCGCCGGGGATGAAAATAATGGTGGCGGCTGCGGACATTACGGCTTCATGCCCCCTGCGTTGTTTTTACGCGCGGGTGCAGCGGGCGAAGCAGGCGCTGCTGCGGGCGGGGTATTGTCCTGCACGATATGGCGCACCATGTCCTTTGCGGGGTCGGCGGGGACGGTTGCGCGGATGGGCGCGGGCGCTTTATCCGCCGTCTTAATCCAGTCGCAAACTTCGGCGATGCGTTTTTGCGTGACCAGTTCAGGGTAATGGCCGACGCCTTCGTACATCATCAGCGACATGTCGGGACGCGCGGCGAGCATTTTTTGCACAATCTCCGGCGTTGCCGTATTCGAATTTTCACCTGCCAGCAGCAAGACGGGCGTCGGAATTTTCTTGAAGGCATCCCACTTGTCGTAGGGCTTCAGATATTCGTCGGCGTAACCGTACATGGAATTGGGGTCATAAGCCCAGCCGAAGCCTTCGCGCGTGAAATGCGCAAAGCCGTGGTTGAAATCATGCACGATGAAATCAGGGTCCACCGGCGCGCCGTGGCCTGCCAGAAAGTTCGTGAGCTTTTTAACGGCATCGCCGACTGTGGGCGATGCGGGACGTTCGCGGTTGCGCCATGCGCGGCGCAGTTTCGGCCCCGCGGGCGTTTCGGGCGGCATATCGCCGATGACGGTGCCGGCCCAGTTGTCATGTTCGAACCCGGCCTCGACCATCGCATAAATAACCTTGGTACCGTGCGAATGACCGATGAGGTGGAATTTGTTTTCCGGCGCGACATGGTCAACCAGCGCGCGCACGATAGCGGCGTAGGTTTCAAGCGTATAGTCGCCCGGCATGCGCAGGTTGCCGCTCTGCCCCTTGCCGGGGTAGTCGAGGGCGATGATGTTGAAATTATCCGCAGCGCCTTCGGCAAAGAAATCGAAACGGCGGGCGCTGTTGTAAATGCCGCCAAGGCAGATGATGGTCTGCGCCGTTTCCGGATTGTTTTTCGCTTTCCATACGTTGTAGGAAATCTGCACCTGCTGCGTCTTGACCAGATTGGCGTCGTCGTGCAGCCCTTCGGGCAGGTAAGCCTTCATCTGGTCGGCGTGGTGGGTATAGGTGAATTCGCGGCGTTCAAACAGCGGCAGGAAACGCGCATCCAGTTCGCGCGCGCGTTTTGCAACGGCCTGTTCCTCCGCCGTGAAGGCGCTTTCCATCGCCGGCGACATATTGCCAAAAACCGAAATGTCTCTGTGCTGTGTCATGCGTTTTCTTTCGCCCACATATTTTCTGGTTCAGGAGAGTTTTGAGGTGCTCTAGTTGCCAGAAAATTAACACATTGGCAATGATATGTCTAACATAATATGAAAAATAAAGGCGATTTTCAGCAATTTTCTGAAAGACTTACCGTGCTGCAATGCACAAATGCCGTTGATTTAACCGTGAGGCTTTTCGTTTATTGCGTAATCTCTGCGTCGTGCAGTCTGTAAAAGGCATTGTAATCGTCGTCGCGGGGCACCAGTTCCAGCCGTCCGCGCAGCGTGACCGCATCATAAGAAAACGCGAGCGGCTTTTTTGCGTGCGTTTCGACAATCAGGTTATTCGACACATGGTAATGATAAGGGCAGGTCAGCGGATAGGGGCCGAGCAGAAAAACTTTCTGCGTCTCGCTTTGGTCCATCGGAAACATGAAACCGCGCAAAACAATGTCTTTGCCGTCCAGCTTTTTCAGCTCCTCCGGAAATTCCGGCGTGACGCCGCTGCGCTCGTATCCGTCCTTGTCCTTTACGCTGTAGGCGACCTGCTTGGTTTTGCCGAAAACCTGCCAATCGGTACCGCCAGCGGGCGTGGCGACGTAATCGGGGATGTTGGAGAGAATAAATTCCTCGCTATAAGTGCCCGTTACGGTTTCGACCTGGTCGAAAGCGGCGGCGGCGGCCTGCGGCAACAAGAAAAGGCAAAGCGTGATGCTTGCGATTTTAAGTGAAGGAAGCGGGTTCATTTTACCTCCGGCTTATCTCAGGCTCAGCATGTCGGCGGGTGCGGTTCTTGCCGCGCGTAGGGCGGGCAGCGCACTGGCCAGAAGCCCCGCGAAAAGCACCGCAGCGGACAGCCAAGCCCAGCTTACCTGAAACCCTGCCGCAGCGCCATGTGCCAATGCAGGCAAGTGGCCAACCGCAAGGCCATAACCGCCAATCCCCAGCGCAAGACCAAGTGCAAGGCCGCAGGCCGCGAGAAAAACCCCCTCGTAAAGAACGATGCGGAACAGCCGCAGCGGTGTATAGCCAAGCGCCCGCAAAACGGCAAGGTCGGCCTGACGGTTTTCAAGGCTGCCTGCGATGCCTGCGAAAATGCCCAGCGCCGCAAGTGCGATAAGAAAGGCCGAGATGAGGCCGAGCGTGCGCGTGCCGACACCGAAAACCGCGCTTAGCCGCGCCATTTCCAAGGCGGGGTTTGCCGCAATCAAGGCGCTGCTTTGGTTGATGCTGCGCGGCAGGTTGATATTCGCAATCGGGCCTGATGTTTTTATCAGTATGGCGGTGATGTCGGCGGCGCTGTGTACATGCCCGTGTGCGTGCGCGTCGTCATGATGTTCATGTTCTTCGTCGCCCTCGCCGTCGCCATCGTCATCGTCATCGTGATGTGCGTGCAGGGACTGCCCGTGCAGCTCCAGCACGGAATCGAGCGAGGTCAGGATAAGCCTGTCAACCACGCTGCCTGTGGGCTTCAGGGTGCCGACGACGGTATAGGCATGCGCGTCATGGTGGTGGCCGCCTTCGGTGAGGCCGTGCGCGCCGGTGAAGCGCGCACCGGGGGTAAGGCCGCTGTCGGCGCCAGCAACGGCTTCAAAAGGCTTTTGCCAGAAACGCCCCTCCGCGACCTCCGCGCCGTAATGCCGCGCGTAATCAACGGTCGTTCCGACGATGCGAAAGCCGCGCCAATTGTCGCCAAGGGCGAGGGGATAAGCCGCGCGCACCTGCGGATGTTGCATCCATTTTTGTGCTTCGGCATAGGGGATGTTGCCGCTCGGCACGTCGGCGTGATATAGCGCCGAGAGAACGAGCTGCAGCGGGCTGCCTTTGGCGCCGACGACGATGTCTATGCCGCTGCCATCGCGTGCAAGGCGTTCCTGCACGGCGGCTGTGAACTGCATAACGACCAAGGCCATCATCACGCCAAATGCCGTCAGCAGCACGGCCAGCAAACTTGCCAGCTTGCGTGCTGCGAGGGAGCGGAGCGAGAGGGAAATATCTTTCATGCCGCCATCTCCCACGCCGCATCAAAATAGGGCTTCAGGCGCGCATCATGCGTTGCCACCACAAGCGCCGCACCACTGCGCGCGGTTTCATCAAGCAAAAGCCGCGCGACGGCGGCCGTATGGGCGTCGTCAAGGGCGGACGTTGGCTCGTCCGCGAACAGAACACGCGGCTTGCCCGCCAGCGCGCGGGCGATGGCGGCGCGCTGTGCCTCGCCATGGCTGAGCACGTGCGCGGCTTGTTTTTCTTTGCCCTCAAGGCCGAGGCGTGCCAGCAGGGCGCGTATAAAAGCGTCGTCCGGTTTATCGCTGGCAAGACGTACGTTTTCTAAAAGGCTGAGATGCCCGAGAAGATGAAGTTTCTGAAACACAAATCCAAAAGAACGCCGCCGCAGCCCGTCAAGCGCGGCGGAGGAAAGCGCAGCATAATTGGTGCTGTCGAAGGTCACGTCACCGTTCTGTGCGCGCATAAGTCCTGCCATCAAGCTCAAAAGCGTCGTCTTGCCGCAGCCTGAAGGGCCAAGCAGCAACAGGCGCCCGCCTGAATCGACGCTCAGCGCATCGATATTCAAAATCTCGCGCCCGCCTGCAGAGTGTTTCAGTTTCCGGATGTGCAAAATGCCCATGACGAAATCCCTCCTTCTGGCTGGTTTCTCCGTCATGCTTGAATTGTTATATTATAACAGTTTTATAGGCAAGGGGTATTATCCCCCTGTTTTTCGGCATTTAGTTCCCGGTACGATTTAAAAACCGATACCCGCCGCCGTGAAGGCGCTTTACATCGCCTGCGACATATTGCCCAAAACTGAAATATCCGTGCGCTACGGCGCACAAAATCGGATGGACGGAGGCAAGGCTTTTCATTTATTGCGCGGCGTCGCAACCGCTTCGATATCCATTTCGGGCTTTAGCGTGAAGTTCACCAGCGGCTGAATATCGCGATTATCCGCCATGACGGGCGTGCAGCGTTGCAGCAGGGTGGCAAGGATAAGCAGAGCCTCCATGCCCGCCAAATGCGCGCCTACGCACACATGCTCCCCCGCGCCAAACGGCATATAGGCGAAGCGCGGGCGACCTTCGGATTCTTCCTTGCTGAAATGCTCCGGAAAAAATTTATCCGGATGCTTCCAATAGGCGGGGTGACGGTGCGTGACATAGAGCGGCAGCACGACGGAACTGCCTTTGCGCACAGGCATGCCCATCACTTCGTCCGCTTCCTCGGAAAAACGGTGAATAGCCCAGGCGGACGGATAGAGCCGCAAGGTTTCTTTAAAAACCATGCGCAGGTACAGGAGTTTCTCTGCGCTCTGGGCGCTGGGCATGTCGTTGCCGAGCGTGCTGTCCAGCTCTTGCTGTACCCGCGCCAGTACCTGCGGATGCCGCGCCAGCAGGTACCAGCACCAGCCAAGAGCCGTGGAAAGCGTATCGTAGCCTGCCATAAGCAGAGTAATGATTTCGTCGTGCAACTGACGGTCGCTGTTTCCGGCGCGCACGAGCGCGTTTACCATGCTGTCGTCTTCATCTTTGCGGATGGTGCTGATGATATCGCGTACAACATCGTCCGCCGCGGCCTTGTCGCGGGCAAAACGCCGGTTGACGTCCAGCGGCAGGAAACGCGGCGGGGTCAGCGGGTTTTGAATAAAGCGGTTGATATAGAAAAACCCGTCCATCATGGCGGTGCCGAAGGCGTCCACTTTTGGGCGGATGTCATAGTTAAACAGCATGTCGCTGATGTTGATAAGGCCAAGCGACATCATCTCGCGCGAGATATTGATGCGGCTGCCCGCCGATTGCTGCCAGCGTGCGGCGATTTCGGCAGTGTTGCGCACGATAAGTGAAGAATATTTGTCAACATGTGCCGGCTGGAAATAGGGGGTAATAGCGCGGCGTTGCTTTTCCCAGACGTCGCCGGTGCTGGTGACGATGCCGTTGCCGCCGATATAGGATACAATACGGCTCCAGCGCGCGCCGCGGCTGTATTTCTGCCGTGCTTTGACAAGGATATGGTGCAGCGCGTCGGGGGCGGCAAAGGAATAGAAGTTGATGAAGGGGTATGCTTTAAAACGCAGGCAGTCGCCCTGCGCGCGGTGGTGACGCAGATAAAATCCGTAAGTGTCGCGCTGCATTTCCGGCATGTGGCCGAAAAGCGGCAGCGCGCCGTCAATATCCGGATATGGCTTGCAGGGCTGCGTCGTCATGTCCGGCGCTTTCTTTCATCGCATTGATGAATCCGTAAAGGTTTTCGGCGTCATACCCGTGCAGCATCAGACGGAAACCGGCTTCGAATGTCGAAAGCGGTATCATCGGGTGGCGGTTATTGACCACGCTCAATATCTCGGGCCGCCCGAACAGCTGCGCGACATAGGTGGCGATGGTTTCGTCAAGCTGCAGAGAGTTGCTTGCACGCCAGAAATCGTCATCGGAAAGCAAAAGCCCGAACATCGGCGTATAAAGCTCTATCGCGCTTTGCAGGTCGAGGAAGTTATGCCATTTGTCGGGCAGGGGTTCAAACTCTTGGTCGAAAGGGCGTATGGGCGAAAAATCGATTTTTTCAAGCGGGAGGGCGGAAATAGTTTTTTGATTGCCGCGCAGGTAGTCGTTGAGGTTGATAATGAAATTATAAATGTTCAGGTCATGCTGGATAAAGGTGTTGTTACCGACATCTGCAATCTTGCGCGGCAGCAGCGGGTGTGCGGACAGGGCGCCGCCCGCCAGATTGCGGTTGAGGAAGCCCAAAATCTGGCTGCCGATATTGAAGTGCCGTAAAATCAGATAATTCGCATCACGGCTGACAAATGTTTTCATACCCCAGCAGATAATCGCATGCAGCGCGCGCGGCGAGGTCATGCGCCGCGGCAGGATGATGCGCAGCAGCTGGGTGATGCCGATGGTCAGGCGTGCCAGCGGGCGCACAATCGGCAGCAGGAATTGGCGCGAACGGCTGGCATTATTACGCATCAGCGCGGTTTTGACGCCTTCACCGATAAATGTGCTGCGGTCGAGAAGCAGCGCGCGCCAGGGGTCGGGATTTTTTTCGTCATGCAAGGGAGGGGTAGGCGCGTTTGTCATGCGTTGCCCAGTTCTTCCAATTGCAGGCGATAAAGACGTCCGACAATTTTGGCGGTTTTGATGATGCGCTCCCCCATGCCCGGCTCGTCGAGGATGCCGGAATTAAGTGTCTCCACAAAATGCGCCATGTGGTCTTCGTCATTTTCGGCGTGATAGATGAAGAAACTGACCTGTTCGTCCGCCAGTTGCAGCTGTTCCTGTATCTTGCGGCCCCAGACACCGGCTTTTTTCTGACCGAGCCCTTCGATGATGAACATGGCGCCCAAAAGGTCAAACGGATTGGTCTGCGTGGCGCTATGATACATGAAAGCGTGCAGCGCTTCGGTGCCGATATTCTTGGGGGCGTTGCGAATATCATCCAGCGTGCCGCCCATGGAAACGTAATGTTTTTCCAGCATCCGGAAATCTTGATGCTCCGCAACGGCATGTTTCAGAAACACCGAGCGCTGGTCGGTATAGCGCGCATCAATGCTTGAGGCGGCGCGCGCAATCCAGCGAGCGCCCTCTACGACCTGTTGCCGGTGGTTGATAAGCAGGGTTTTGTAATCTTCCTCACGGAATTTTCCGCGCCGGAGTTTGTCTATCAGCGGTACGGCCTCGATGGCTGTGTCAAAGTCGCTCCAGGCAATCATCAGGCCGCGCATGACGGCTTCGCTATTCATGATTTGATTCACGCTTATACAACCCCCAACATCATAAGCCCGTTCAGGCAACGGCCGCTTTCGGGTACATGGCACAGGATTTTTTGCCCGCGCGCAAGCTGTTTTTCGCGGCAAAGCTCCTCCAGCATAATAAAAATTGAAGCGGTTCCCGTATTGCCGCGGGTGTAGAGGTTGCTGAACCATTTTTCTTCGGGCACCAGTGCGCCTGCCGCACGCAGAACTGCCACGGCATCCTCGCGCAGGGAGTGGGACGAATAGTGGCTGCAAAGAATATCCACGTCTTCCAGCCTGAAGCGTCCGCGCTGCAAAAGGTCAAGGTAGTGGGAGACCCAAACGGGTATCATTTCCTGCAGGAGGGTGAAATCCTGCGTCAGCATCAAGGCGCCGTTTTCAGCTGCCGCATGCGGGCCTCCATAGTTGCCCCATGGCACCGCCGTGCCATCCGCCGCGCGGCTGGCGCCGGCCGTCATGCAGGTGTCAAATCTGTCGGCGTAAGAGCGCAGGTCAATCCACAGGATTTTAAAAGAGAGCTGGCGGCTGTTGGGTTTGTTTTCAAGGATGGCAGCACCCGCCCCATCAGACAAGGTAAAGCGCAGAAAATCTGCTTCGAGCGGCACATGGCCGTCTTCTATAAAGCTGCGGGTATGCTCGTAAAATCCGGGGCGGAAATAGCGGCTGGCGAATTCGCTGCCGCTGACGGCGGCGCATTGGTGCTCGCCTGCGCGAATTTGAGTATAGGCAGACTTAAGTGCCATGAGGGCGCTGGCGCAAACGCTTTGAAAGCTGGCAATTTCCAGCGGCGGCAGTTTCAGCTCGGCATGCACATGCGAGGCCAGTCCGGGTAGCAGCATATCTGCAATCGTGGTTGATGTGGCGAGATAGGAAATTTGCGAAGCCGAGATTTCCGAATTTTCGATAGCGTCTTTAATTGCGCGACTTGCCATTTCTGCGTTTGTATAAAGCGGTCGTCCCTCGTGGTCGAGCGCATAATGACGCGTTTTGATGCGGTTTTGACGCAAGACAAGCGCGCGGTGCCGCGAAGGCTGCCCGCCTATCATTCCCAAATGCTGTTCCATGGCCGCATTCGATACGGGCTCGCCTGGCAAGAAAGCGCCAAAGCTGTTGATAAATACGTCGTTCATTCTTTCTTTCCTTGCCGTTTCGATATGCGCGAAGAGTGGTCGTTGCATCGTTAGAAGCCGATTTCTATGGCCGCCTTTTTGAGTATGCCTGCGCTGTGCTTGAGGGCGGCTTTTTCGCCGTCTGTCATCAGGGGGGACAGGGTTTGGGTGACACCCGCGCGGGCAACGACGCGGGGCAGGGAAAGGGTGACGTTGCCGATGCCGATGCCCTCCACATCATCCGTCAGCATGCTGCAGGTGATGATGGCATGCTGGTCATCGACGATGGCTTCGGCAATGCGCGCCATGCCGCCGCCGATGCCAAACCACGTTGCGCCTTTGCCCGCGATGATACGCGCGGCGGCGCGGCGCACGCCGTCGTCAATCTGCGCGCGCACGGCTTCGGTCACAGGGGCGGACAGCTGCGCCGCGCAATCGCCCAGCGGCATGTTGCCGACGCTGACGCCCGACCAATGCAAAACCTCGGAATCGCCATGCTCGCCCAGCACATAGGCATGCACAGAATGGCTGGAAACGCCCAGATGCGCCGCCAGCAAGGCACGAAAACGTGCGGTATCAAGAACCGTGCCGGAGCCGATAACCCGCGCAGGCGCCAGGCCATGGCTGCGCGCAGCGATGGTGCTGACCATGTGCGTCATGACATCGACGGGGTTGCTGGCAATCAGCAGCACGGCATCGGGCGCGGCGTCCAGTACTTTGGGGATGATGTCCGAAAACACATCCGCATTGCGGCGCAGGAGGTCGAGCCGCGTCTCCCCCGGTTTTTGCGCCACGCCTGCGGCAATCATGATGATGCCCGCACCGCAGAGCGCTGCATAATCATCGCCGCCGGCAACGGGCATGGGCGCAGCGAAGGGGGTTGCGTGCAAGATGTCTTCCGCCTGCGCACGCGCCAGAGCGGCATTTTTGTCGAGCAGGTAGATTTCAGAGCCGATGCCCTTCATGACGCAGGCATAACCGCTGGCCGCACCCACTTGCCCCGCACCGATAATGCCGATTTTCATCAAAAACTCCGCCGTATAAAAAAGAATAAATACCCCCAAAGCATAAACATTGCGGGCAGATGTCGCCAGTTTTTTTGCGCGGGTCAGGTCGGTTTGGGGCTGCGGCTTTTAATCTTGCCGATGGGTTTCATCAGGCAGATGTCGCGGTGGACGGATTCCGTGGGCAAAGCATCAAGCGCGCTGACGGTCTCCGCCATGCGGCGCGGCAGGCCGGGGTCTTGCTCAAGAAAACTGCGGATGCCCGCGGCGCTGCCGCAGAAAAGCGCTGTGATGCCGCGGTTTTCCATCGCGGCGACAAGCGCGCCCGTGATTTCACGTCGCGCCATGTCGGGGATGCGCGCGACATCTGAAAAAATGACAACACCGCCGTCGGCGACGCCGCGCAAAGATTGTTCAGCCTGCCCGACGAAATTAAAGGCGCTGGTCCTTATCCACGAAACTTTGCCGTTTGAAAGTCCGCTGTCTTTCAAATCCTGCGCATAAGCCTGCGCGAGGCGCTCGGCATCTTTTCCGTTTTCATCTTCGATGGCGATGCTCATATACGGCTTGCGCCCATCGCCGGCCTGCAGCGCGCGCGCAATAATCTGGTCTAGTTTTTCGTGCCCTGTCGCCATTGTCTGTCCGTAGCCTGCTGCGCGGTTATCAAGCCTTTTTGCCAGCGTGCGGCAACACCCATTTTCGCAAGAATGGATTAAGATTGGGTTAGGGGTTTGTGAAGCCGTCTTTTGAAGGAAAAATGGCTGGGGTGCTAGGGATCGAACCTAGGAATGGCGGTACCAAAAACCGCTGCCTTACCGCTTGGCTACACCCCAACACGCGGGCGCGTTTTGGCGCCGGTATCAGGCTTTGGGCGCTTGTCGGCTGCGATATGCAGAATCCGGCGCTTCAAAGTGGAGACACTCTATAAAAAATTCCATCGCCGTGCAAGATGTAACAAAAACAATCGTTTCAAATGCGGCGCGGTAATAAATATTGTTATTTTTCAACGCATTGCCGTTTGTTCTTTTTGTGGTCGCCCCCTGTGCGCACGGGGGAGAATCTGTTAGACTGCCGCTTCTACATAATAATTCAAACCGACGGCCTTTCCGGCCTGCCGCTGCGGCGGGGACGGAGGGGCGGGGAAGCCGAAGTCTTATGCGCCAGCCTGACGACAAAAACCAGAAACCCGCTGCCAGCGCAGCCGCGCAAACCGATGCCGCCGCGCCGCGCGAGGTTTTATCGCATCAGGAAAAAGTCTATTTCGAAATGTTCCGCGCCATCGAACAGCTTGGCCGCAAGCTGGAGAAAGCGGAGGCGGAGCGCTATATGCTGTCGCGCCGTCTGGCCGATATAGAAGAAGGCGCGGAGCGTGACGAGGCGACGGGGCGTTTTTATCTGCCTGCAAAAATAGATGCGCCCGCCGCGCAGTCCGCGGCAATGCCCATGCCGCGCGTGATGTTGGCCGCGATTGCGGCAAGCGTTGTGATTGCATTTTGCGCGCTTGGCGCGGTGATGACGCAGGACATGCCGCAGAAACTTTCGGCGCAGCAACTGGCGGCGCTGGATAATTTGAGCGCGCGTCCCGTGCAAACGGCCGCATGGCACCGCACAGTTGAAAAGACCGAAAAAACAGAAATCGCCAAAGCGGAAGAGCCGGCCGTGGCGGTGCAAACTTTGATGCCCGCGCAAACGGAAGCGGCGCCAACAGAGGTTGCGGCTGCTGTTGATACGGCGGCCATTGCGCCCGCCGCAGCCGGGCAAGAAAAAATGACGCAGGCTCAAGTAGCACAGGCGCCCGCCTTGCATGAGGAAGAAGAGGCGGCAGAAGATTTCGCCGCGCATCTCGAAGGCGCGCTGGATGACCTGCCGCAGGAAACGGCGGCTGCGCCGTCCGTTTTGCCCGCCGCGCTGCCGGATGCCGATGTGTCGAATGCCGATGTGACAGATTCCGACGTGAGCATCGTGACCGAAGGGGCGGAGCCGTCCTTTGCCGAAGTGACCGCCGAAGACAATACGGCGGAAGTGTTGAGCGAAGCGCCCGCGCCTGTGTCCGCGGCTTCCCCTGTAAAGCCCGTGCCCGCAGCTGTGGTGGCAACCAAACAAATACCAGCACAGCCTGCCGCGCCGCTGATGCGTGACAGCCGTTTACCTGCGCCGCTGCAGGCGCTGGAAGCGCGCGCGTTTGAAGGTTATGCAGAAGCGCAGCACGATTTGGCCGCCACCTATGCGGAAGGCAACCGCACGCGGCAGGATTACGAACGTGCCCGCGCATGGTTCACCCGTGCCGCTGCGGGCGGGGTTGCCAATGCGCATTACAATCTGGGCGTGATGGCGCAGCAGGGACTGGGCAGTACGGCCAATATGCAGCAGGCGATGGCGCATTACGAAGATGCCGCCAAGCTCGGCCATGCGGAGGCGATGTATAACCTCGGCCTTTTGTATGCCGAAGGCCGCGCGGTGCCCAAAAGCGCATGGCGCGCGGTGACCTATTTCAAACGCGCGGCGAATGCGGGGCTTGTGCAGGCGGCCTATAACCTTGGCGTGATTTACGAAGGCGATGCGCTCGGCACGCCCGATATAAATGCCGCGATTGAGTGGTACGACGTCGCCGCGCGCGAAGGCAACCGCGATGCGGCACTGGCCGTGCGCCGCCTGAAAGGCCAGCGCGCGCAGGCCTCCGTACGCTAAAACCTATTCCCTGAAAAGACCCGTGGCCTTCACCCACCATGCGGGGTGTTCAAGGCGTATTTTATTGACCGCTGCTGCTGCGGCGGCAGCATTGTCGTAGATGCCAAAACATGTCGCGCCGCTGCCGGACAGGCGCGCGATGTGGCAATTCGGCGTGGATTCTATGGCCTGCAGCGCGCGGCGGATATCGGGGCTGACCTCGATGGCGGCATCGGTCAGGTCGTTGCGGTAAAAACGCAAATCCGCAATCCATTCGCTCAAGGTTTTGCGGCGTCCGCCGAACTGGATAGGTGCGCTGTAGCGGCCGGAAAAACGGCGGGCGAAGCGCGCGAAAACTTCCGGTGTCGGCGTCGATACGGGCGGGGTGACCAGCACCAGATGCATGTCGGGCATTTCGGGCAGCGCCATCATTTTTTCGCCCGCGCCCTCCATCCATACCGGACGGCGTACAAGGCAGGCGGGTACATCCGCACCAAGCGCGGCACCAATGCGGCGCAGACGGTCTTTTTCTTCGGGCAATGCCCAAAGTTTCGAAAGGCCGCGCAGCGTGGTTGCAGCATCGGACGAGCCGCCGCCGATGCCCGATGCAACGGGCAGGTTTTTTTTGAGCGTAATCTGGCCTGTCGGCGCAATGCCGTATTCGCGGCCGAGCGCCAGCGCGGCCTTGTACACCAGATTGTCACGCACATCACCGATGCGGTCGGCGAAATGCCCCTCGACATCGATAAAAAGACTGTCGTGGCGGGTGAACGTCAGGTTGTCGCCGGCCTCGGCAAAAACCACGATGCTTTGCAATAAATGATATCCGTCATCGCGCCGCCCTGTGACATGCAGGAACAGGTTTATTTTCGCGGGCGCATGGAGCGAGAAGGTCTTCGCGCTCATGTTCGACAATTCCATTTTTCTCATTTCGTTTCCTCCGGCCTGTCGCCTTCTGCGCGCGCGGTGCAGCGGTTTTCGATGCAAACGGCTTTTGCGGCTTCTTGCGGCGGCGTTTCTGCGGGGCAGACGGGGCGACGCACGCTCTGATAATAATATCTGAGTTCTTTCAGCCTGTCCTTGCGCACGGCGGCGGGGCTTGCGCAGGGGCGCGCGACGAAGCCGCAATCGGCATCCGCCGCGCAGGCGCTATAGACAGGCAACGAGAGGTCGGGCGCATCGTCAATCACGGGCGCGCCTTCGTGACTGAAAACAATCACGGCCGTCAGCAATATCAAAAAAACAACCGGCAGGGCAAAACGCATGGCAAACACAAAACAATAACGCGCAGCCTGTCCGTTACGGGCTGCGCGTTATTTGTAGCGGAAAGCGGGCGTTAAAGCGAGGTATCTTTCTGCACAACCACGGTCGCTGCAGGTTCGATGCCGCTTTTCAGTTTGCCGTCAATGGCGGCGCGGAAGTCACTGTCCTTGCTCAGCTCCTTGGCGCGCAGCCATTTAAATCTGGCTTCGGTGCGGCGTCCCGCCTGCCAATAGGCATCGGCAAGGTGGTCGAGGATGGTGGAATCGTCCGGCACCAGCGCGACGGATTTTTCCAGCCAATGCACGGCCTGTTCCATGTCGCCAAGGCGGTAATAAGCCCAGCCGTAACTGTCGAGGATATAACCGTCATCGGGGCGCAGGGCGACGGCGCGGCGGATGAAATCCATCGCCTTTTGCAAATTCACGCCCTTATCGACCCAGCTATAGCCGATATAGTTCAAAATCATCGGGTTGTCAGGTTGGAAACTGAGAGCGAGCAGAAGGTCTTTTTCAGCGCGGCTCCAGTCCTGCGCCCGCTCCAGCGACATGCCGCGGGCGTAAACAACGGCCCAGTGCGCTTCGGTCGGCTCGCCGACTTCTGACAGGGCTTCGTCATAGACGGCGACGGCATCGGCAAAATTCTCGCGGCGGCGGTGCATATCGCCGAGTGCGATAAGCGCCTGCAGGCGCGATGCCGGATGCGCGGCCAGTTCGCGCAGCATTTTCGTTGCCTCGTCCGTCAGGTCTGCGCCTTCATAAACTTCGGCAATGCGCAGGCGCGACAGGGTGTGCAGCGGCGATGCGGCGCCGATGCTCTGGTACGCGGCAATGGCGGGCGCGTAGCGCTCGTTGATAGTGGCGATATCGCCCAGCATCAGCTGCCCGAAAGCCGAAGCGGGGGAGAGCATCTGCACAAGGCGGCTGTATATTTGCGCGCTGTCGTAGGAACGGCGTTCGAACAAAAGCGTGGCAAGGTCGAAAATCGCAATCGCCGCGCCATCTGCCGCCGTGCGTATCATCGGCGTTTTATGGCTGTCGATTTTTTCAGGTGCATAAAGGGGGCCGAGGCCGTCATAAATGCGCTGCGCCGTTGCCGTATCGCCGTAGCGTTCGAAAAAATTGGCAAGCAACAGGGCGCTGTGCAGTGTCAGGCTGTCTTCCAGCACGGCGGTGTAATGCTTGGCCGCGTTTTCCTTGTCGCCCGCGAGGTCATACATCATGGCGGCGTGCAGGTTGAATGTGGGGTCGGTTTCGTCGGCATGCGCGCGCAGCGCCTTGAGCGCGGCTTCATGCTCGCCCTTGCCCGCCAGTGCCCATGCGGTCATCAGCGGTTTGGTATATTGGCCGAAACCGTCATCCGGCAATTTGGCCAGCGCTTCTTCGGCGGCGGTGAAGTCTTTTTTGGCCAGAGCTTCTGACGCCGTGAAAATCAGCGCGAAGTCGAGTCCGGCCTGCTGCTGCAGCAGGATTTTATCGGCAAGGCGTTTGGCCGCGCCCCATTCGCCCGCGCCCAGTGACAGCAGAAATGCGCGGTGCACCATGTGCTCGTTATTCTCGTCAAATTCGACGGCGGCATTCATGTAATGCTGCGCGGCCGCCCAGTCTTGCTGGCGCTGCGCGAAACGCGCGGCGAGGTAGCTGCCGGAGAGGGTGTTGCCGTCGGTCAGCTCAGCCGGGTCGGTGGGGCTGAGCGCGTGGTGCGCGGAATTGATTTCGGTGGTCTGGACTTGGTCGGCCGTGGCGGCAAAAGGCAGGCCGATAAAAGCCGCAAGCGCGATGGCCGTCAGGGATTTAGAAGAACCGGAAAAAAATCTCATGTATTCGCGGACTTTCTGTGCGCATTTTTTTATTGTTGTCACTATCCCCGATGCCGCGGCGCTTTTCCGTTTTCATGTCCCGAAGTGAAGTTGGCTCTCTACAGGTACATAATAATGTGAAGCGGACGGGGCATTTCCCCTATGTAAAGCATCCCATAAAGTGGTTAACAACCCGTGACCATTTGCCCTGCCGCACGGCTTTTTTTGCGCTGAAATATCATTACGCATAGGCGCAACAATCCTGCGTGTTACAGGGCATCGGGCGGGAAATTTTATTGTGTGCAGTGCACAAAAATGAGTTTTTTCTTGCGCCGCAAGGTAATAGGGCGCAACATAACGCATCTTTTGGAAAACAGCAGGACAGCCCAGATGAGCAAACGACTTATCCAGATGTTCAACAGCGTGAACGAGATGCCCCGCCTGATGACCGAGCTGGCAACGTTCCGCGCCGGCTGGAACGGGGTGAAGGACAGCCTGCCCAAGGGCGATGGCCATCCTGTGCTGGTGCTGCCGGGGTTCCTGACCGACGACAATTACACCGCCGCCCTGCGTGGCGCCATCAAGGAACAAGGCTATGACGTCCACGCCTGGGATGGCGGGATGAATACCGGCTTTGACGAGCGCGCGGCCAAACACCTGCGCGAACAGCTGCAAAAAATCTTCGAAGAAAGCGGCGGGCAAAAAGTCACGCTGGTCGGCCACAGTCTTGGCGGCATTTTTGCACGTGAACTGGCGCGCGAATTCCCCGACATGGTGCGTGCGGTTGTCACGCTGGGCACGCCTGCGGGTATGGTGGGCAAACCGGGTTCGTCCTCGCCAGCGCTGGAGCGTCTGTACGAGATGTTCAATCCGAAGTCCGAACACGAAAATCTCGATTTGCAAATCCGCGGGGCGACGCCGCCGCCGGTGCCGACGACGGGCATTTATTCAAAGCTGGACGGGATTGTGTGGTGGGAAAGCTGCCTGAACCCCGCCGCGCCCAAGGCTGAAAATGTGGAAGTGCGCTCCGGCCACCTTGGTATGATTGCCAATCTGCCTGCGGTCATCGCGCTGATGGACAGGCTTTCGCAAAAAGAAGGCGACTGGCGCCCGTTTGACGCCACGAAGTACGGCGCGGATAAATTCCCGCCCGTACCCGCCAACGACGACCTGCCGGAAAATCCGCAGTG